>Ga0315277_10013467_pt1 | contig 10186 bp, 10 predicted proteins | sample YL17G05_15_MG_FD_203695 | JGI IMG/M metagenome (GOLD analysis project Ga0315277, IMG submission 203695) | Sediment microbial communities from Yellowstone Lake, YNP, Wyoming, USA - YL17G05_15 | ecosystem: Environmental > Aquatic > Freshwater > Lake > Sediment | place: USA: Wyoming | collected...
TGGCTGGCTGGATTGATATCGCTACTGGTTTTGTCGCAGGCCGGCGCCGAAGAGAAATTGGAGCCGGGCAAGGACCGCATTGATGTCCCTGCCATCGGGGCCGGGTTGTGTCTACACAATCTGTTTCAGACCGGCATGGTGCTGCAACGCGACAAGCCGATCCGGATCTGGGGCTGGGCGGAGCCCGGTGAGAAAGTCACCGTGACCTTTGGCGAAAAAACTCAATCAAGCACCGCTGCCGCCGACCGGTCGTGGAAAGCCGAGCTGCCGGCGCAGGGTGATAGTTAAGGCAGAGCACTTGCAAAAGGGAGACAACTCCAGATTTATCGTTACCAATCTGCAAGGTGAGCCGCAGGAACTTTACGATAGGGTTTATTGTCAGCGTGGTGAGGCGGAAAACAGGATAAAGGAGCAGCAATTACATCTTTTTGCCGACAGGACAAGTTGTCGCTATTTTGTCGCCAATCAGTTTCGAGTGTTATTGTCTGCCGCTGCATATATACTGATGGATACGCTTCGCAGGCAGGGACTTGCCGATACCGAACTGGCCAATGCACAGGCAGGTACGATTCGTATTAAACTGCTCAAGATAGGTGCAAGGATTGTGTGTAGTGTTCGGCGGATAGTGATTCATTTGGCTGGCGGTTATCCGTTTAAGGAGCTTTTTGTTCGAGTGCTTTGTCACTTGTCGATTCTTTCACAGCCATCTTTTGGATTTGGCTGATGCTGAAAAATCCTGGTTTTGTAAATGGGGGGTAAGGGGGTGGTATGTGCTGGGTGCATAAAATTAAGCATATCCAGCCAAGTTGACGTTAAAATCATCGCCCACTATAAAATTTAACACCCCTATGAAATATGCGGGCTATTGGGGAATTTGGGAAAATTTGTTGCAATTTTTGGGTGCGGTGGTTAGGATTTGGCCGAAACAAGCCTGCCTTACGTATGGCGGGCAAGCCCCATGGGATATCCTGTCGCAGGGTGAGGTAGAAGGCGAATGGATGAGCCGGGCGAAAAAGCTGATAAGGGTGGTGCCAGGCCGGTCAATGAGGCGGTCAAGGATTATGCCGGGCGACTGAGCAATGAGCATCGGATGCTTGTTATTCTGAAGGCACAATTATACGGCGGGACGTGGGAGCCGATGCTGGATGACCTGCAAAACCGGCTGGCAGGTAAGCCATACATATTTAAGCTCGTAAACCGGATAAAGGATGATATTGCACGAATTGAAGAAATGAAAAAATTTGAAGAGGAGCACCACATCGATTTGGCTGACCACGTGGAGATGCCGTAAGAAAAATCAAAATTGTGGAATCCGCCCCCGCTCTTGCTTCGCAAGAAGCTGCGGGGGGCGGATGACTTCCTTAATTTTGCACTTTGCATTTTACATTTTGCAATTTTTTCAGAGGGAAGGATAGGGCAATGCTGAAGACGTTTGGATGCAGATGGGTCTTGTTGTCAGGTTTTTTGTGCACAGAAAGGAGAAGGAGTTCAAATGGACGTGAAAATTAAGACGGCATTGATAAGTGTTTCCGACAAGAGAGGCATTGTCGAATTTGCCGAGGCGCTCGCCAAGATGGGCGTTAAGATAATCAGCACAGGCGGGACGGCCAAGGCGCTCGGTGCTGCAGGGGTGAGCGTTGTCAGTATCGAGTCGGTAACGGGGTTTCCGGAGATGATGGATGGGCGCGTAAAAACGCTGCATCCAAAAATACACGGGGCACTGCTGGGACTTCGTGACAAAAGCGAGCACACGGCAGCAATGAAAAAGCATAATATTGAGCCGATTGATTTGGTTTGCGTGAATCTGTATCCGTTTGAGGCGACGATTGCCAGGAGCGGCTGCACGCTGGAAGAGGCAATTGAAAATATCGACATCGGCGGACCGAGTATGATTCGCTCGGCTTCGAAAAATCATAAGTTCGTGACGGTTGTAACGCAGCCGGAGCAGTATGATAAGGTCATTGAAGAAATGCAGAAAAATGATGGGGCCGTCAGCGAGCAGACTCGCAGCGACTTTGCACGGATTGCGTTTGGAGTTACGGCTTCGTATGATGCCGCCATATCTAAGTACCTTAACGCCAGAGCGGGCGTGGAGTATCCGGAGAGGGTTTCGATTGCATTGAGGAAGGAATCGGGGCTGCGATACGGTGAAAATCCCCATCAGAGCGGAGCGTTCTATAAGCTGCCGGCGAGCGGGGAGACATCGGTGAGCAGCGGCAGGTTATTAGCGGGTGTCACAGAGATAAGCTTTAATAATCTGATGGATGCCAATGCGGCATTTGAGCTGGTGAAGGAATTTGATGAGCCGGCGGCGGTGGTTGTTAAGCACCTTAATCCCTGCGGGTGTGCGGTGGATAGTGACATCTGTGTGGCATATCGCAAGGCCTACGAAGGCGATGTGGTCAGTGCGTTCGGCGGAATTGTCGCTTTGAACAGGATGGTGACGGCTGAATTAGCCAGGACGATTATGGAATCTTACAGCTTGTTCGGCAAAGCGATGGGCGCGAGCGGCTTTTTTGCAGAGGTGATTGTCGCTCCGGAGTTCCAGAAGGATGCGATAGAGACAATCAGAACGCTCAAAAGCTGGGGCAGCAGAGTTCGGCTGATAGAAACCGGGCCAATTGACAGGACAAAGATAGATAGCGGCGAGTTTGATATTCGATGTATTGTCGGGGGATTGCTATTGCAAAAGAGGGATTTGGCCGGGTGGGAGCCGGATGCGCTAACGTATCCAACGAAGGTGCGGCCGACAAAGGGACAGCTTGAGGATTTGAGGATTGCGTGGCTGGTGGCCAAGCACACCAAGAGCAACACAATCGTGCTGGTCAAGAATAAAAAGGCCCTGGGTGTCGGGGCGGGGCAAATGAATCGGGTTGAGTCCGGCCAGATTGCGATAAAGCATGCCGGCGACCAGGTAAAGGGCTGCGCAATGGCCTCCGATGCGTTCTTCCCGTTCCCGGATAATGTTGAAAACGCCGGCAAGGCAGGCATCTCTTGCATAGTCCAGCCGGGCGGCTCACAAAAGGACGATGAGGTCATCGCCTGCGCCGACAAACATGGCATAGCAATGGTGTTCACAGGGAAAAGACACTTCAAGCATTAAGAAGATGTTTGAAATACGCCGAAAAGGAATATTAAATGGACATTCAGATTGACTTGCATACTTTAGATAGAGCAAAGCATCGCGGCACAAATGAAAATGAAATCAAAGATGTAATTGACACGGGTTTTGTGATTCCTGCTAAATATGGGCGAACAGCTAAGGCGAAAATTTATGAATATAAGAAAAAGCGACACGGCAAATATTATAAACACAAGAGGGTGGAAGTAGTTTATACAATCGAAAAGGACACGGTAATAACTATTACGGTCTATGTATTTTATGGGAAATGGGAAAGATAAAAATGAACATTCTGTATAATGACAAAACGGACCTTCTCTATATCCGGTTAGATGACAGAAAGCAGGATACCATAAACAGGCGGGTATCAGAAGACATTGTGCTTGATATAGGTGAAGACAGCAAAATTGTCGGCATTGAAATTCTTGACGCTTCAAAACATGTGAGTTTGGAAAAACTTATGCCCGTTAACTATGAAACGTCAAAAACTGCAAAATAATTTTTGTTGACCACGGCTGACAAATACGGCATTGCGATGGTGTTTACAGGAAAGAGGCATTTCAAACATTGACCGAGTATGGATAAAAAAACAGCGATTGAAGTTGATTCATCGCCATATCGCCAACGGGGCAATAGGACCTTCAACTCTGCGCAAGCAAGGAGCTCGCGGGGTAGCTAAAGCGGCGAGGAAATTTCTTAGAAAGCTGAACATCAGCAAACTCACGGAGAAGCAAGCTAATGAGTACCGCAGTTGGTTAGACAAAAAAACTGATGGGCTAATGAAAAGGTTTCCTAAAGGTGCCAAGAAGAATTGGGGTGCAGCTCGGAAAGCAATTAACCTTCTTATGTTTGCAGCATACTTCAACAAAGTCTTATTGCGTGAGTATAAACTGGATAAATTTAAGGATGTTCTTGAGACACCCTTAGATGGTATAGCCGCTAAGAAACTGAGAGAATTTGCAAGAAAAAACCTAAATTTAAGACTTCGATTTCCTGGAATTAAGAATCTCACACCACAAGTTAACGAGCAATTCCAAAAAGTTGCATCTACATATGCCAGGCAGAAGGGGATTCGTCGTGCGGAGTTAGATACAATCTTATGGCCTTCAAGAGTATAAAATCTGGAATCTCATTTCTTTTTTGGTTTTAGGCCGGTTGCTTTGCGCAACTTCTCGACCATATCGGTTTTTTCCCAGGTGAAGTCGGGGAGGTTTCGGCCGAAGTGGCCGCCAGAAGAGGTCTGGGAATAAATCGGCCGGGCGAGCTTTAAGTGGGCAATCATTTGCTTGGGGGTCAGCGGGAAGATGTCTCTTATGATTTCGCCAATTTTTTTCTCGCTTACTTTTGCGGTTCCCTCGGTGTTCACCAGCATGGAGACCGGCTGGGCGACGCCGATGACGTAAGAGAGCTGAAGTTCGCATATATCGGCCAGTCCGGCTGCGACGATATTCTTGGCAATGTAACGGGCCATATAGCTTGCGGTCCTGTCAATTTTTGTGGGGTCTTTGCCGCTGAAGCACCCGCCGCCGTGACGGCCTCTTCCGCCATAAGTGTCAACGATGATTTTTCTGCCTGTAACGCCGCAGTCGCCTTTCGGGCCGCCTATAACGAACCGGCCGGTTTCGTTGATGTGGAATATGATGTTTTTGTCAACAAGCCGTTTCGGCAAAACGGGCAGGACGACCTGTTCGATGATTTGTTTTCGCAACTGCCTGTAGGGGATACTTGGTGCGTGCTGAGCGGCTACGACGACTGTGTGGATGCGTTTAGGTTTGTCATTTTCATATTCAACGGTTACCTGGCTTTTGCCGTCAGGCCGCAGCCAGGGCAGTCTGCCGCTTTGTCGGGCCTTGGCGAGGCGGTTGGTAATGGCGTGAGCAAGCTGGATTGGCATAGGCATAAGTTCAGGCGTTTCCCTGCAGGCGAAGCCGAACATCACTCCCTGGTCGCCGGCCCCCTGTTCCTTGTGCAGACCTGCACCTTCAGTGACGCCCTGAGAGATGTCGGGGCTTTGCTTACCTATTGTGACCATAACGGCGCAGTTCTCGTAATCGAAGCCCATTTCAGGGTCGGTGTAGCCGATTTTTCTAATAGTGTCACGGACGACCGAAGGTATGTCAACGTTAGCACTTGAGGTAATTTCTCCTGCAACTATAACCAGGTTGTCCTTAACCATTGTTTCGCAGGCCACCCTGCTTTTCGGGTCCTGGGCGAGCATTGCGTCGAGGATTGCGTCGGATATATGGTCGGCTACTTTATCCGGATGGCCCATCGTTACGGACTCGCTGGTGAAAAGATGCCTGTCAGCGTCAGCGTTCGGATTACAGTAAGTCGGTTTTTTTGCCATTTTGTTATCCTTTTTAAGAGTTCATTGTTCGTAGATTTTACGAGCCATCATTGAGTATCCAATCGTATCTTAAAAATTTGACGGAATAATTTTCTACTTCAAGGAAGTCTATATCCTGGCGCGGCAGGTATTTGGTGATGAAATTCAGGACTGCCCGCGTTTCCGGCTCCTGATCCTTGAATTTTTTGTCGGTGCCGAACTTGCTAATAAACTCTTTGCCTCGCCAGGAAGGCTGAAGTATAGCGGATAAATAAACCTTTTTGTTTTCCCTGTCTATCCTGAAGCTAATCGGGTTTGATAGGAACCTTTTGGTCTGGTCTTCCAATTGCTGGTGGAGCTTGTGGCCATAGTACGGCTCATTGCGGAGGGGCGAGCTGGAAAGACTGGCGAGAGATATGGCAAAGAATACCCTCGGTTCGTCAAACTCTCTGGTGAAGAAACGGCGGTCAATCTCGGCCAGCGTAAACTCTTCCTCCATTACGATAAGTTTGTAATCGGTCCATATACCTTTGATGTGCCTGATGCTGTTGTGGCCATAGATAGGGTTAAGAAATCGCGAGCCCTGGATGGGGTAATTGTCGGTGATAATCTTGAGCATCTGGATGTTATATGCGTTAATCCAGAAGGCGATTTTGTCTTCTTTTGGCCAGCGGTTGTATTCATTTGGGTCAAGGTTGGCGAATTCGTCGAGGAGGTTTTTCAATTCCAGCTTTTTGTGCCTCAGGGTCTTATAGTTGACCATTCCTTTATCGTTGACATAGTTTTTCAGGATGTCGGCACATTTGTCGTGAAAAGATACGGTCGGCTGGGGTTTGACTTCGTTAGGCTCGATACTCGATGCTCGATGCTCGATACTTGATACCGGCTGGTTAGGCTCGATTTGGCGGGGTTTCGGCTCAATAGGCAAAGGGACATTAGGCTCGGGCTCGACAGGTGGGGGAACATTGGGTTCAAGGGCGTTGGGTTCGGCTTCTGTGGGTTTGACCTCGTTTGGCTCGATGCTTGGTGCTTCCGCCTTCGCTGAAGCTTCGGCGGACAAGCGATGCTCGATGCTCGATACTCGCTCGTTGGGTTCGGCAACCCCAACTGGTTGGAGCTCAACGACCGGGGGTTTGTTTGGCTCGATTTCAACAGGTTTAACCCGGACCGGCTGGGGTTCGATTTTTGGAGGACCGGTGGGTTGACCCGCCAGACGTGCGGCGGGCTGGGGCTTTGCAGTGGGGCAGCCGGCGATAAAGACAAACATAGTTACCAAACTTATGAAAACAATAACATACTTACCCATTCCTGATTTTCCTAATAAATAATTGTGTAATCCCCAGATGGGAGATTTACTCGAATATACTTCGTATTAGCATAAGACTTTGGCCAATAAATGCAATGATTTAGCAGATGTTTTTATCGTATTTTTGTGGGGTGGTCTTAATTTACGAGAGGGGTGTTTTCGTGAAAAACCGTCAGGTCGCTGGTTTTTAGCCCTTTAAGACGGCTAATGGAACCATTCTGGCGACGGCTTTGGCCCAGCCGCATTCGACGACGATTCTGACGACCTCTTCGATATCTTTGTAGGCAGCCGGCGCTTCTTCCTTTATTCGGTGTTTGTCGCCTGTGATGAGCTTTATGCCTTCCATACTGCGTTTGAACTGTTCGTCGCTAATCAATGGCGCGGTGGTGATTTTGCCTCTGTGAGTTTTTCCGAGCGCGGCGGTGCGGCTCATCACTCTGCCGGCTCCGTGGTTGACCGAGCAGAGGGATTCCTCGGAGTTGCCGGTTCCCACAAGCAGAAAGCTTGCGGTGCCCATTGAGCCGGGGGTTATAATCGGCTGGCCGGTTCTCTCAAAGATTGTTGCGGCCATCTGCTTTGGGCCAAATGCGCGGGTGGCGCCTTTGCGATGGACCCAAAGCTGCCCGCCGTATGCAGGATAGGCTTCGAGCTTTGCTATATTATGCGCAACGTCGTAAACCAGCTTTAGCGGAGTCGGCCCGAACATCCGGTTAAAACACCGCCTTACAAGCAGTGCCATAATGTGGCGATTGGTAAATCCGAAGTTGGCAGCGGCGCCCATTGCGGCGATATAGTCTTTGCCGGTGCTGGTTTCGGTGGACAGGTACGCGAGCATTTTTCTCCGGCCAGCCATTTCGGGACTTCTGGCAGCGACATCCATATATTGGTCAGCGACTTCGTAGCCGAACCGGCGGGAGCCGGAATGAATCATTACGACTATTTGGTTTTTGAAAAGCCCGAAGGTTTTCGCCAGGTCCTGGTCGAAGATTTCCTGGACGAACTGAATTTCGATGAAGTGGTTTCCGCCGCCCAGCGTGCCGAGCTGGGCTGAGCCTTTTTGTATAGCGAGATTTGGGACGGCGCCGACGTCAGCGCGGAGTTGGCCGTTTTCCTCGATTCTTTTGAGGTCTTCAGCGAACTCCTCGGGCGTAAATGCCTCCCAGGCACGGTGGCTGATTCTTTGTGCGAGGGTGGGTACGGCGGCGACACCTTTAGTGATGACGGCTTCGAGGCCGGTTTTGTCAAGACGCAAATTTTCGTGTCCTTCGCCGAGCGGGATTTCGCGGGCGATATCAACAGCGACCTTATCGGTGTCGATTTGACCTTTTGAAAAAGGGGTATGTAAAAGCCGCATACCGCAGTTGATATCGTATCCGACTGCGGCGGGCATTATGGCCCTATCCAGTCCCAATACAGCGCCGATGGGGATGCCAAAACCGACGTGGATGTCGGCGGTGGCAAGAACTTTTTTGGCGGGCGGCAGACAGGCGGCATCGAAAAGCTGGCGGACGGCGTCGGGTTCGAGGTTGACGGCATCGGAGGCAAAAATGGTCGCATCGGTAACCATCTGGCTGATTCGTTCCATACGCAGGCGAAGGGGGTCTATGCGAACAAGTTTTGAGGATGGTTCGGCCATAAATAAACCCTTTAATAGGAAAGGTTAAGGTTTGTCAACCCAAATCTCCGGTGCGATTGACTTTTTACGTCTTTTATGGGTTTTTTGTTCGGCTGGGGGTCTGGTTAGAGGGCTAATGATTTTCGATTTACGATTTACAATCGACATTCGGCAACCGAAAATCGACAATGTAGTCGCCTATTGGCACTGCAATGCCGGTCAGGCCTGAAAAGCCCAAAAGGCGGCGTCCTGAATTTGCTTGACAGAGGCGGGTCTTAAAGTTAAGCTAAATAATGTCGAATATAGGGATGAGTCAGGAAGTGGCTAATCTGGTAGCTGTTGTTTTTTAAGGTGCCTATAATAATGAAGGTAAAAGGGGCGGTTTTTGCTGTTCTGGCTGCATTTTTCGCATCAGCGACGGGCTTAAGCTGGGCGGTTGTCGATACCAGGGCCATAGATGCGGTACGCGACAAGACGGTGCTTGAGAATAAAGATTTGTTTATCATCGATAATTTTCTTTCCGAAGCCGTGCGAGAAATATCGAAGACCAGGGATTTTGCGTCTATAGCAAAGGTTCGGATGGACATCATTAGCAGGCGGAGTCCCCAACCTCAGTATTCACAACAGTTTTCTGAATCGGCCCAGAAATACATTTTTGCAGCGTTTGAAGCGGCTTTACAACTGCCGGAAGAGCGCAGAACCAAGTTAATGGTTAATCTTTTGATTCTGGTTGATGGACTGGAGGATTTGCGGCTGGCAGATTTGGCTATTGCGAAGCTGAAAGATAACAATACCATTATTCGCTACTGGGCCGTTCATTGCATAACTAACGAGGTTATTGCAAAGCAGTTAAATACCGGCGGGTCGGCGAATGTGAAGATAGCGAGACTGTTTTTAGAACGACTTAAAGAGGTGGTTGACAGCAGCAGCCCTGAGATAATAGGTTTAATAGCGAAATTTGCCGGCGATATAAACATTCCTCAGGGGGAGGAAATGCTGGTGCAAATAGCCGATATGCGGATGAAGAAGTATGCCAGCTGGACGGTAGAATATGAACTTCTGGATGGGGTCATCCTTAAACTGCTTGATAGCAAGATAGCTTCTGGTTCGGGTTTGAAAAGTTCGGACAAATCTGCTGCTGCCGTTCGTTTTGGGCAATTGTATTCTTTTGCGATACAAAGATACGTTAAAGGCAGGGGGTCTTTAACAGATACGCAGAAACGTCAACTGGCTTCAGTATTAGTGGAGACGGAAGACAAATGTGTCGGCAGGATTTTAGGGGCGCCGCAATCAATTATAAAAAAGGCGGTTGAGCGGGATGATTATGCGGCGATTGTGGTAGAACACAACAGATTGCTTGGGGATGCAAAGCAAGCCGGAGAATTATCATCGAAGCTGAATTTCGATTACGGCACAACCAGCGATGGCCGTAAACGCACTGCTCCACCGCCTTTGCCGGCACCGCCGCCCAAGAAAACCGAACCTATCAAGTAATACGAAGGCAAAAGAAAAAAGACAAAAGGGAAAAAGCCCTATCTTTTACCATTCTATTTTCGATCTTTACATTCAAGTAGCAAGCAGGTTCTGGCTTTTTGCAAAAAGGATTTTGCATTGAAGTCATTAATCACATTTGACATACTACGGCATTATGGATTACTGCCGGATATGGCTATCGGCCACCTGAGGCCGCTTTTAGCTCTAATGTTTTACAGCGCAAGCTCCGGCCCAAAGTTTATGCTCAGGGTGTTCATGAGGATGGGAGGCGGACGCGGGAGGTGTGGCTGCGAGCGAGATTCCCCCCGCCGTCGCGGAGCTCGC
>Ga0315277_10013468_pt1 | contig 10185 bp, 9 predicted proteins | sample YL17G05_15_MG_FD_203695 | JGI IMG/M metagenome (GOLD analysis project Ga0315277, IMG submission 203695) | Sediment microbial communities from Yellowstone Lake, YNP, Wyoming, USA - YL17G05_15 | ecosystem: Environmental > Aquatic > Freshwater > Lake > Sediment | place: USA: Wyoming | collected...
GGCACATAATTAAGCGCTAATTGCAGATTGCGAAGATAAACAACCCGGTAATTCAAAAACAAAATGAGAGATTGTCCATCTTACAATCTAAAATATCGCATCCGCTATGTACTTGTAAAAGAGCGTTATTGCCTCGGTTCTGCTCATACCGCCGCAAAACCGCATAAGCCGTTATTTCACTCCCGAATCAAACTGTTCGTTCGGGTCGCGGCTAACCGTCACCCCGAATCCCCTGTTTCAATTCACCGTCATCAGGAATCTATTTATTTCGGTCATCCGCCTCTGGCGGATTCCGCAATTTTACCTTTTGCTTTTCACGTCCTGAGCCCGGTCGAAGGGTTACTTTTAACTTTGAATCTTATCCACTGGAGACGATGGGAGTCGAACCCACGACCTCTGGCTTGCAAAGCCGGCGCTCTCCCAACTGAGCTACGTCCCCGGGTCCACTTCGCGGGAAACCCAAAATCTCGATTTTCGATTTTCGATTTTCCAAAACACTGGGCCCGGGAAGATTCGGACTTCCGACCTCACGCTTATCAGGCGTGCGCTCTAAACCAGCTGAGCTACGAGCCCGACTATTCAGCCGTCTTCGACTCGAAACCGCTGTCCTTGCCGGCCAGTCGGCTCTCAAGACTCAACCATTATCCACAATTCAAAGAGCAAAAAAAAATGCCGCTGCTCTTGCGATATCAGCGACATTGCTGAATGTTCGGGAGTTATTCACTCACCGCCGAGCAGTCAAATTAAAAAACTTCAGTTTTCTCAGGATTTTTCTCAACCCTTTATTCGTCCCTTTTTTACATTCCCGACGGTTTTGGCCGGGCTTGCGAAGGCCTACTCACTTACTACACGGCCTGTCGCAGGACGTTTCTGTTTCTTTCCACACCCTGACTACCTGTTTTTACAACTCCTGTCGAGAAATACCAGTCTATCCAAATTCGGACGCCCGTCAAGGACTTTTTATGAAAATTTTATCAAAAATTTATCGAAAACCATAACCCTTTACTCCCATTGCAGTTAAGGCAACACCCCACCGCCCGCGAATAATTAATGTGGCACAGACGCCCTCGGCTGTGATTTTATAGCTTACACCATGTTGTTGTCGGATTAATCCATGTAATTTTCACGGCCCAAAGGGCCAGGATAACTTAGCCCAGCCCAACGGGCTGGGTAAAGAACAAATCCCCAACCTTTTTCGCCTGGCTCAACCCCAAAGTCCCTGTCAAGGGTCTGACGCTGCAGAAAACGTAATTAGTGTGGCTGAAATATCTTCGAGATAAAGTTAAAGCTCTCGATTTTTCAGGACAGGTTTGATATTCTACCTGTGGCACAGCCATTGGAAATGAGGCTTGGCGACGTAGCTGAGCAAGACTATGTTGTGTTATATGGGAAATCCCAGATGAAAGGATTTTTTAATGAAAAGGGCGATAGATTGTATTATAAAAATAATTGTTTGTGCGGCATTGAGTATGTTCTCTGCAGGGATAATAATATTTATTTTATCCAAAGGTGGAGAAATCGCTAGCGGGATATTGTTTGGGTCTTTTATTGTGCCGTCAATATTCATTTATTACGTGTTGGATTATTTCCAAAAGAGTCGGAAGGTAAAAACTATAGGTTATATCATTCCTATTGTCGGGTGGAGTATATATTTGATAGCGTGTATCATACTTGATGCACAGAGGCAATCAAGTGAAGGTGCTGGTCAAATGGCCACAGTGATTTTAATAAGTGATTTTTTAGCTGGAGCTGTGGTATATATTTTTATGTCAAAGGTGAAATGGTTTAAGTGAACTACCACCGAGCAGGCTCGGTGGCTTCTGAGCCGAACGGGGGACGACATAATTAAAACACGCTCTCAAGACAAAAACACGTCAACTTGTCCCCCAGGGATTTATCCCCGAGGGACTTGTCCCATAGGGATTCCCCGATTTTATCCCAATGCCGGCAAATCGACGAATTCTTACACGCCGGCCAGCCATTGATCCTGTCTTCAATTGCATTTATCCGCAGTGTTGGCGGCGACGATATGGTATTTCGGTTTTGTGCTTATTTCTTGGGCCATTCGAATACAAGATCAAACTTTACCTTGCCATCTAATAATACCATTTCATAAACACTTATTGAATAAGGAACCTCTTTAGTCGACGGGATCTCTTTAACCGTCGGAGCTATTGCACTTACAAGTTCTGCTGTAGCTTTAATGGTTTCTGCAATTTTAGTATCCGAAATTTCGGCCAGCGAAGTAAGCTTCCAGCCGTTTTCAAGCGTGATCTTTGTATCGGATGTGCCGCTTCCCGGCTTGATCGTGATGCCATATTTATCCCTCAGGTCGGGCAGATAGACAATTTCCATTGAATAGGCTGCCTTGTCGGTGTTGGGCGTTACCGCGGCCTGTTCGGTAACCGTAGTAGTGGTCTTGGTACCACCCTTTTCAGTTACAGTTTCCGTAACCTTCGGTTTATATACTGTAGCCGATAGACCACGGGTGATGAGAAGATACGGCTTTGGCAGGTAGTAGGGAATACCCTCATCCTTTTCGCTGCTTAGTTTCTTTACCGTAACAGAGCCTCCGCAGCCTGCAAGAAGAATGGCGGACAGCACGCACAATGTAAGTCCAAGTGTCTTGCTCTTGTGATTCATAAATTATCTCCTTTCATATATGGCCGGTTGCCCTGCTTTTATCCAAAAAGCAGGTGTTATGTCACCCTGAACTTGCCGAATAGGTCATTTCCGCATAGGCGGGAATCCATTCCTCATTTCCCAATCGCTAATTTTAATATTGAACCTAACCCCTTTATTTCTCATCCTGATTCCTTAGATTCCAAGGCATCGGAACAAAGGTAATTTTGTATTGCCATCAATATTTGATGTTGGATTTCTACGAGGGTTTATTTCACAAACCTCTTTTAGCTTTATCCACTCCCAGCTAGCGGAAATATTATTTTCAAACATGTCTTTTATTGTCGTCATCTATTTTTAATAATAAAAGAAATTATATAGACAGCAAGAAATATAAAACTTAAAACAAAAGCCACTTCGGCCATTATTGTTGCTTTCACACCTGGGAGCCGTTTTTTTATCTCATCTAATTGTATCTGTATTTTGTTTATTTGTTGGATAAAATCGGGGTTTGAAACATCAATTTTAATAAGTCTGGTTTGAAGAGAAGCAACAAATATCATTCCATTAAATGCAAAAAACATAACCGAGGAAAACATTTGAAGAAGAACAATCACAATATAAATATATTTCCAGAACAACACATCGGCAATTAAAAACTTGTCTACAGAGGAAATAATCCAAACCAGAGAACCGACATTGATTGCCATTAACCAGCGAAAATGTTCTTTGATAGTAGATTCGAGAAAATCTGCCAATTGAAGATATATCTCCTTAATATAGAGTGTCGACTTCTCAAGTTCTTTTTCAATGTCTGAAAGCATTGAACGTCCAATTTCATTCTCGTTTCTCAAATTCATGCGGCAAATACCCTTATTTTGGTTTCCGTGATAACTTCTCTCGGTTCCCCGGCTTCTCGCAGGATAATTTACGGAGTCCGGAACCAATTCGCCATTTCCCGCTTCATTTTTCCTTCAACCTCATTCTTTAGTCGCGTTAAAAAATATTTCTCATATTTTATCTTACAGCCTCTCGCGAAATTACGGGAGCATTATAATTTCTCCTGTTCCCGTTATTTATAGTGCACCTTTACATATTCCTTTGCCAATATTTTCTTTAATCAAGCATCTGTTTTCACGTCCACAGCATTTGGTTATATAACCACAGCTTATTAAGGCTACTGGACACAATTTTTCCTCTGTTGGGATACAAACCAATTCGGCACCTTTGGGACCAAGCGGACAAACATTGCATAGTTTCTTAGTACACATCCTAGGTACAAAATCAAAGGTAATATCAAATTGTTCTGGGTAAAAGTTATGAATTTCCTTATTGTCTTTGTAACTATCAAAGAGGTTACGAATTATTTTGGGCATTTCCCAACTTCTTGGAATACTGTTTAGATCAATAACATTTTCAAATAGATTGTTTCTCGTTAATGGGTTGTTATTCCATACATCGCCGGGCAGTTCTATTAAGTGCATTGGCAACTGACTCCAAATGTTACTCACTGCCAAATAATCGTTATTATTGCAGACCTCCTTTATTCCGTTAATTATTATTTTATAGAATAATCCCTTTTTGTAATCTCGAATACAGCACCATAGTCTTTTTTTGTCATCCGTCGAATATCTCTTGAATTTATCGAGCTTGTTATTGAATTTATTTTGATTTTTCAAAATTTGAAGGATATTAGCAGAATCTGCTCTATTTCGATTGAGCTGATATGAAAGAAGATGCAGAGCGCAAGCAACCCGGAGTAAAATATCTTGCTCAGTTCCGACCTTTTGTAAGGCATCAACTATAAAAGACACAATATTCCTTTTATAAGTTTGATTGTCAAGTATTTCCAGTGTTTGCTTAATTGCCTCGAAGTCTACAGTTACATATCGAGAGGCAAAAGTGATACCTTTTCTTGTCGGAGATTTAAATCTATAATGGACTTCATCTTTTGTGGTGTAACTTTCATAATACTTTGTAAGGATTTGTTGGGACGACAATTGAGATCGTGAATATTCATATACCATCTCGGAAAAAACTGAGCCACCTTTGTCCCATACCTGCTCAAACGGCGTTCGTCTATCTGTTATATAACAGATCCAATGAGTAAGTACCTTTTCACAATTTGTCAAATCATCTCGAAAAAAGTTTACATAATTTTGAAGATTTTCCGGGTTCCATCTTTTGTTATCTAGCCAAGAAATTACATTAAAAATTCTGACAAGCTTTTCTTGATCAAGAATTTTTATCATAATATTCTCCTATTCACGAGAATTTAAAGTGTCACAAACCAATTCGCCCATTTCCCGCTTCATTTCCCTCGTCGCGTTGAAACGCAGTGAAAACGGACGCCCAATTTTTTCTTTTTGTTCTCCTCGTCTAAGAACTACGCCTGCCCGCCATAGTCTCGACGACGGCGGGAACAAAGAACTATGAACTTTTTCAGGTGTTTCCTTCTTGGTGCACGGGTATTATACAATCCTTACCCGTATTTTACAATCTACAATTTACAATCTACAATTCTAAACCTTTTTGCTCTTTTTCTACGAACTAAGAACCACGAACTACGAACTTTTCGCACGAAGTGCGACTGCACTATCTTGCTATCTTCAAAAATCCCATAAATTTTCTTCTCATTGTCTCACAAGCACTTACGTTTCGCGTTAGCGTCCCGATTCATCGAATTTCGACACAAATCCGCAACTCCGCCCCAATGATAGAGGGCCTCTTTTGCGCCCCAGAAAGGAGCATGACGTGTCATAGTTTTTATTGAAGTTTGAAGTTTCGAGTTTGTGGTTATTCGAGTTTGTTTCGAATTTCGAGATTCGGATTTCGGATTTGAGGAATTACTGCGCACCCACTGCAAAACAGGTTTTAAAAACGTGTCAAAAGTGAGTCAAAATATGACAAAAAAAGCCAATTCAAACCCAAACGAACCCAAACGAAGCCGACTTATTTGGCTTTGCTTGGCCTCGCTCGCATCGGCGGGCGGATGAGAATGGGCGACCAAAAAGCTCGTCGGAATCCTGCCCGCCGCAAGCGACCGGCCATGCAAAAAATCCAATCTGCGAAAATCGGCGGAATCTGTGGTTCCATCTGTTTCACAAAAACGAACCCAATTTCAAAACACAAAAAACCTTGATATCGCGTCAAAAACGCAGGAATGGAGGCCAAAAAGTTAACCAAAAAAACGAAACGAACCCAATTTTGCCCAAAGGAAAATCTACCCGTTTTGGTATTTGCTGGTGATATAGACGGCTTGTGAAGCCAGCAGATTGGGCAGCAGTCTGACCGCTACAGTACTGAATCGGCCCAGTGGGATCTTCTTTTCGATATGAATATTCAACTCGGCGCAAAAACGGTCAAAATCCTTAAGCGACAAAAAATGTATATTGGGCGAATTGTGCCAGCGGAACGGCAACTGCCGCGTCTGCGGCGCACGACCGCCAAAGAACATCTGCAGCCGGCAGGCCCAGTGCGCGAAATTGGGAAAGCTTACAATCACCTTCTTGCCGACGCGAAGCAGTTCCCGGATGACCTTTTCCGGGTCGCGCAGCGTCTGCAAAGTCTGCGACAGAATCACGTAATCAAAACTGTCGGTGGCAAACTGCGATAATCCCCGCTCGATATCCCGGTGCAGCACCGACAAGCCTCGTCCGACGCAATGCACCACAAGGTCTTCGTCCAGTTCAATGCCCATCCCATCGACATTTTTATCCGTCACGAGGCGGGCCAGCAGTTCGCCGTCGCCGCAGCCTAAATCCAGCACCCGGCTGTTTGATGCAATCACCGCGTCAATCAATTCATAATCCACCCTCGCCCGTTTGGAGCGTTCGATGGTTTTAAGCCGTTTGGACGGGGCTTTTTCACAAAGACATTTCTGTCCCGTGCGGATGCGATGCAGCGTCAATTCAAGAAATCCCGCGATGAGCTTGTCCTGCAACGGACACTCCAGCAGAAAGGCGTCGTGTCCGTAAGGAGAGTGGATATTGCAGTAGGTCACGTCCTTGCCTTCGGCGCTCAACGCTTCGACAATTTCCTCGGACTGCGCCGGCGGAAACAGCCAGTCGCTCGAAAAACTGATGACCAGAAACCGGCTGCGCGTCCCGGCAAAGGCGCTGCGAACCGAGCCATACTCACGGTTCAGGTCAAAATAGTCCATCGCCTTGGTGATATATAGATAGCTGTTAGCGTCAAACCGTTCGACAAAACTCTGTCCCTGATAATCCAGATAAGTCTCCACGGCGAATTCGGAATCAAAATCATATTTGTACTTTTCCGCGTCGTAGAGCTGGCGTCCGAATTTTTCGCGCATGGATTGTTCGGACAAATACGTAATATGCCCTATCATCCGGGCGATGCCTAAGCCGCGGGCGGGAGCTTCGCTGTCGTGGTATTGGCCGTTATTGAAATTCGGGTCGGCCAGAATGGCGTTTCGCCCCACCGCGTCAAACGCGATGGACTGCGTGTTCAGCCGTGTCGTGCCCGCGATGCACATCGCCGAATCCACAAACTCCGGATACGCAATCGCCCATTGCAGCACCTGCATTCCGCCCATCGAACCGCCGATGACGGAAAGCAGACGCGGGATGCCGAGTTTGTCCAATAGAAGTTTCTGAACTTTTACAATGTCTTTGATGGTGATAATCGGAAAGTCCAGACCATAAGGTTTTCCCGTTGCCGGGTTGATATCCGACGGTCCCGTCGTGCCGCTGCATCCGCCCAGAAAATTGGAGCAGATGACAAAGTACTTGTTGGTATCAATGGGCTTGCCCGGCCCAATCATAATATCCCACCAGCCGGCTTTGCGGTCGTCGGGACTGTGATAGCCGGCGACATGGGCATCGCCGGACAACGCATGGCAAATCAAAACCGCATTGTCTTTGTCAGGGCTTAGCTGTCCGTAGGTTTCATAAACCACATCGATGGGGCCCAGCGTTTTACCGCTTTGCAGAACGAGCGGACTGTTCTGCTCCACCACGCGAACCTTGTAGCTTTTAACAACGCCAACAGAGTTTTTCAGGTCTTTTTCCATCCGGGAAATTGTAAATGCTCTATAACATCTTGTAAAGGGCTTAATGAAAGAGAACAAGGATGCCTCTCGACACCTCTCTATATGCCCGAATGAAAGTATAGCTCAAATTGGCTTGTTTTCTCATAAACCTCGTTTTTTAATGAAAAAACGGTGGTTTTGGCTTCAAAAATTGCAGTGAAATTCGCCTTACATCTTATATGACTCATTTTACCATACGAGATATACATAGTCTTTTTAATCAAAATTTTTGTTTTTCGACAAAATTTCCCTTGCTACTCTTGAACTTTTTTCTGATAATTGTACTATACAGAGGCAGGTAAGACAGAATGTGTAGAATTTCTGTCGTGGAAAATGGCATAGAATAGATAGAATACAAGGTCCGATAGTAGAAAAACAATCGGCGAAACGAACCACATAACTTTCAATATATTCAGGAGGTCTAAATATGAAAATCAGCAGATCCACTGGTTATGCTCTCGTGGCGGTCGGCTACATCGCAATGAACTACAAAGAAGGCGCGGTTTTGGCGGCCCGGGTTTCCAAGGAATACACCATTCCGCTTGAATACTTGCTCAAGATTCTGCAGCAACTGGTTCGGGCCAATGTGCTTCGCAGCAAGCGCGGCCCGCGAGGCGGATTTTTCCTGGCCCGCCCGGCTGAAAGCATCACGCTGCTGGAAATCATTGAAGCGGTCGATGGCCCGCTGCACAGTCATCTGCACCTGGCCGAGCAGACTAACAATGCTCCGTTCAGTCTGAAGATGGAAGAAGTCTGCCGCAGGGCCACCGACGAGGTGAAAGCGATTTACGAAAGAGCAAAACTCAGCAAGATGCTCGGCTGGGAATAACGCCCGGACCGCCGCCTGGAGTACGCTGTATCGTGGAACTGCGCGAGTTTCAACAGTTCATCAACCGGAAGTACGGCCACAGAGACCGCAACCGGGGAACACCGGCTACGTTTATGTGGTTTGTCGAAGAAGTCGGCGAGTTGGCGACGGCATTGACCGGTGACGACCACAAAAACAAAGAAGAAGAATTCGCTGATGTCCTGGCCTGGCTGTGTACATTAGCCAATGTCAACGATGTGGACCTGGAAAAAGCGATAGAAAAATATACCCAAAATCACGTCGAAGGATACAAGTAAAGTTTTCCACAATTGGGTTTGTTTCGTTTTTTTGCCTGCCTTTTTGGCCTCCATTTCCGCGTTTTTAACGTAAAATCGATGTTTTTTCGGTTTTGAAAATGGCTTCGTTTTGGTAAGCGTTCTCCTGTGGAGTCCTCCGTAAGGAGTCCCAAGGACTAACGGACAGCGGACAGCATTCAGCGTACAACCAATGCCGCATCCACTAAGGGTCTCCTTTGGCCCTCAGTATATAATGTCTGTGCCGGGGGAAAAATGGACAGAAATTTTAAAAAATCCGAAGCACGAATTTCGAAATCCGAAACAAATCCGAATCACAAAAATCCAGAATATCCAAAACAAGAAAAAAGGAGGAATTTTGGTATTTAATTTGGAATTGAGAATTTCGAGGGGGAAAGCGTAAAATTGTATATTGACAATCCCTTAGGGATAAATTGTAGTCCTTCGGCAGGCTCAGGATTTCATTGTAAAATGCGGGTAAAGATTATATAATATGGGGCGGTGTTTTTTGCTCTTTTTGGCAACTCTATAAATTCATCAGACAAGAAGGAATTCGGGAATAAGGAGCGGCGAAAATGGTCGAGGTAAATAAAGAAGAACTGGCAGTCATTCGTGAGTTGGAAAAAATAACAGGGGGGAAAACACCTCAAATTCAAAGCCGAGAAGTAAATTGAAGGAAGGTCGGATATGGACGATAAGACAAGACAAGAGGTTTTACAAGAGATTGAAAAGGCCAAACAAGCCGGCGACACGGCACTTAACCTTTCCAGCAATCAACTGACCAACGTGTCGGAGGGGATCGAGGAGTTGAAGAATCTGACGAAACTTAACCTTCGCGACAATCGCCTGACCAGTATTCCGAAGTGGGTCAAAAAGATGGGGAATCTGAAGGAACTTAACCTTGGCGGCAATCAACTGACCCGTGTGCCGGAGGGGATCAGGGAGTTGAAGAATCTGACGGCACTTTCCCTTTACAACAATCAACTAACCCATGTGCCGGAGTGTATCGGGGAATTGAAGAATCTCTCGGTACTTCGCCTTTACAACAATCAACTAACCAGTGTGCCGGGGGGAATCAGGGAGCTGAAGAATCTAACGCGACTTGACCTTTCCAAAAATCAACTGACAAGTGTGCCGGAGTGGATCAGGGAACTGAAGAATCTGACGATACTTGACCTTTCCGACAATCAACTGACCAGCGTGCCGGAGTGGATCAGGGAACTGAAGAATCTGACGGAGCTTGGCCTTTCCGGCAATCAACTGACCAGCGTGCCGGAGTGGATCAGGGAGATGAAGAATCTGACGGAACTTTCCCTTCACAACAATCAACTGACCAGCATTCCGGAGGGGATAAAGGAGTTGACAAATCTGACGGGACTTAACCTTTC
>Ga0315277_10013469_pt1 | contig 10185 bp, 5 predicted proteins | sample YL17G05_15_MG_FD_203695 | JGI IMG/M metagenome (GOLD analysis project Ga0315277, IMG submission 203695) | Sediment microbial communities from Yellowstone Lake, YNP, Wyoming, USA - YL17G05_15 | ecosystem: Environmental > Aquatic > Freshwater > Lake > Sediment | place: USA: Wyoming | collected...
ACCATCATAAGCACGGTTGAGGAGCATGCAGATCTGGAGTTCAGGGGCACCGATCCTGGCATAGTCTTCTTCAGAAGGGCGAAAATTCCAATGGAAGTCAAAGCCGTTGCAAAAAAAGCGATCGAGGATGTCGTTAGGCTTAAGGATGCTTTGAAGCTTTTGGCGAAGTTTAACGGCGAAGCTGTGGGCTATAACAAGTGCAGAGGAATAATCGGCAGTTTAGCAGCTGTAGGCGAAACTTTCAACGGAGATCATACGTTTGAAATTCTTGCTTACCGCACTCCAGAGAATTGCGGTTCAAAGCGGATGGTCGATGAAGACTCAATTTTCAAGATGGAAAAGGCCACCGAGCCTTACACGTTTAACAATGTGGATTTGGAGAAACGACGAGTTATTATTACACCGCGTGGACCTGACCCTATCCTTTTTGGTATTAGAGGTGAAACGCCCGAGATTGTGAAGAAGGCCTTTGACATTGTTAAATCCTTGGAACCTATTGAGCGGTGGGTGGTTTTCCGCACAAATCAGGGAACAGACGCCCATTTGAAACACCTCCACAGCCTAGATGAATTGAGGCCTTACACTTCCGTCATCGCAAAGGGAACCGTGTCAGCGAACCCAAAGATAATTCCGAGAAGGCACGTGATTTTTTCTGTTAAAGACGACAGCGCGGAAGTTGATTGCGCGGCTTACGAACCAACTGGCGCTCTTCGCAAAGCTGCAATGAAATTGATGGTTGGAGACTTTTTGGAAGTTTATGGCGGTGTCCGTGCTCCATCGAAAGACAAGCCTATGACGATAAACTTGGAAAAATTCCGGTTACTGAAACTCGCACCACGAATCGTTTACAGCAACCCGATTTGTCCAAATTGTGGTAAGCGAGTGAAGTCTATGGGCAAGGACCAAGGTTTTAGGTGCGAGAAATGTGGGCAAAGATATCCTGATCTCTTGAAAGTTGAGTGCAAGTTAAAGCGTGAAATTGTCAAGGGACTTTACATTACTTCGACGCGGTCGCAGAGGCATTTGACTAAGCCGTCTAGACGTTATGGAATGGAAAAACGTAACAAGTCGAGTGTGGAAATGATAAATGAGTGGCATTCCCCATAGCTTCTAATCAGCGTTGGCTTTGAACATCTCACACAACAGATGATAGAGCTCGTCGCCGCCTTCAACTCTTGCGAATAGATCCTTTTCAGCTCGAAGAACACGTCCCATTGTTTGATAGGTTTGTTTCCATTCCAACTCCTTCCAGATCAACCGATAGTTTTTCAGCTCGATCCATGCTCGAAAAGTGAGCACTGCAAACATTGCTATGGTCAGCAAAAGATTGAGAATGTAGAGATCAGTCACGTCCGTAATTGTTCACCTCCTCCTGTGCCACATGCATCTTATGCTATCTTAGCAAGACTCACTTAAATCAAGCGCGCCATAGCAACTGACTGGGATAAAGAATGAGTGTTTTGCCACAATTAGGTTTTCAGCTGGGTGCAGGCGGAATAGGCGGTTTCATAGTTGGATATGCAGTTAAGAAGATAAGTAAGCTCATAGCCCTAGTGATTGGCTTGTTTCTGATTGCACTGATCTACTTGGGCACGCAGGGAATAATCAGCATTAATTACGGGGCGCTGTGGGAGTGGGTGTCTAGTTCGTTTGGTTTGGCTAACTCTGCCTTTTCGTGGCTCGTTGGCGTGATATCTCTTTTGCCTTTTGCCGGAAGCTTTATCGTCGGCTTTCTTCTAGGCTTCAAAATGGGCTAGCTAGAAGCTCGCTCACAAGTTTCAGTTAAACCTCAATAAGGAAAAAATATTAATACTATTAGTTCAACCTTGTTGATGCTGTGAGCTAAAGTGGAGGAACAAGAACCACAGGAACAGCAGCCGCAGAAGAACCCACTGCCCAAGTATTTTCTTCACGGATTCTTGTTTTCCTTACTCACCCTTGTCCTCGGATTTGTGGGAATCTTCTTTCTTTTTGCATTGACGATGGTGGGATTTTTTATAGGTTTCATAATAGGCATTTTGTTGGTTCTCTTATCTGTGGGCGTACTGAACGCTGTCTTGACAAATTGGTTGTGGGACGTCCAGATAAAAATGGGCATAATAAGCCTCCTGGGTCACGGCTTCGTTCTGTTGCTTGCTCTGCTTCTTGTACACATTCCAGCTATAATTGTAGCTTTTGCAAGTGCCTCGCACCCGTTGAGTTGGGTCGTTAGCATTGTGTCCTTTGTTGCCTATGCTTTCGTCGATGGATACGTGGCTAAGAACGTGGCTGGAATGTGGGAGCAAGAATACGACTCTGGATATGACTACGAAGCAGGCTACGAGAATAGTAGCGGGCAACTTTAAATTCATGTAACTCAATAATCTTTTGAAAACTGCACATGCCATAGTTATTGGAGCGTTTCAAGATTGGACAAGTTTCCAGCAGAAGAGTACAGGCTTCCATTTTTCAAAGAGGAAGGCTACGTTAGAAAACTGTGTCCAAAATGTGGCAAATATTTCTGGACACAACATCCTGAACAAGAAACTTGCGGCGAAGCAACCTCGGAAGGATGCGCCTCTTACACCTTCATAAATAACCCGCCTACAAAGAAGAGCTATGACCTACGTGGAATGCGGGAGGCTTTCCTGTCATATTTCGAGAAGCAGGGACATGCACGGATAAAGCCTTATCCAGTCGTGGCCAGATGGCGAGACGACATTTACCTGACACATGCAAGCATTATTGATTTTCAGCCCTACGTGACGGAAGGTATTTCTCCGCCGCCTGCGAACCCACTCGTGATTTCTCAGCCGTGCATTCGCATGGTGGACATTGCGAACACTGGACCTACGTTTGGGCGGCATTTGACGATTTTTGAGATGGGTGGCGCGCATGCGTTCAACTACCCTGATAAGGAGGTTTACTGGAAAGACCAGACCGTCCGCTATCACCACGACTGGGTTACGACTGATTTAGGTGTGAAGTCTGAGGAGGTTGTTTACAAGGAGGAGATATGGTCTGGAGGCGGCAACGCTGGACCATGCGTCGAATCAATTATTCGAGGCTTGGAAGTTGCGACGCTTGTTTTCATGCAGTACAAGGTCGTCGGCAACGAGTTCATCAAGCTGCCGATTCGGACAGTTGACACGGGCTACGGCATAGACAGATACGCTTGGATAAGCCAAGGCGTGCCAAGCGGCTTCCACGCGATCTACGGCGAAATGCTTGAAAAGATTTTCAAAATGGCAGGAATCAGCAAATTCGACAAGAAACTGCTGGAGAACATTGCGAAAGTCTCAGGCCTAGTGAGTCTGGACAAGACAGCCAGTCGGTTGGAGACTAGAAAGAAAGAAGCGAAGCTCGTTGGCATAAGCGTGGAAGAGCTTGACAAGTTCCTAGTGCCGATTGAAAACGCGTTTGCAGTTGCAGACCACACCAAATGCTTAGGCTTCATACTTGCAGAAGGAGTCGTACCGTCAAACATTCAAGAGGGCTATTTGGCTAGGCTAATCTTTCGCAGAGTCTATCGCTTGTTAAAGATGCTGGGCATTCAGGACAAGCTGTACGACATCATGGATATGCAGGTTAATCATTGGTCAAAAGACTTTCCGCAGTTGCGGGAAATGCGCAACGAGATAATCGAGATGCTGAAAAGCGAAGAGGGCAAGTTTGAGGAAACCATCACGCGGGGCGAGGGAATGGTAAAACGCATCGCCGCTGACCTGAAAGCAAAGAAGAAGAGCAAAATTCCAGTTGAGGCTTTGACTGAGCTGTACGATTCGCATGGGCTTCCACCGGAGATTGTTAAGCAGGCGGCAGAAAAAGAAAGCCTGAACGTGGAGATTCCGGACAATTTCTATACTTTGATTGCACAGCGGCACATGCAGATGTTCAAACCAATTGAGGAAAAAGAGGCGAAACACAAGGAGCGGCTTGAGAAAGCCGTGAAGAATGTTCCGGCGACAGAGATGCTGTACTATGAGGACCAGTACATGCGAGAGTTCGAAGCCAAGATTCTCAAAACAATGGATGACGATTACGTGATTCTTGACCGCACATGCTTCTACCCAGAGGGTGGCGGACAGCCAGCAGACAGCGGTCACTTGACGTATGGTGGCAAGAAGGTTGAGGTTGTCGATGTTCAGAAAGTTGGTAAGGTGATTGTGCACAGAATGAAGGGTGCTGTGCCGAAAGTTGGCAGCACAGTCAAAGGAGCGATTGATTGGAATAAACGGCACAGTTTGATGAAGAATCACACGGCTACGCACGTTATTGGCGGCGCAGCTAAGCGTGTTCTTGGCTTGCATGTTTGGCAGTACGGAACGCAGAAAGGCACAGAGAGCAGCAGGCTTGATATTTCGCATTATTGTAGGCTTTCGCTGGAAGAAGTGCATAAGATTGAAACTTTGGCGAATGAGGCTGTTTTGAGAAACATTCCGGTCGACATTGCTTGGCTGCCGCGTAATGAGGCGGAAAGCCGCTACGGTTTCAGACTCTACCAAGGCGGTGCGATCCCGGGCAAAGAAATCCGCGTGGTCAGAACAGGCGACTGGGATGTTGAGGCCTGCGCAGGGACGCATCTGAAAAACACTGGCGAGATCGGATTCATAAAAATAATCCACACAGAAAGAGTCCAAGACGGCGTGGAGAGGCTCACCTACTCTATTGGGATTCCAGCTGTGAAAGCAGCGCAGAAGAATGAACAGCTGTTGCTGAAGCTGGCGGAGACGTTGAACGCCCCTGTGGAGAAGCTGGATAAGACGGTGGAGAAGCTTGCGAAGGAGTTGAAGGAAACGAACGCTGAGCGGAGAAAGCTTGTTAAGGAGTTGGCAGAACGCGAAAGTGCAGGTGTAGAAGCGAAGGCTGCTGAGGAGATTGAAGAGATAAACGGTGTTAAGCTGTTGAAACGTGATTTCAAGGATGAGATTGACGTTGAACGCATGATCCAAACGGCAAGCGAAATAATCAAACGAGACGAAGCAACTGTCGTAGTGTTCCATGGCTCGAATGCCAAGAATGCACGGATAATGGTTATGGCAGGAAAAATAGCGTTAGAAAAAGGAGCTAACGCCGGAGAGATTGTGGAAGAAGCCTCGACAATAATTGGGGGCGGAGGCGGAGGAAGACCAAAATTCGCGCAAGGCGGCGGAACACAACCGAAGAAATTACCGGAGGCAATCAGACAGATTGAAGAAATGCTGAGGAACCAGCTCAAACAGCCACGCAATAGGCGTTCCTAATCTTGTTCTGGACATGTGTCGGTTTTAGGAGTAAGTGCTTTATTAAGATTTGCGACACTGTTGTTCGAGGTCGCGCACAAATGAAACTCTTTAAGAGAAACAGAAAAGCCCGAGAAAAATGGAGAACCGCCGCCCGAATGATAGACTTACACAAAACAAAGGTAACCATTATGAGAGCCACGAAAGGCAGACCACAACCAGTGCAGCACTTGCCACCATGGTTCTATCAAAAAATGCTGAACGCAGTGCCAGACGATTCTTGCGCTCGCGACTCTGTTAAACCTGATCCTGAAATGCCCCAGCGGCACTCTTCGCAAGATATGCACACGAAGCTTATGCAGTATTTTGGCTAAACTGTTGCTGTTATAAGAACCATTTTTTTGTTTTAGCGAGTAATGTATATTTTTGTGATTTTAAGAAGTTGTAGGCTACACGGAGTTTGGGTGAGCCGCTTGTTAGACGTGTGGCTCTTTCACGATATTACGTTGCAGTATTTCGGTCGCTGCTCGTAGTGGTCGTGCAACTTAACCCTCTTGCACTCATTGGTACCCTCATAAGGAGAGTTTGTATGAGCCTACGAGACTGTGTGGTTCTAACCCGACCACCTAACGCATTGCCATCCAATGTGACGGCTTGCCCGTGTAGCCTATCTTAATACACAAGATTAACAGACATTAAAACGTTACGGTCTCCAAATCCACACGTGGAAAACAAGCAAAAAAGCCAAAATCCGACAAAAACCGACACAAAGGTTCAATCTGGACAAGGTTGGAGGTAAACGCCCGAGAGAGGGTCTTCTGAAACCTGAGGAATGGGTCCGTATTCGTTATTTTTTGGCTCCAATAGTATTTTGAAAAAGTAGTAAAGCATTAATTCATGTTTGCAGTTATTAGTTTGCGGTGCTAAGTATGAGGGATAACGTTCTCTGTTCGTAACAACAAAAACTTTAATACCCCTCAGACTCCTTCAAACAGCTTTATGGCCTTTTTGAAACAAGTCGAAGAGAAATGGCAGAAAAACTGGGAAACCCAAAAGCTTTTCCAAGCCGATCCAGACCCATGTAAGAAGAAGTTCTTCATAACTTTCCCATATGCATACATGAACGGCCCACTCCACGCTGGCCACGCCTTCACCGCCTCACGAGTCGACGCATACGCACGGTTCAAGCGCATGCAAGGTTACAATGTGCTTTTCCCGTGGGCATGGCACTGGACTGGACAACCGCTTGTCGGCGCTAGTAGCCGCGTGGCAAAAGGCGACGAAACCTTCATCAAAGGTCTACGGGAGATCGACGGCGTCCCAGAAAGCGAACTGAAAAAATTCGTCGACCCGCTTTACATGGCCACGTATTACACGAATGAAGGCCGCATCGCCGCAAGAAAGATGGGGTTCTCAGTCGACTGGCGAAGAGAATTCAACACGGTAATGCCAACTTACCAAAAGTTCATCGAATGGCAGTATGAGAGGCTGAAGGCAAAAGGCTACGTCACAAAAGGAACCCACCCAGTTGTGTGGTGCCCAAAGTGTGAAAGCCCAACCGGCGACCATGACCGCCATTTGGGCGAAGGCGTCACGTCGGAAGAATACATACTCATAAAATACAGACTAGATAAGGAAACCGTGCTACCTGCCGCCACATTTCGACCGGAAACAATCTACGCCGTAACGAACATGTGGATAAACCCGGACGCAACCTACGCAGAAACACGAGTAAACGGCGAAAACTGGATAATCAGCGAAAGAGCAGCCGAAAAACTGAAAGAACAAGGAAAAACCATCCAAGTAAAACGCACCTTCAAGGGCAAAGAACTCGTTGGAAAAACCTTTGAAAACCCGGTCACAAAAAAGCGACATCCGATACTGCCAGGATGGTTCGTCGACCCAGCCCAAGCCACAGGCGTAGTTTACAGCGTCCCCGCACACGCGCCCTACGACTGGCTCGCACTGAAAGACTTGCAGGAAAAACCCGAAACCCTCAAGGAATTCGGCATAGAACCCGAATTCGTAAAAAACATAAAACCGATCTCGATGATCAAGGTGGAAGGCTTTGGCGATTACCCAGCAATCGAAATCGTGAAACAGCTGGGCGTAAAAGACCAGAACGACCCAAAAGCTGACGAAGCGACAAACCAGCTCTACAAGAAAGAATTCCACAGCGGCATACTGAAAGAAAACTGCGGCGAGCACTCTGGCAAAACAGTCAGAGAAGTCAAAGACGACCTCATAAAAAATTTCAAGAAACGCGGAATCGCAGACTCCATGCACGACCTGCCGAAACAGGTCGTCTGCCGATGCATGACACAATGTATAGTCAAAGTCTTGCAGGACCAGTGGTTCCTAAACTACTCAAGCCCAGAATGGAAGGAAAAAGCGAAACATGCCCTAAGCAAAATGACAATTTATCCAGACACCGCCACGCAATGGTTCTTGACAGTGATTGATTGGTTGAGAGAATGGGCATGCGCAAGAACCACAGGCTTCGGCACACCGCTGCCTTGGGGCAAGGGATGGATAATCGAAACATTGAGCGACTCAACAATTTACATGGCCTTCTACACCATAAACAAGCACATTAGACAGCATGACATAAAACCAGAAAAACTGACGAAAGAAATCTTCGACTGCATATTTCTCGGAAAAGGAAGCTTAAAAGAAGTCTCGGCAAAAACAGGAATAAACGCAAACGTACTACAAGAGATGCGCGAAGAGTTCCGTTATTGGTATCCTGTCGACTTGAGAGTTTCCGCGAAAGAACTTGTGCCCAACCATTTAACCTTCTTCATATTCCACCACACTGCACTGTTCCCGCCCGAACACTGGCCCAGAGCCATCGGCGTAAACGGCATACTAATGATAGAAGGCAAACAGATGCACAAGTCAAAAGGCAACTTCGAAACCATGAAGAACACCATAGAAAAATACGGAGCAGACGCCACAAGATGCGCGCTGATGCTGGCCGCGGAGGGTATGGACGACCCTGACTGGCGAGCCGAAAACGCCAAAGACACCCGAGACAAGCTCGAATCACTCTACAGCTTCGCAAGAGACATCATAAGGAACGCTAAGAAAGAAGAAAATGGCCACATGGAGAAGTGGCTGATGAGCACTCTGCAACGGCGAGTCGCAGAAGTGACCGCAAGCCTCGAACAGATGAAAACACGAACCGCTCTGGAACTGGCCTTGTTCGAAACATGGAATGATTTCAGATGGTACATACGCCGAAAAAGTAGAGCAGAAACCACGACCCTCAAAGAGGCATTAAAAATCTGGCTGAGTTTGTTGGCGCCCTTTGCACCGCACCTGTGCGAAGAACTTTGGAGCGAAATGAACGAAAAAACGCTCATATCAATTGTGGAATGGCCACAGCCAGATGCGAAGCAGGTGAACATGCTTGATGAAGAACAGGAGAACCTAGTCAAAGAAACGATAGAAGACACGCTTAGCGTTTTGAAAGCGACAAAGATGACGCCAAAGAGAATTTGCTATTACACAGCTGACCCGTGGAAATGGAAGGTCTACCTGAAAGTCTTGGAAAAAACAGGAGGCGGCAAAGTGAAGATGAACGAGATAATGAAAGAGTTAGCCGCAGACAAAGAACTGAAGGAACACATGAAACAAATTGCAAAGTTCGCTGCAAAACTGGTGAAAGACGTAAGCAGAATTCCATTGAACCGCAAGGAAAACATACTCAAAATGAAGGCATTAAACGAGAAAGAGGCCATTGCAGATGCAAAAGACTTCTTAGCTGACAGGTTCAAGGCGCAGGTCGAAGTTTACAGCGAAAGTGATAAACAGCGCTACGATCCAAAACAGAGAGCAGAAAATTCTTCCCCCAGCAGACCAGCCATATACATCGAATAGAAGGGGGAGGCTATAAAAAGCTAGCAAGCGAGCTTAACGTTCGATTGGTAACCTTGATGTGGTAGTTTCTTCTTCCACTGCTAGTTGTGGTGACGAAGAAGTCTTTCTCTTCCCGAAGCCTGCTACCATATAGCATAGCCAAAATCGTGCGGCAAACATTTACCGTGGTCAACTTTTCATTTTTTACTACCTTTTCAATCTCTTCCTGCAGAACACGAGGATTAATAGTGTAAACGGTTCCATACACATGGTTCATACTTTCGTAGTGCATTTCCATATCTTTCACAAGATAGTTTACAATGTCATAGTATGGTTTCTTACGTTCTCTAATGAGCTGGACGTAGTTTACCAAGGGGATTGGAATTCCACTTGGAATGTCAGACATGCAACCTCCCCCGACTATATTAAAGGATAACGAGCGCTTTTAAGTCTTAAGGAGGATTTGTCTATCAATTTAAATACCCTTTCCGTCCTTGGACAAAGGCAAAGCCTAGAGATAAAACTATATCCAGCAGTTCTTATATCAAATGCGAAAAGAGGGCCCGTGGCGCAGCATGGACAGCGCGTCGGACTTCTATAGTGCAGTGCTGGAGAAATCCGAAAGTCCAGGGTTCAAATCCCTGCGGGCCCGCCACTCCGTCCGTTTTAAAGCGGAAATTTTAAATTGTCACTGCAATAATAAATGAGAAAAGTCTCAGACTTTAACTAGTCCATGTATATGAGGGGTTATATTGAGCACACATGCGGAAGACTTGAAACTTCGGTTAATGACTATCGAACTGCTTAGAACTGCAAAGTATAAACGAAATATCACTTATCGCGAATTAGCCTCAAAAACAGGCTTGCCAGTTACCGTTCTCAGCAGATATGCAAAAGGACACGTTTTGCCCAACACTGCCAGAGCAAGGCAACTCTGGAAAGTGCTGACAAAGCTTGTAGGATTAGAAAACGAGCTTCGCAGCAGAATAAAGTTTGACGAAGACGGATATTTTGACAACACAGAAATCGTGGGCGATTTCAACGTTCTTCAGCAAGCAGCCAATTACGCACTGGCAAATTTTGCCGGAAAGCGTGTGACGAAGGTCTTGTCTGCTGCTGTTGA
>Ga0315277_10013470_pt1 | contig 10185 bp, 6 predicted proteins | sample YL17G05_15_MG_FD_203695 | JGI IMG/M metagenome (GOLD analysis project Ga0315277, IMG submission 203695) | Sediment microbial communities from Yellowstone Lake, YNP, Wyoming, USA - YL17G05_15 | ecosystem: Environmental > Aquatic > Freshwater > Lake > Sediment | place: USA: Wyoming | collected...
CGCTTTTCCCACACAGCCGATGTGGAGTCTCAATATCTTGACAGGACTTTTGAGAATTTATTATGTATGTATTAATTCATGTGAGGCAAAGATTAATTCCAGGAGTGGAACTGTCATGAAAAAAATTCTTTCTATTCTCTCACTATCCATTGTGTTATTTTTTGGCGGGTGCAAGTCACAGAAACCGGGGGTCTCCGTTGTGGAGCTTGAGGTGGAAGCGGTGAGACCCCGCATGGGTGAAATAAGCGATTCATTTGTCGAGCCCGCCATGTCCCGTCTCAGCGAATCTTACCTTATCACCATGCCTGTGGATGGTCGTATCGGCAGGATTGAGCGTGAGCCTGGAAGCGCTGTGAAGGCTGGTGAGAAGCTGGTCGAGATTGACCTTGTTCCCTTTGAGGAAATGGTGGCTGAGGCGCGCGCCGCCGTGGGGGAACTGGAAGCCCAGATAAGGGTGAATGAGCATGAGAGTATGGAGCAGGCAATCATGACGGCGGGACACAAGGCAATTGCGGCCGCTGAAGAGGCAATGAAGTCCGCCGATGCCCAGGTCGTCGCGGAAAAAGTGCGCTATGAACGCGCCGCTAAGGATGTCGCCCACTATCAGGAACTTGCCCATACGAACGTCCTGCCGGAGGGCAGGCTGGAAGATTATGAAATCAAGGCGGAAAACCTCGCAATCGGGCTGAGGAAGCAGGAATTTCAACGCGCCGCCATCGGCGCCATATATGAGGCTTATAAACTCATACCCGAGCTGACGGATGGATGGATTGGCGCCAAACATCTTGAGCGGGAGGCGCTTGCTCAAAAACTCCTTCAGGCAAAGTCAAGGCTCTCACGTGCAGAGCATGAACTCAAGATTGCTGAGATACGCTCCCCGATTGATGGCATCGTCCTGGAGCGCCATGAACGCGGCGACGGCTTTCTTCCCGCAGGACGCCCCCTCCTCCTTCTGGGCAACATGAAGGACCTTGAGGGCGAGGCTGACATCCCCACCAATTATGCCACAAGGATTTCACCCGGCTCGCAGGTTTTGCTGGATATTTATAGTCAGGAGAAGCCCGTTACGGGAAGGGTGGTGCGGATTGAACCGGTCGGATTTAAAAAGGTCACGCAGGGAGCGGAAGAGATGAGGGTCAAGGTGATATTCTCACTTGATGTGAAGCCTGAAAAAATCGGGGTGAATTACGGCTTTCTTGCGAGATTTTACACCGGCGGGAAATCCACCCCCCTCATCATCCCCGAAAGAAGCGTCCTACAGGCGACTGATGGCTCACATTATGTCTTCAAGATTGTGGGCGACAAACTCAAAAGACAGCCGGTTGAAATCAACCGTGGTGAAAAGGAGATGGGTGTGACCTCAGGGCTGACACAGGATGACCTCGTAGTAGTCGTCCCCGATGCCGCCATGAAGGAGGGCGTCAAGGTCAGGGTGAAAAAATGATGAGCCGGTTTATCCGGATACTTTGTGGCAAGCGAGCTTTATTGTTAGTTTAAGAACGTCCGCCGTAGCCTTGGCATGGGCGGATTGATTAATTACGATTGTTATGGTATATCAATATGATACGAGGTTCACAAGACCCCTCCGTCCTGAATAGATATACAAACACCTTAGAGACGATGGCGGGAAAGATACGGCTTGCCTCGCGCCCCCTACCATGCCCAGATTGAAACCACAACTGCCTGCAACCTCAATTGCATCATGTGCAGCCGGGAAAAATATCACGGAAAGGGAAAACATCTCAGTCGGGAGATTCTAAGAAAACTTCTGTATGAGGTGTTTCCTTACCTGCAAGAGGCGATTCTGAGTTCCTTCGGCGAGCCTCTCTTATATCCGCATCTTGATGACCTGCTTGAAAGTTTGTAACGGTTTCCGCGGCTCTCCATGGGTTTTTACACCAATCTTATTCCCCTGACCGAGGAGAAGGCGGAACAGATTATCCGCCAGGGGGTTTCCTATCTTTGCGTGTCCATTGATGGAGCCACAAAGGAGACGTATGAAAGGATTCGCCGGAATGGCAGGTGGGCGCAACTGATTGAGAAACTGGAGCTTCTCAATTCCATAAAGAAGAAATATAAAAGCCGCCGCCCATTTTTACATTTAGTTATCGTCGGGATGACGGAAAACATCCGCGAGCTCCCCCTGTTTGTGGATTTTGCGCAGAAATACGGCTTTGGCGCAATCAAGGTCTCCCACAATATGTATGTGGATGACCCATCGATGGAGTATCTCTCACTTGTCAATGAGAAGGCGCTTGCCAATCGCATGTATGCCGAGGCTTATGAGAAGGCGATTTTAGCGGGCATTCTTAATAACCTTGCCATAAAACCCTTCCGCCTTTCTCCAGAGGAGGAATCAACGGGCGCAGGGCACCCCTCCTCATCCGTTCACAGGACAATTCCATACTATCTCAATAAATTATATTTCGGTCAGGTTTTGCCACAGCTTATGCGTATCAAGAACACATGGGATTTTTCCGGCAAGAGATAGAAATATTTCCTCCCATTATTTTTCAGGAAGATATATCGTAGGTATCTCTCATCTGGCAGGAGCACCTCTCCAGGTCTTTATCCCTTTCCAAATGATGCCCCGCCGTATCATTGTGGCAATCCCTGGACGCATGTCCGCATCGATGTGGATGGCAGGGTTTATCCCTGCTGTTTCATCGATACCGTGATGGGGGATTTAAGCACGTAATCGTTTGATGAAATCTGGAATGGCGGGAGTTATCGCAATCTGAGGGAGTCCATTGTTACAAAGGAGTTCTGGCCCATCTGTCGCAAGTCGGCATGCAACTGGGTTGTCCCCGGTGCGTCGGAATCTTACGGTGTAGAGTTTCCTGGAGCGCCCGAGCGGTTAAATCTTATTGCGGGCGAGGAATCGGAGGTTCGTGTTCGGGTTCGCAACAAAAGCAGGTTCGCATGGCCCAGTGAGGAGAAGGCGGATTGTGATTATTTCACCCTTTCCTATCGTTTATTCACTCCTGATAAACATCTTGTTATGGAGGGTGCGCGGGGCAAAGTTTCCAGGGATGTTCCACGAAGCGGGGAGGCGGATATTCAGCTTAAGATATGGGCAATCCCCAATGCGGGGGAGTATGAACTGCGTCTCGATATGGTGTATGAGGGCGTGACATTTTTCAGCGACCGCGGGCGAGCGTAGAAAAGTATAGATATTCGTCCAGTGGCACCAGGAGGAAAAAGCGCGGAGGGCTTCCGTGATGCGGTGCGCCTGCATACAAATCAACAGCGAGGAGACCAGGTGGATGAAAAGGCGATACTGAGGTTTTGACAAGGTCTGATGAAAAGACTTGCAATACCCCGCCACATCTGCCACAAAAAGAATAAAAGGAACGGACAGGAGGCTTCTTCCTTTTTTGTTTTTTTTAAAAGAGCAATTAAACAAACCCTTTTGAAGATTTCCCCCGTTCCTTCAATATTTTTTTATCAAAGAACAATTTTCGGACTTCAAAAAACGCTAAAATCTAGTTAATATAAAGAGGATTGTCAAAATGCGAATAATGCGGATGGCAGGTTTTCTCGCGCTTCATTTTTTAATGTGTGTTCTGTATGTTTCTGCCGCTTCTATTGATCTTGCGCCGTTGATTGACGTAGGAGGGACGATTACTCTTAATCCGGTTAATTCATATTATCTGACCACGGAGAAATGGATATCTTCTGACATCACGATTCTGGGGAATGGGGCGACGCTCTCCTTTTATGGGGGACCTTTGAATTCTGGGGCGCATCATATTGTCGTCATTCAAAACTGCCATATTATGGCCACCACCAGCTGGGCGGCTCTGGGGTTTCAAAGTGACACCGATGCTGAAGTCACAGGAGGCTCCATTGCCAGTCCGGGCAACAGCGCCATTTATGTCTCCGGTTCGAAGCTTGCCCTCTTTGGCACAGAGATCAAAAATGCCGCGTATGGTATCAATTGCGATGGTTCCTGCACTATTAATTTGACTAATCCCAATATTCATGACTGCGACATGGCTTACCTCCAGAGGGAGGGTGAAGCTACATGGCATAATGGCAGTGTGAACCAGACCGGAGGGGCGGCGATCAATTTTATAAATTCCGTGTCGGTGGATATGACGGGCACCGAGATCACCATGAGCCAGAAAGACAGCATCGGCATTCAATTCCTGGCCGATTCCACCGGCGATCTTCATGGAGTAAGCATTAAGGGCGTTTCTCACGGCGTGTTTGTGGAAAAAAAACCTGTAACCATTGATTCGGAAAGCACCTTCTCCTGCCCGTTTCCATACCTGACGGACGGCACGGGCGGCGCAGGTGCAGGCGTATATGTCAGCAAAGGAGGGGCGCTGACCATCCGCGACTCCTCCTTTACGGGATTTCAAAACGCTATCATGGCGGGTAATGGCACCATCCCCGCAACGGTGGATATTGAAAACTGTACTTTTAATAATACGGAAGTCAGCGCGCTGAATGCCAACCATGCCGTCAATGTGCGCTTTTTCAATAATGAGTGCCATAATACCCTTCAGGACACGATTTATATGTTCAATAATTCCACAGGCGTTATTGAGCGAAACCGCATTTTCAACGCCCAGAACTCCGGATTTGCCTTGGTGGGTTGCAAGGGAGGCATCTGGATCAAAGACAATTACATGGAAGACACCGTTCACCAGAGCATCAGCATCGTGAATGGCAGCGAGAATGTGTTCATCATCGGAAACACGTTTGTGAACGGCGTCATAGCCAATATCTATGTGGACGCCACATCCACGGCGAAAATAACCGGGAATATATGCCATAAAACACCGGATTATAATATCCGTTTCCAAGGCGCCAAGGGATGTTCTTTTGCGGGGAATCTTCTTTCCCAATCCGCCAACGGACTGGAGGCTAAGGATTCCGCCAATCCCGTTCTTTATTTGAACCGTATCGCGGATAATACGGGGAATGGGATCCTGAATTACAATGGGGCTTCATCCACGATTTATTCCTCCCATTTTCACAATAACGGCATTGGAAACACAGCATATTATTCCGTTTACAACAACAACGGCTCTATGATAGCCGTTTCGGGATGCCGTTTCAGCCCTGTTGGCTCAATGGCTTTAATGAATATTTCCGGTTCTGACGTCAATGCCTCTCAAAATTATTGGGAGTCTGCGACAGGCCCTAATGTCAATGGCGGCGGACCCGGCAGTGGGTCCATCATCTCATACGCACTCAGCGGTTCCTCGGTTACTTACACCCCGTTCCAGACAACGCCACCCCTGTCTTCGGACAGCTCTTATCAATTCTCCCTCCAGTCCGCCGTGACCGCAACCTGGAACGCCTCTTTTGGAACGGTATCCCAGACATTTGTAAACCCCCTCGAGAGCGTGGATCATCAGATATGCGGTGCCCTTCAATGCTATGACACGAGTTATATCACCTCCTATGAATCCCTTCCCCCCAAAATGCTGAACGGCCATCTCTTCGTTATCTGGAATTCATATTATCTTAATTATTACTCCCAAGCTATCACTATTTCTTTTCAGTATGACGCCTTGTATTCCGGGATACTCAGACTCTATAAACGTATGGATGATGGCAATTATTATGAGATTCTTTCCTCACAGAACTTTCTAAACCACACCATTCAATACACGCCCGCAGACCCCTTTGACACCCACGGGATATTTGTCCTTGTTGAAGCCTCGCCCATCTCCGCGTTTGGATTGTATTAACCTTTCAACGATTAGAGGAACTTATGACGCAGCGGCACCTTAAAGAAACCGTTCATGGAAATCCCAGGCATATCTGGATTGAACCCACCACCAGGTGTAACACCCGCTGTGTTCACTGCGGTCATTTTTATAAAAAGTTCGGGGAGGAGATGCCGCCGGGGCTTTATTAGAAAATATCCAGAGATGTCCTGAACGATGTGAAGGTCATGGACCACATCGGGTATGGGGAGTCACACATCGCATCCATTTTTAATCTAATTGGAAATGGGCAAATTTGTTTTATTGACAGGACGTCTCCCTTGAAGCAATAAATCATACTGATTGATGAAAGAGGGTAGATACTCCAGCGACTGTTCCTGAATCCATGACGCGAAAGTATTCCGAGAGGTAAATTTCTCCATGGTTTTTTCTTTTCACATCTCCCCCCGATTAAAATTAAAAAAAGGAAGGAGGCAATTTTTATGTTTTCTTGTAATGTGAATTGTCGAAAAGGGTTCACTCTTATCGAGCTATTAATCGTCGTTGCGATTATAGCAATCCTTGCTGCCATAGCGATTCCAAACTTTTTAGAGGCGCAGGTCAGGTCAAAGGTGTCCCGCGCAAAGGCAGATATGCGTACTCTTGCCACAGCGCTTGAAGCCTACTCAACGGATGCTAATGCTTACCCAAGATGGTGGGAAGTTGCGCAGTCACCACCGCCACCGGGATATGCGTATCCACCGGTTAGCTGGCGTTACAGGCCTTTAACCACACCGCTTGCTTATATAACAACAATCCCGCGTCCGGACCCATTCTGGACTCAAAATGATATTGGCGGTGTTGTCGACAAAAAAGTCTATGACACTTATGATTACGTTGATGCCAAGTCGAGTCATGATCACAACGCCGTTGTCTCAAGCGTTTATGGGCGAATGTGGCGGATGTGCAGCGCCGGACCGGATCAAGTGCAAAGCTATGGGGGGTCGACATGGGCAGGCTCTCCTCCGCATATCACCGTTTTGGGCTTTTATGACCCCACTAATGGAACAAGGAGCTTTGGCGACATTGTCAGGCTTGGACCTAAAGGGCCTTATTATCAACAATACGATATCGGTTTTAATCCTGAATAAAAGAGAATGGACGTAAATGGAAAAAGGGGGCAATCCCGAAATTATTACAAACTTAGATATGGGCGATTTTGTTTTATTGACAGGGCATCTCTCTTGAGGCGATAAATCATAACTGATTGATGAAAGATAGTAGATTCTCCAGCGGCTGTTCCTGAATCCATGACACAAAAGTATCCCAAAGGGCTTTATTATCTGTTTGTAACCGAGATGTGGGAACGGTTCAGCTTTTACGGCATTTCGGCTGTTTTGATTTTATACCTGACGAAAAAACTGGGTTTGCCCATTCACGAAGCGGGACTGGCATCCGGCGCCTACATGGCGTTTACCTTCATGACGCCGATTCTTGGCGGCTTTGTTGCCGACAAAATCCTGGGACTGCGCTATTCCGTTACCATTGGCGGCGTCTTTATACTGGCAGGAAACGTTATTCTGGCGTGCGGCGAAGGATTGCTCTACGTTTTCATCGGCTTGACTTGTGTGGCGCTCGGCACCGGATATCTGAAATCAACTGTGTCGGTGATGGTGGGAAAGCTGTACAAGGAGGGCGATACCCACCGCGACAGCGGTTATACCCTGTTTTATATGGGCATCAATGTCGGCGCCTTGCTTGCCGGTCTCCTCATGGGGGAGGTCGCCATACGCTACGGCTGGACCAGGGGCTTTTATTTATCTTCGGGCGGAATGCTGTTGGGCTTGATTGCGTTTCGGCTGGGCTATAAGCATTACAACAACGAGGCAGACGGTTTCCAACGGGAGAATCTGTTCAAGCGTTTGCTGGGCATTCCGAATCTGGCATGGATTATCGCCGGAACGATTGGCGTAGGCGCATTGATGATTTATCTGTTCTACCATTCCCAACAGACAAAAATCACTATTACCTTTCTTAGCATGGCGATTGTCGCCGGGATTTTCCTTCTGGGGCTGTTCTGCAAAGAGAAGAAGGAACGCAATTCGATTTTTGCGATTTTGATTATTATTGTCGCAGCGATTTGCTTCCAGTCGTTCTTCAAGCAGATGTATAATTCGGTGACGTTGTTCGTGGATTGTGACTTCAACCGCGTCTTGTTTGGTGTGCCGCTGGCGGCATCGTTCTTTGGATTAGTGCCAAACTCGCTGTCGGTGATTCTCCTCGCCGGCATTTTCACCTGGTTGTGGGCACGATTGGCTGACAAGGGAAAGAACCCATCTATTCCGATGAAAATCGTTCTGGCGCTGTGTTTTGCGGTTGCGAGTGCGGCGCTGCTCGCCTGGGTTGCGAATGGTATTGCGGTCAGTGGTGAAAAGGTTTCTGCCTGGTGGATTGTGCTGGCGATTGTGATTTTGACGTTCGGCGAGCTGCATATCCTGCCGATGGGGTTGTCGGCGGTCAGCACGCTGGCGCCCAAACGCTTTGCATCGTTGCTCATGGGCTCGTGGTTCCTCTGCAATTCATTGGGCGGTTATTTCTCCGGATTTCTTACCAGTCTGGTGAATGTGGATAAGTCGCGAGTGCAGGATGTTTCCTACACGGCTTCTGCGTACTTCGGCTTGTACTGGAGATGCGCTGTGGGGCTGGCAATTATTGCGGTCATGATGCTGGGAATAACGCCGCTGGTGAAAAAACTCATGCGTTGACTCCTCTTGAAATCTCTTTTCATGTCGTATTCCTTTCTGTCTGTAAGATGCGGGGACTGTGAAATAATACTATCGGTTCGTCCCGACCAGCGATTTCGCGGGAGGAACAGGGCAATGGCTTTTTATGCAAGAAGCCGGTATGATTGGATTGTGGTTTTCTTCCTGATATTGCTCGTGACATTCGGCGGATGGACGTTGTGTCCTGCCGAAATTACCACAACAGGCACATTGAACCTCAAAGTTAAATCCTGGACACCGCCCCGTTTTAAGGAGCGGCAAAAGGAACGCGATGCCATGGTGAAGGTCATCAAAGAATACGGGCTTGAGAACGCCGCCGTTCTGAAGGCAATGACCTATGTGCCCCGCCACGAATTTGTGCCCGTTAGTATATCCTCGGCGGCGTATGAGGATTCTCCCCAGCCGATCGGGTATGGACAGACCATCTCCCAGCCTTATATCGTGGCGGAAATGACGCGTCTTTTGAAACTCAAGCCCGATTCCCGCGTTCTGGAAATCGGCACAGGCTCCGGTTATCAGGCAGCCGTCCTGACAGAGTTTACGCCTTTTGTGTTCTCCATTGAGATTATTGAGCCGCTTGCGAAAAAGGCGCAGGAGCGGCTGGGGCGACTGGGTTACAATGTGATTAAACTCGGGAACGGCGACGGTTACAACGGCTGGCAGGAGGAGGCGCCCTTTGACGCCATTATCGTAACGGCGGCGGCAGGGGAGATTCCTCCGCCCTTGCTCCGGCAGTTGAAAAAAGGGGGACGCATGGTGATTCCGGTTGCCGCCGCGTATGGGACGCAGTGGCTTGTGCTTGTCGAAAAGGATAAAGAGGGCAAGGTCACAACCCGCCAATTGTTGCCGGTCCGCTTTGTGCCCCTTTTGCGCAAGGAGGATATAAAGCGTTAAGAGCCCCTAAATAATCTTCATTTTTTTAGAGTTTCTAAGACCATGATGATATACCGCACACGACTGGCGATTTTCTTGGTTTCCCTCTCCCTTGTCGGACTGGAACTGGCGTTGATGCGGGTATTGTCGCTTTCCTTCTGGCATCATTTCGCATCCATGGTCATCAGCATCGCCCTGCTGGGAATCGGCTTCAGCGGGACGCTCCTTTTCGCGCTGAGGAAGACGTGCGAGGCGCGGCGTCAATTGTGTCTTGCCCTGTCCGCCTACGCTTATTCCTGGAGCGTCCTTTTAAGCCATTGGGCGGTCCGGAAGGTTCCGCTGGATATGTATCAACTCGCCTGGAACCTGACCGGTGAATGGTTTCATATCCTCATCATCGAAATTATTCTGTTGATTCCTTTCACATTTGCTGGGGGGCTGGTCGGTCTTGCGTTGATGGACCGCAAGGAATATATCGGCGGACATTACGCCGCCAATCTAACCGGTTCCGGCGCCGGGGCGCTCATCGCAATTCTTTTGATGTTCCTGATGGATATTCCGGAACTCATCATGGTCATGGCGATTCTTGGTTATCTGGCCGGCGTTCTTTTGTCGCCCTGGAAGCAAGTCCGGATGACCTTGACAGGCGTGTGCGCGGGGATTGGTCTGTTTTTTCTCTGCCTGCTGCTGCCTCCGGTCATCACACTTTCCCCTTATAAAAAACTGGCGATTGAGAAGACTAAACCCGGAACAGATGTGATGTATCAGACATGGGGACCGTTGGGGCGAATTGATGTGGTGAAGGGTTCTTCCATTCATGATGCGCCGCCCGGGATGAGCCTGCAGAATCCCCACCCGATACC
>Ga0315277_10013471_pt1 | contig 10184 bp, 5 predicted proteins | sample YL17G05_15_MG_FD_203695 | JGI IMG/M metagenome (GOLD analysis project Ga0315277, IMG submission 203695) | Sediment microbial communities from Yellowstone Lake, YNP, Wyoming, USA - YL17G05_15 | ecosystem: Environmental > Aquatic > Freshwater > Lake > Sediment | place: USA: Wyoming | collected...
ACATGGGTATTGTGGCTGAGATGTGTGACCGCGTAGCAGTGATGTACGCAGGAAACGTTGTCGAGTTGGCTGAGGTCATGGAAATATTCAAGAATCCCCTGCACCCTTACACAAAGGCGCTTCTAGAGTGCATTCCTAGGCCGGGGATGGAATTCAAATCGATTGAAGGTTTCGTGCCCAGCTTGATAAGTCCGCCGAAAGGTTGCAGATTCAACGACAGATGTCCCTACGCAATGGAAAAGTGTTTAAGGGAAAAACCGGAGTTTGTGAGCCCAAGGAAAGACCATCAAGTTCTTTGTCATCTGTATGCAGGTGAATCCAAATGAGCTTCATGCTTGAACTGGAGGATTTGAAGAAGCATTTCGCACTGACAGGGGGCCTTCTGCGAAGACAGGTCGGAGCGGTCAAAGCTGTCGACGGCATTTCCCTAACAGTGACGAAAGGCGAAACCTTCGGCTTGGTCGGAGAATCCGGATGTGGCAAAACGACCCTTGCTAAGACGACTCTTAGACTCTTAAACCCCAATTCTGGGAGCATATTCTTTGATGTTCCTGATGAGGTTAGGGAAAGAATAAGAGCTTTGCAGAAGGAGAAAGAAGGCGGGTTCGAACTCCGCAGGCTCAGAGGGCAATGGGACCTCGCGGTCTTCAAGGGGCGCAAGTTGAGGGATATGAGAAGAAAGATGCAGATGGTGTACCAGGATCCCACGCGCTCTCTAAACCCCAGGATGCTCGTCAAAGACGTCCTGCTTGAACCTTTGGCTGTTCAAAACATAGCTAGAGGCAGCAGCGGTTTGAAAAGAGTCAGCGAGATGCTTCAGAGGGTGGGATTGAATGATAGGCACTTGTACCGGTATCCCCACGAGTTTAGTGGTGGTCAGAGGCAAAGGATTGCGATAGCCAGAGCCCTGATCACAACGCCTAAACTAGTGTTTCTTGACGAACCTACGTCTTCGGTGGACGTGTCTGTCCGTGCTCAGCTTCTGAGACTGTTCCAAGAGTTGCGCAAGGATTTTGATTTGACCTACGTTTACATCAGTCACGACCTGAGCGTCGTTGAATGCATAGCTGACAGAGTTGCGGTTATGTATCTCGGAAAGATAGTTGAGCTTGCGCGCACGGCGGAGCTTTATGAGAGGCCGCTTCATCCTTATTCGATTGCGCTCTTCTCCGCTATTCCAGTGCCTGACCCAACGTTGAAGAGGAAGCGTGTCATACTTACCGGAGAGGTTCCTAGTCCAGTTAACCCTCCGAGCGGCTGCAGATTTCACCCGAGATGCGACAGCGCTATGCAGGTGTGTCAAACCCAAGAGCCACAGCTGCTTGATGTTGGAAATGGGCATCTGGTTGCGTGTCACTTATTCAACAAATAGGTAAGTTCAGATGAATGGAAGAGTTCGCTTTTGCGTCGGTACACATTTTTCGGAAGAGTACTATTGGCCATGGCAGTTCTGTCAATTGCAGATGTTGTCGTGGGTGTCTTGTTCGGGCTATTCTTCCCGATAGGGTATTTTTCGGGGAAATCGATCGCCAGGATCGTTTCTGATCTTGCATTTGTTGAGGGTGCCGTGATTTTCTTTGCGGCGACACTATTGGCATTTCTCTATTCCAGTCTTTCTTTGCGTGTGATTGCTTTGATGGTTATAGGAGCTGCCATGGTGGGGCTGTCCGTGGTTTTTGGGATGTTTTAGTGATGTCGTCAGCTGTCTGGAAAACGAGCTTAAGTTGGGCACGGAGGAAGCCTCGCCGTGAATAGACACACATCAAAGGCATAGTGCGCGCGTGTCAAGTTTTTCAGGAAAAAGGAAGCGGCGAAGGCAATACTCGAAGGGTGAACTTAATCGCTTGATTGACGACCTGGTCCACCTATTGTCGGCTCGGATGCCTGAATTGATGGTACTGGATGCCGCACTTCACGGCTTAGTAGAGCATAATCCTCCAGAGACGGTTCTCAAGTTCATGCGTTACAGCCTGCCCAAGACCCTCAGAGAAATCACCAATAGACAAAGCGACTGAACCATGTGTCTGTGGAACATCAAACTTGACTGGCCTAGTCTTTTATCCTTTTTTCTGAGACGCACTCTGCCACAGCCTTCTTTATCGTTGATTTCAACAACAGCTACAACGCAACCCACGGCAGAATGTGGCTGACAAGCGTCCTTATGGGAAAGGTTTCAGGAGTGAACAGCACGGGAACCTTGGCAACAATCGCCTTCCACGCCGCATACGTGCGGCCACTGTAAAGAACTATAGAACAATTTTCCGTAAACGCTAAATATGAGCTTGAGTTATGTAATTTCGCTGAATAAAGGAGAATAGGAGATAAGAAGGGATAATATGAAATACATTAAATTGCTAACCATAATCGCAACGTGTTTGCTATTGACGAGCATTTTCTCGGTTATTCCAGTGTTCTCGATGCAACCGCCAATCGACACGACCACTTACTACATAGGCACCATAGGTCAGCCAGCCAGGCTTGACCCAGGACGTGCCTACGACACAGCCAGCGGCGAAATAATACAGAACGTCTACCAACCGCTGATCTGGTTCAGCGACAAACACCCGCTCACTCTCGTTTCAGGCGAGGACCACAACCTGACAGCACTAGAACACTCTGACCTCACGACTTCAGGCTTCGGGCCCGTTATTGCAACGGCACTTCCAACCATAACCGATAGCGGTTATGGAGTGGGAAAGTATTGGAACTTCACCATCAACCCCAATGCCCGATTCCAAACTTGGATAGGTCCTTCCGGCTCTGTTCAAGGTAGGAAGAACGTGACCACGGACGACGTTGTCTACTCGTTCCAGATACAAATGGTCTTCGACTCACCGTACGCACCCGTGTGGATGTGGGAAACAGTCGCTTTCAACTTCATGAGCTTCGACGCAGGTTACAGCTTCCCAGATGATGAAGCAATCGTAGGTAAGATGATATCGGAGTGGTGCTACAAAGACCCTGACCATCTTAATACAAACGTGATCTTCAACTTCACCTACCCGCTTCCAACGGCTGCAATGTACCAGATCTTCGCGCAGACATGGGGTTCCATAGTTAACAAGGACTTCTTCGTCGCCCACGGCTGTTGGGACGGATCTTTTGCATCAGGCTGGTCCAAATGGAGACAAACAGGCGGGACCGGAAACCGTTCGCCCATAGACAGATACATAAGCTATTCATTGTATACCGATTCGACTCCGGGCGTTGGTAAAGACGTTCCGGACATGTGCGGCACAGGTCCTTACAAGTACACGTACGGTGCCTGGGACACGATCAACAAGCAGTGGAGACTTGACGCCGACGTTGGTGGCTACTGGAAGGATCCAACTTTTGCAAACGCTGGAGAGAAGAATGGCAACTACATACACACAATCATAGAGAAAGGATACGACACTTGGCCGACGAGGAAGATGCTGTTGCTCAACGGAGAAGTTGACACGGCAGTGGTTCCGAGAGCCAACATGTACGACCTGCTAGTAGAGAACGACAAGTACAAACCGCTTCCGGGATTGACCCTTGTCACCAACATTAGCGGGTTGACCAATGAGGAAATATTCTACTGTTTCAACGTTAGCACGGACAGTGCCTACCAGTCCTATGTGGGCTACCCCAATCACGTGGTCTCCATAGGTGCTGATGCTACATTCTTCAACGACGTGCACATTAGACGTGCCTTCGCGTGGGCGCTCGACTACACACAGATCATTGCTCAGGCATGGTTCGGTGAAGCGATACAGCAAGCCTCATGGTGGGTTGACGGATTGGTGCCAGCATCATCCAAGAACACGGCTATCACAATGCGCAACGTTGACCTTGACATGATTAAGAGCGAACTGGCACAGGCGGCCCTCATCGATGGCCACAACATATCGACCGAAGGCTTTGAGACGACAATGATTTACAACACCGGCAACGACCAGAGGATGATCGAGCTTAACTCGATAGCCGCTGCTTTCGCAACCATAGGATCACAATACAGGTGCAACGTGATGGGCCTAGACTGGCCAGTTTTCTTGGACAACATGAACGCCATGAACATGCCAATCTTCTGTCTAGGCTGGCTCGCAGACTACGCCGATCCATCAAACTGGGCTTCCCCATACCAGTCGTCCGCAGGCAGCTTCCTATATACGCAAGGACCGCCGTTCCCAGACAACCAAACAGCAGTCGACGCTGCAATCAACGCCGCAGCAGCTGATACAGATCCGGTTCATCGCGACGCAATGTACAAAGACCTACAGTACCAGTACTGGCTAGACGTTCCAAGCGTCCCCGTGGTTCAACCGCTAGGCAGAAGGTTCGCAAGAGACTGGCTCCAAGGATGGTACTACAACGATTTGTACCCAGGAGTCTACCCCTACGACCTTTGGAAAGCTGTGGTGGCAAGCTACGCACCAGTCGACCTGGACGTTTCAGACAGCATCACAAATGTCACCAGCTACGACTACGTCTACGTATCCAATGGCAAAATGAACCAATACAAAGGCGGCGGACAGGCAGCAAGCATGACCTTCAGTGTCTTCATAAAGAGAAAGGACAACAACCATGACGTACTGGACCTTTACGCAGAAGTCGGTCTGGTAAGAACTAACCTGACCAGCCTCCAAACAGGAGCGCACTATCCAAGCTTCCAAGGACCTACATGGGCAAATCCGGGAGGCCCCTCATGGTACCGCGATTACCGCACTGGCTCTGAAGTAGACTTTTTCATCCCCACCCAGTCCCCAATGTACCCAACATCACAGTTTGTGCTTCTGGGACCAGGAGCAAACGCAACTGCAATGCTGACGTGGTACGAGGACGGCGTGACGAGTGCACTGCCGGCCAACGCGACTTGGGCGATAGGCACACTGGTGGCCATTGGGCAGGCATATGTCGCAAACGACACTGACCTCACCAACAACGCAAAAGGCATTGACCCCGGAGTTTACAACTGCACGGCACTGACTCTTACCGACGAAGTACCGCACGGAAGCTCCACGTACGACAGATACATCGCAATGATTGGCGACATTGACGGCGACGGTTGTGTCAAGATCTTGGACGCCATCGACCTTTCGAGCGCGTTCGGGAAGAACTTTGGACAAGCCGGCTACCTCAAAGAAGCAGACACGGACAGCAACGGCACAGTCAACGTCTTGGACGCCATCAACCTTTCAGGCAACTTCGGCAAGAAAGTAGGACCGTAGCAAAAGGCTGAAAAGACACGTAACTTTCCCTCTTTTTTTGTTTTTTAACTTTCTGGACTGAACACTCTGGACGCTGTTTGATTTCTCTCAAACCTCGATTCTTCATGGAATGGTTTCTCATGAGGTAGAAGATAATTCCAGAATCTTTAAATTGGTAGAGCGGAACACTAATACGTGAACAAAAGGAGAAGGGAGAAAAAAACATGAAGAATACTTTAGCGAAAGTTATATCTGCACTGATGATCATAACTGCACTATTCGGCTTCGCAGCAGTTCTTCCGCTATGGGCAGATTGGACATCTTGGCCGCAACCAGGTGGTCAAGTCCCAACAGTCTTCGTAGATCCTGGAAACAACACATTTCCGCCACCATCCATGGGCGTCGGCAGCATTTTCACGGTGAACGTTTCAATCGCAAACTGCTCAATAATCGGCGGCATTGCATTCAAACTTTCCTGGAACCCGGCGCTTCTAAATGTGATTGCGGGGACAGGAGACTGTTTCTTCAACGACGCACTCATAGTGCCACTAGCCGAGCAGGGTTCGGCCAACAACGTATGGATAATCAAAGACAAGTACAATAATACCGCTGGGACATACGAATACGCCTATACCTTCAACGATATGGTCCGGGGAGAAACCTACGTACCACCATATGTACCAATGAACGTAACGATGGCCGACTGGGTTGAAGGGAAGCATGGAATTGCCAAAATAGTTTTCAAGGTTATGCAGGCTCCAGCGATCAATGGCGAAGTGCACTGCAATCTTGTCTTGAGCGACGTTCTGATAGGTGACGTTTCAACTCCTCTAGCTAAACAGATTCCAACTGTCAATGTGAACGGATTCTACAAACTCTCGTGGGCTGCACCCACCATGTCCCCATATTACTCAACGGAATACACGAACTATACGGCGCTAAATGTCGGCGACACTTTCTACGTAAAGGTACTGGTAAACAACTTGGACGAGGGCTGGCAAGCAGTAGGGTTCGAATTCAAACTCGGATACAACTCCACACTATTGCAAATACTGAACGTCCAGGAAGGTCCATTCCTGATTCCGTACAACGATACCGGAGACCAAGGCACCCAGTTCATGAAGTACTTCTTTGATGACTACGTACAGGTCGGAGACGTTGTCCTGCCAGATGAATTTGGCGTTTGGCACGCACCGTTTGCACACGGCACAGGAGTTATGGCGATAATCCAGTTCAAAGCATTGATGCAAGGCATGTACCCAGTCACTCTACAATGTCCGCTTCCACTCTACGACACGATCGTTGCCGAGTGGTACCACGCCACCGAAATCACGCAGCTTGCTCCAATAGGCGCTTGGTACAGCATTGCAGGCAAAGTAACGGGCCGCTCGATAGACATCTACACGCAATGGCCCGCGCCATACGGTGGACAAGGAAAAGACCAACCGAGCGACATGTTCTGGCCACAGAAAGAAATCTGCCTCTACGCAAACGTCACGTACAATCAGTATCCCGAACAACAGAAAGACGTAGCCTTCCAGATAGTAGACCCATACGGCCATATATGGGCAGTGCTGTATGCTAGAACAGACACGAACGGAGTGGCAAAAACATGCTTCAGGCTACCGTGGCCATGTCGCGACGACGCGCACGGAGTATACCCAGAATATTGGTTCGGAGTCTGGCATGTAATAGGCACAGTTGACATCGCATGCGTGATCGTCAACGACACCTTGAACTTCCACTACGACTACCTCATCAACATATTCAAGGTAACGGTGGACAAGGACGCCTACAACCACACCGACTGGATAGGCATCGTCGTCGAATTCGGCACACACCTACAGCAAACCAGCGTAACATATATAGACCCTGACACGAACGCCACAGTAACCATAACGAACGTAACAGTCGCAGTCACCGGCCTTGACAACGTTCACGTTCCGTTCGGCTATGTCGACGTACAAGTACCATTACCTGGAACCATCTACTGCCAGTACGGTAACGGCAGTGCACAACTGACCATGTACATACCTAAGTTTGCAGCCGCGGGACCCGGTGAATTAGACACAGCGGTTCTGAACGATTGGCCATTCTCAGGCGGAACAGTGATAAGCGGATACTTGCTCGACCCCATAACGCACACGTGGTTGGCATATTGTCCCACCCCCATCGAGATAACTGCATACCCGTACGCGTAGCAAACCGACAGAACAAAAACACCCTCCATTTTTTTTGTTTTGATGCGACATTGGTACAAAGCTTAATCCCTAAAGGATCACACGTTCAACCGTGCTTCTGAATGTTTTGGCAAAACACCGTTTCCATGAAGCAGCCTGAACCATGATGCAAAAGCCCACACACTGAGATGACATTATTACCACATTTCAAGTCTCACTGAACCTGACTCTGCGGAACTTGAATTGAAGTTATCAATCCGCGCTCTGTTCGAGCCGTCACCAAAACTAGCAGAGAATCAGTTTGATTCGTGTCTGCGCCTTAGCCGCACACGAGCTTTGTTGGGCCTATATATTGAGAATCCAATGGTCATGATGAACAGCAAAATAACGGAAATGTCATTTGATCTTGACGAGCCTGTGTTTTTAAAGCTAACACAATAGCCCCCCACAACAGGACGGACAATAACGAACGTTGCAAAGTTTGTCACAGCATGAACCAATAGACCCAAACCCTGAACAATTGTATACCCTGTGACCTCAACGTGATCGGTAACATAAGGGGAGTCTCCCATAATCACGTCCCCAAGTTGAATAGTGTAGGTTATTCCAGAGATATTGAATGCATCTCCCGATTGCCCCACTGGCGCAAGATCGGTCAAGTTCCATGACGAACTCGTGCCATTAGGAAACGTGTCCATAACGGTGATGTTTCTGACCCAATAATCGCCCAGATTGTGCACAGTTATGTTGTACTCAACCCTATTGCCTATCGATGCCGTCAATGGCCCGTCCAAGCGGATTCCCACACCTGTTCCAGAGAGAGCGAAGGCTTCGCTCTTTAAGGACAAAGCGGAGAAGGCCATCAACAAATCCAGCATGATCATAAGTAACCCTAGGCCCACCCTTTTCACGTTGACTACTTCCTCCCGGTGTCAACTACCATTGGCTCCTTCCCCCTTTAAATCCGTTCAGGAATAATCCTCTATAATGCAATAATGGAAAACGAATGCACTTCGCAAGGTTCGAAAGAAACTGATTTACGAACGCGTATGCGCACCAATAACGCAGCTTTTTTCGCGGTAAGGATAACCAAAGTGATTCATTTAACTGAGTGTGGAGTGCCGTTGACGAACGTACAGGCTATCAGGATCTTTTGCAAGAGACGTTTTGATTGCGACAGCTTTTCGGAATAGAGGAATCCTCCATAGGAATCCTCTATATATACTAAATAATGCGCTGGGTCACGTTTTATTCAGATAGAGGAGAGACAGGCTCCGCAGACGGAGGAGAAGGGATGGGAGAAGACGCAAAAACAGCAAAGTAACCTCGTGACAATGAAAGTGCACTAGTGAAAGACAGTCTTTGCTCGTAATATTCATTGTGACGGAATATCTGTTAAAGAATTCTCCTTGATTCATTGCGTGGTGATGATGGCGAGTAGGCTTCGAAAATCGGCTTCTGTAATTGCCGTACTGTTTGTTTTCATCGACTTGGCAGTAGTGAACATGTGTGTAGCGCTACCGATGAACACTGTACAAGTCGATGTTTTCACGCAGAAGCAGCCCTACAGTGGAAGAGGGCACAATATGCCAAGCGATGCCTTTGGTCCGCAAGACGTTGTTATTCTGTACGCTCTGGTGTTGAGAGATAATGCTCCAGTCGACAACATACTTGTGGCCTTTGACGTTGAAACACCTAACGGCGCCAACTTTAGTATTTCAAACCCAACCAACGCCTCAGGTATCGCAACAGTCAACTTCACGATAGCAACGCCTCCGATAAACATCACCCAAACCGACGTGTTCGGGTACTGGAGCGTGATAGGAACAATTTTGTACGCCGGCCAGGTTTACAGCGATACTTTGACTTTCAGGGTAGACTGGGTCGTGAAGCTGTTGACAGTAAGGACCATTGATGAAGACCTCAGTTACCAAAGCTCGTTTGGCAACGGCGGCGATGTAGGTCTGGAGATAACTCTCAGAAGCATAGCCAAAACCCTAAGAAACGCCACGATCTCGATTGTCATTGAGGACGAGTTGGGTTTCACGGTGAACTTCTCTCTCATCAAAGATTTTATCGTGCAACCAAACGAAAAGTTGCTTTACATTTACAATAAGGCCATGCTGCCGAAAGGGGCGCACATAGGTTTTGCAAAAGTCATCGTGTCTGCTTTCACCGCCCTAGTGAACGAAGGTGGAACTCCATTTTGCCCGTCCATAGAAACAGACTTCTTTGTTTCGCCGATAAATCCCCTTACGATCGATTTGCACGATGTAGCCGTCGTGGCTGTTCTACCATCTGCCAATCCTCTTGAAGTTGGTCATGGCCTAACCCTTATGACGCTCGTGAGGAACGAAGGAACTGTTGCCGAAAGCTTCAACGTGAGCACATGCTTTGACGGCTTGCTCCTTGGAACCGCCGACGTCATAGACCTTCCACCTTACGCCACGATGTCATTCTACTACATAGTTAACTCTTCAGTGCTAACCGTAGGAGATCATACGATAAGCGGAAGCATCCCTCCTGTGCCTAAGGAAGCAGATCTGACGGACAACTATTTTGTTGACACGGTCGAAGTAACATCGAAAGTGGTTGGCGTCATTCATGACATTGCCATAATCGACATCAGATTGTCAAGTAACTCGGTCTTCGTCGGCGAAACACTTGGAATAAATGTCACCGTAATCAACTACGGCAACGAATCTGAGACATTTGACCTAAGCATTTATTATAATTCCTCCTTGATCGAAACTCGCCAGGTTGTTGAGCTAGCTCCGTTAGCACGTGAAACATTGGTTTTTGCATGGAATACAAGCTCTGTCAGTCCTGGTTT
>Ga0315277_10013473_pt1 | contig 10183 bp, 10 predicted proteins | sample YL17G05_15_MG_FD_203695 | JGI IMG/M metagenome (GOLD analysis project Ga0315277, IMG submission 203695) | Sediment microbial communities from Yellowstone Lake, YNP, Wyoming, USA - YL17G05_15 | ecosystem: Environmental > Aquatic > Freshwater > Lake > Sediment | place: USA: Wyoming | collected...
TTACGTCTATGAGCCGGGCGTGCTGCGCTATATTGCCAAAGACGAATACCTCGACTTCCCGGATCTAGTGGTCCGGCTTCTGGATTGCAGAGAAAAAGTGGTTGGTTTCCATTCTGAAGATCTCTGGTTCGACATCGGCCGCCGTGAGGATTATGAGCTTGCCCAGCAGGAATTTCAGGCGCGAATCGCCGCTTTTGCCCTCGTCTGAATGGCGCGTGCCCCTTTGCGCGCCGAGCTTTTCAGAGGAGGAAGTGCAAGAGGCTGCTGCCGTGCTGCGCTCCGGATGGTGGACTTACGGGCCGGTGGCGCGCGCGCTGGAGGCTGAGTTTGCCGCTGACATCGGCGTGCCCCATGCCATTGCGGTCTCCAGCGGCACGGCCGCGCTGCATCTCGCATTTGCGGCCTTGGGACTCGAGCCGGGAGATGAAGTCCTGACGCCGTCGCTGAACTTCGTGGCCGCTGCCAACTGCATACGGCATGTGGGCGGCGTCCCGTCTTTCGTGGATGTGGCATCACTCGAACAGCCGCTTGTATCTCCCGACCTTCTGGAGCGCTCCATAACGTCCCGCACACGCGGGATTTGCGTCATGCATTACGGAGGCTATCCCTGCGCCATGGATGCCGTGATGGGGCTGGCGCAGCGCCACGGGCTGTGGGTTGTAGAAGATGCGGCCCACGCTCCCGGGGCGAGCTGGATGAACGTCAGCTGCGGGGCCTGGGGAGATGTGGGCTGCTTCAGCTTTTTCGGCAACAAAAACCTCACCTGCGGCGAGGGAGGGATGGTCACTACCGCGAGCGACAGGCTTGCACAGAAGATCAAGGCGCTTCGCTCGCACGGCATGACTTCTCTGACCTGGGATCGATACCTCGGACACCAGTTTTCCTATGATGTCTTGGAAGCCGGCTTCAACTATCGCATGGACGATCTGCGCGCCGCGATTCTCAGGGTGCAACTGTCGTCGCTGGCCGAGCTGAACCGGCGCAGAGAAGAGCGCGTCGGCTGGTACCGCGAGCTGCTGGCAGCCGATGCGCGCTGGATTCTCCCGTTTACCCATTATCCGGAGAAATCGTCCCATCATCTCTTTGCCATCGTTCTTGCCGAAGGCCTGGAGCGTCCGCGAGTGATGGAGCGGCTGAAAGCGAGCGGAGTTCAATCGAGCGTTCACTATCCGCCTGTGCACGAGTTGACCTTTTATCGCAAGTCGGTGTCGGCTCCTTCCAATTTGAGGATTACGGAAGCTCTAGGTCGCAGGCTTCTGAGCCTGCCGCTATATCCGGACATGAGCCGGGAGCAGGTTGAATGGGTCGTCGGGAGCCTGCGCGCCGCGGCAACGTAGTTGGATGAACCAGGGTGAGAGAATCATGGCCTTGACCCTAGCATTTCTTCAGGCGCGCATGAGAAGCACCCGCCTGCCTGGCAAAGTGCTGTTGGCCATTCAGGGCAGGTCCATCCTGGAACGGGCGGTGGAGCGGCTGCGCGCTGCGCACTTGTTGGATGGGGTTGTGGTTCTTACTACCAGCCTGGATGAGGATGAGGCCGTGGTGGCGGAGGCACGCCGGCTTGGGGTGGAAGCGTATCGCGGACCGGATCGCGACGTCCTGGCCCGCTTCCGACAGGCTGCCGACCTTTTCCGCCCGGACGTCATTGTCCGCGCCACCGCCGACAATCCGCTGATCGATATTGGATCAATAGATCGAATCATCCGCACGCTTCGGTCGAATTCTCTGGACTACTGCGTGGAACGGGATTTGCCTCTCGGAGGGGCCACGGAAGCCGTCACGCGCCCGGCGCTTGAGCGTGTGGACAGCCTTGCCCGACTGCCGTACCATCGCGAGCACGTCACCATTTATATTAAGGAGCACCGAGAAGACTTCCGCACAGAATTTCCATTTCCCCCTGAGGCCTTGCGGCGTCCAGATCTGAGAATCACGGTGGACACTCCCGGCGATTTCGCCTTCGTGACCAGCCTCATTGAAGCGATTCCCGACACCGGCGGCCCGATCCCTTTGGACGAATACCTTAATACGATCCGTCCGGCTTCCGCGCCCCGTTGATCGCCGTTTCTGGCTTGACCACTGCTTGAGCCCTGCTATCGCACCGGTAGCTTCGCACCAGCCCGCGGCCGGGACGCAAACGCGCAAAAAAGCGTGAAATGGCCGCGACACCCCCGCACTACCCAGACGACTCACGCCCAAACGTCGATTTCCTACATAGATCCTAAGGAATCTTGCATCACGCGCCGATATAGTGCACTGGTCCACAGACAACGGTAGATTCATGATTCAGTTGACTAAGATCAACGGGCATCAAATCACATTGAATCCTGATTTGATCGAGTTTGTCGAGGAGACTCCGGATACGGTCATCACCTTGACCAACAACGACAAAATCATCGTGAAAGACCGTATGGCCGAGATTATCGACAAGGTGGTTCGCTATCGCCGTATGGTGGCCGGACTAGTGGAAGCGGAATACGAACGCCAGCTGGCGAAGGGTTGAAGCGACGACGGGTTAAAGGACATAAATGGATTTCGCCACGATCATAGGATTGTTGCTGGCTTTCGGGGGGATCCTGGGTGGTCAGGCTCTTGAGGGCGGGCACGTAGGCTCTCTGCTTCAGAGCACAGCGGCCGTTATCGTCATCGGAGGCACTTTCGGCGCCTGCTTGGTCCAGTTTCCGCTCTCCGTGTTTGTCGCCAGCATTAAGTCGGTCGTCAGGGCCTTCCTGCCAGCCAAGGTCAACAACAAGGAAATTATCACCGAGATCATCCGCTACGCCAACAAGGCACGACGGCAAGGGATCATTTCACTCGAGGCGGAGGTTGAGGGCATTGCGGACCCGTTTCTCAAGAAGGCGCTCAACATGGCCGTCGATGGCATAGAGCCCAAGACGCTGCGCGAAACCATGGAGATGGAGATGTCCAGCATGGAAGAGGAGGGCGAGCTGCCGGTCAAGTTCTGGGAAGCGGCGGGAGGCTACTCGCCGACGATCGGGATCATCGGTGCAGTGCTCGGTCTGATCCACGTGATGGAAAATCTGACCGATCCGAGCAAGCTGGGAACCGGAATCGCCGTTGCCTTCGTTGCCACGGTTTACGGAGTCACCCTGGCCAATGTGGTCTATTTCCCTATCGCCGGGAAGCTCAAGCTCCAGCACCGGGCTCACATGATAGCCAAAGAGATCATCCTCGCGGGCGTCATTTCGATTTTGGAGGGTGAAAACCCGCGCCTGATCGAGGACAAGCTTAAGAGCTTCCTCAACCAGAAAGAGCAGGGAGCCAACCTGCGTGAGGCGCCGGACGCACAGATCAAAGCTGCCTGATCAGGAGTTGCAGCCGCATGAGAAGGAAAAAGTCGACTGATCACATAAGTCACGAACGATGGCTCGTGTCCTATGCGGACTTCGTTACACTTCTTTTCGCCTTTTTCACCACGATGTACGCCATCTCCACAGTGGACGCTCAGAAAATGGGCCGAATGGTCTTGTCAATGAGAGCTTCCTTCGATAACTCGGTCTTTCCCACGGGAAGCAACAGCTTGAGCCTGAGCACGGGCCAGGGAGCCGGTTCCGCTCTGAGCCGTGATCTCGTCGAGCATGTTGAAACGCCCAAGGAGAAGGCACTCAAGGAGTACACTTTCGGCAATCTCAAAGATCTCAAGGCCAACTTTGTGTCAAACGGCTTGGTGCAAGGCGAAACGCTAGCGCTGGGCCGGCTCAAGGAGGGTGTCGATGCGCTGGTGAAAGGGCAGGGCATCGGAGGCAAGGTGCGCACCCGGCTGGAGACGCGCGGGCTCGCGATCAGCCTGGATGGAAGCTTTTTCGACTCAGGGTCGGATCAGCTCAGGTCCGAAGGGTACGAATTGCTGAACGCGCTGGCCCCGGCCATTCTGAATCTGGGAAGCAATGTGCGCATCGAAGGGCACACCGACAACGTGCCGATTCATACCGGTAGATTTCCCTCCAATTGGGAACTTTCAACGGCGCGCGCCACTTCAGTCGTTGTCTATCTGGTCCGGCAGTTCGGATTTACTCCGGAGAAACTGTCTCCCGCAGGCTACGGGGAATATATACCCATCGAATCCAACGATACTCCCGAAGGCCGGGCGCGCAATCGGCGTGTGGACATTGTCGTCCTGAATTCCACCAGTATGCGCGTGGAGCCGCGGTAGATCCACGAACAACACGAGGTTTTTTCAGGCGCTCCGTGGCTTCAGTTTGATTGCAGCCTACAGTTGCGCTGCCAAAGGCACGCGCTGAAGTCTCGCCGTTTCTTCAATCCAAGCCGAGGATACCATTCGCATGCGCGCCGGTTCCGGCGTATGACGCTGAGCGGTTCGATCCTATGTCGGGCACAGAACGGTGTCGAGATCCTGGGTGCGGTGTCGGCGGTTCACGAGGTCGTGAATGTCCTTCCACGTCCCGAGTTCGATGCTGAGGAAAGCCTTAGCCACCTTGGAGTCGAATTGTGTGCCGCTGCAGCGGCGCACCTCCTCGCGTGCGGCAGCGAAAGACAAAGCCCTGCGGTAGGGGCGATCGCTGGTCATGGCATCCAGAGTGTCGACCACGCCGAAGATCCTGGCCCCAAGCGGAATCTCAGTTCCGACAAGCCCGTTCGGATAACCTTCGCCATCCCAGCGCTCCTGATGGGTTAAGACAATCTCGGCGGCCGACGCCAGGAACTTGATCCTTCGCAGAATCTCATATCCTACCTGTGGGTGCTGTTTCATCTGGATCCATTCTTCCGGAGTGAGGTGCGATGGCTTCAGCAGGACCGAATCCGGCACCCCGATCTTGCCGACATCGTGCAGCAGCGCGCCGCGCCCAACGTTAATCAGTTCGTCGCCTTGCACTCCCAGCCGTTCGGCAAGCGTAGAGGCGTACTCGCGCACCCGCTGAGAATGCGCCTGTGTCTCGTGCTCGCGCGCGTCCAGGGCTGCAGCCAGCGCCTCCAGCGTGAACCGGTAGCTTTCCTCGACCTCTCTGAGCGCTCCGTTCAGCTCGAAAGTGCGCTCCTGCACGAGTCGCTCCAGCTCGTACTGGTACGATCGATTTTCCAGCATGAGCTGATGGCGCTCAAGAGCTCTGTTTACTGCACGCCGGACCGTGAGCAGGTCGAAAGGCTTGGTAAGATAATCGCATGCGCCCAGCTTGAGGGAATCCACGGCCGTGGTCAAATCCAGCACGCCGGTGATCATAATGACGGACACGTCAGGGTCATGATTCTTGACGAGGCGCAGGAGGTCGAGCCCGGACATTCCCGGCATGCACATGTCGCTCATAACGACGGAAAAGCGGTCGTTCCTGATCTTGTGCAAGGCATCGAAAGCGCTCGGCGACGGAATGCATTCGCAGGGAACGTCGGCCAGACTGCGCATGAGGAGCGAGCGCACGTCGGCCTCATCGTCCACAATGAGTATCTTGTCGAGAGCAACGCCGTTTTCCGTCATGAGCATTAGGCCATGGCTGGTTGGAGTTTCATCTTTCTGCTTTCAATCTCGCGAATCACGCGGAAATGCTGGGCACGCATGAACTCAACCAGGCGGCTGGTGTCGTGCGAATTCTGAAGCATCTGCGGATATGCCGACCTGGTCGAGAGCACCACACGGCCGTCACAGAACACCTGCGTTGTGATGCAGTGTTCGGCATTGCCCAGGTCTTCGGTCTGGATGTGCAGGTCTCTGCCCATGATCACCAGGTTGTCATTGAGCCCGCTCGCGCCCACGGCCCCAGGAGGTGACTGCGGCTCTGTGCGCTCATCGGCCGCACGTGAGGCGTTGTTGCCCGCCAGGCGCAACGCTATCTGCCGGATTTGACGCGCCGACGTGCAGTCGGCATCGCTGCAATCCAGCAGGTTCATGCGTTGGGTGGATCTGCGCGCCGCAGGATCGAATTGGACCAGCCCGCAGAACTGCATGTCGATGTTCAGGAACTTTCTGGCGGCCGATTGAATGATTTCCGCAATGCGCTGGTCCTGTTCTGCGGTGGCCATGTTGACGAGCATGAGCGGGCGCCAGGCGTCGACCATAGCTGCGATGCTTTCCACTGCCTCCGACGCCGACTGCCGCAACAGATCCAGAAAATCCGTCATGGTCCGCGGCTTCGCAGCGCTTGCGCTTTGGCGCATTTGCCGGAGCGCAGTGCCCACCTCTTGGCGGGAACCGAACCTCTTCTGTACCCGGCGGTAAATCGAGTTCTTAATGAACCCGTAGGAACACTGCATCGACGCCGGATCCGGCGAAACTACCACAATCCCCTCGTCCGCCAGGTTGAAGAAATCCAGCACGCTGAAGGACACACCGCTTCCCCCATCGATCAGCACGTAGTCTGCGTCGAGGCGCGAGAGGCACTCCGCCATCTCCTGCTGCTGGCCGGGGGCAAGGTCGGCCATGCCGAGCTCGTCGCTGACGCAGCTCAGGTAGCGCATCTGCGATTCGGGAGTCGGCATGAGCGCATCGGAGAGCTTGGCCTGTCCCTCCAGCACATCAAGAAGGGTACATGCCGGCGCCTTGATTCCAAGATAGTCGTACAGGTTTGGCGCTGCCAGGTTGGCATCCACCAGGATCACCGATTTGCCTGCCCGGGTGAGCGCCACTCCCATGGAGGCAGCTAGAAAGCTCTTGCCAACGCCGCCCTTGCCGCTGCCGATAGTGCACAACCTGTTTCTGCACAGACTCATGAGGTTACTCGATGGGACAACGTCTCTTATCGACAGGCGGAATGCTGAACTTTATGTGGGGACCGGCGGCGGCCACTTGCAGGGCGGGCGGCAGCGTAGACCACTGCGGTGCAGTTCCAGATGCCACCAGCGGAGGAAGTCTGCCGGCCTTCTCGGTGAGGAGCACCGGTGAACGGCCTGCGGAACTGCATGAATTCCGGGTGCTTCCGGCGCAAAGCGATGATATTCTGTTGGGAGATCCGAGCCACCAATTGCTTGCAGAGGCCGACAATGAGAATCAATCGTCGCAGTTTGCTCTTGCTTGTGTTTTTGAGCGCGGCGCTCGCCGCCGTTCCTGCCCAGACTCCGCCAATCAGGATTACCACTGGACCCTACCTCCAGAATCCTTCCGCGACCGCAATGACGGTCGTGTGGATTACCAACCGGAATGCGACCGGGACCGTCGAATACGGCCCGCCGGACGGAGAGCTGAAGGCTGCGTTCAGCAGTCATGACGGGCTCATCGACAGCAATGAGCGCATCCACAGGGTCGTGCTCACGGACCTCAGCCCCGGAACGACATACCGCTATCGCGTCGTCTCGCGCGATATCCTGAACTTCGGCCCGTACAAAGTTGATTTCGGCGCAACCGCCGACAGCGGTTTTTCGGAGTTCCGCACCTTCGACCCGCGAAAGCAGAGTTTCTCGTTCCTGGTTTTCAACGACATGCACGACATACCCGCGACCATCCCCGACATGCTGAAAGCGGCCGGCGATCGCCCTTACGATTTCGTGCTTCTAACCGGCGACTCCATCAGCGATATCGAGAATGAAAACCAGATCACCGCAATGCTCGATGAGGCCGTCAAGGACTTTGCTTCCCGGATCCCGCTGTTCTGGACCAGGGGAAATCACGAGACGCGCGGCAAGTTTGCACGCCAGTTCCCTTTGTACCTCGCTTCGCCCAACGGGCGCTTCTTCTATTCCTTCGACCACGGCCCAGTGCACTTTGTCGTGCTGGACACAGGCGAGGACAAGGTTGACACCAGCCCCGAGTACAGTGGTTTGGTCGACTTCCAGCGTTACCGGCGCGAGGAAGGCGAGTGGCTCAAAGCCGAAGTGGAGACCGAGGCCTTCCGAAAGGCCAAGTATCGCGTTGTGTTCGCTCATATGCCTTTCCCCGCCGCCCCCCGAAATCCTGCCCTGAACAATCAGCCGGGTCCTGCCAACGGAATGGAGGACGCCTATCAGAACTTCGGTGCCACCCTGAACACGGCGGGGATCGACATGATGATTTCAGGGCACGTGCACACGGCCGCGATCATCGATCCGGAACCCGGGAGGCACATCTACCCGATTGTTCGCGGCGGCGGCCCGAAGGATCAGGGCAGGACCGTGATTCGGGTGGACGTGACTGACCGTGCGCTGGAGGCTGTTGTACTGCGGCCGGACGGCACTGCTTTCGGCGCGTGCCAGGTGCCCGCAAGACGCTGACGGCGACCAGAGCTGTGAGCTGACGGCTGATGGCGCCCAGGCAACGGCACGAACTTCCGGATGGCATTATCGTACTTCGGTTCGTCTGGGTTGGGGATCCAAGGAGGACGTCATGAGCGAAACGTATGTCACCACGACCGAGGACGTACTCTCGCAACTGCTGAGGCCAAGAGACGTGAACAAGAATAAGCGCGAGACACAGGCTGCCAGGGGACGAGCAGGCAATAGCTGCGTCGAGTAATCGTTCAAGGAAATGGCTCGCTGCCGATCTCCCAGGTAGATCGAGCCGTTGCAGGATGTTGGCTATGCAGCATGCCAGAGAAAGCCAATCATGATGTCTTTCTCTATGGGATCTGCTCCTCGTGCAGAAGATAGGGTAGCGATGGATCACCGGAGATTGGGTACGACGGAGTGGGATTTGACCTTGACGCCTGGTCTGGTGCATTCGATCGTCAGGCGTGCCGGACTGTCAGGAGGCGACTCGGACTGAAAACCGATGGTGTAGCAGGTCCTGATCTGCTCGGAGACACGGCGTCCCAAGCCCTCGATTCCCTCAGTGGCACTGAAGTAGGCGTCGCCCGCGGTGACGCTCGCGAGGTCGCGCAGTGAGGCCTCGCTTTGAAGTGGCGGCAGGCCTCTTCCGGTAGCGGTCCTGGGCGCAAAGCTGGCGACGAAGAGGTCGACGTTCGAAGCTGCAAGCAGGTTTTTCAGGGGTTTGAGCTTGCTGCCTGTTCCGGTATCGAGAACCTCGAGGAAGAGAACCACCACGCGTCGCCTCTCATTTCGCTGGTTCATTTTCTTGACCGCCGCGAAGAGGGCGCCGTAGAGCGAGGATTCCTCCAGCGTGCGTTCGCCGCGCAGTTGCCGGATCGTGTCCTTGATTCGACCTCCGTCCGGAGAGAAGTCAAGCGCGACCCGCATGCCCTGATCATAGGCAGCTACCCATCCGACCTGGCGTCCCAGGACCAGATCAACCAACTGATCGGCCACGTTGACAGCCGCTTGGGCGCTCGGAATTCCGTATTGATACGGGCTCAAGTCCTCGAAGGCCCGGGGGAGCAGTGCGCGGTCGAACAGAAGACCGTACACGACCGGAACTTCGCTCCCGGCAAAGAACTCCACTTCGCGGGGCTGGCCGTTTTCGTAGACCTTGATCTCTTCGCGGCTCAGGTCTTCGAGAAACAGGCGGTTCCTGCCGAGGAAGCTTGCGGTTACGAATACGGGCGTCTTTTGCGCGGGCAAAGCCGGCGCAGGCCAGCAGAGCAGAAAAGCCAGAAGCAAACCGAGTGCCGCCATTGGCCTCCTCGCCACTGCTCCTAGGACCCGGAAAGCTGCGGGTCGGGGAAGAGGAGCGAATGCAGAATCGTCGATTGCAGGAATCTCCATATATACCGCGGGCGCAGATGGTAAGAGACATAGGCGAATTCGCGCAGGCGGTGCAGCTCCTCGGGCGGGATGGCAGGGTGCCGGTACACGCTCGTCCAGCCGTTGAAGTGCTCCCAGTCACGATCGAAGATCCGGCTCTGTACGTTGCGGAAGAACTGAGTGCCGGGATACGGAGTGGTCACCGTGAATTGAATCGCAAAGGTGTTCAGCTTTTTGGCGTAGCGAATCGTGTCCAGCATGCCTTCGATGGTATCGTTCGGCAGTCCCAGGGTGTAGTTGGCGATGACCCGTATGCCCAGCTTGTGGCAATGCTCGATCACGAGTTCCTGGTGGGTCTTTGGTATTGCCCTGCGCAGATTTGCCCGCAGAGTCTCCTCACTCGCGGATTCGATGCCCACTTCCACGCTGCGCAGCCCCGCCCGATGCAGCAAGGTGAGCAACTCCGGATCGAGGCGATCGGTGCGTGCTTCCATGCCCCAGCGCACGTCAAGACCGCGGCGCAGAATCAGGTCGGCAAACATCCGCGCGCGCTCCTTTCCGTATGTCAGATTAGGATCGCGAAACGCTATGCCGCGAATATTGTATCGGCCTACGAGGTACTCGATTTCGTTGACGATGTTTTCCGCGGTGCGGACGCGATACTTCG
>Ga0315277_10013474_pt1 | contig 10182 bp, 15 predicted proteins | sample YL17G05_15_MG_FD_203695 | JGI IMG/M metagenome (GOLD analysis project Ga0315277, IMG submission 203695) | Sediment microbial communities from Yellowstone Lake, YNP, Wyoming, USA - YL17G05_15 | ecosystem: Environmental > Aquatic > Freshwater > Lake > Sediment | place: USA: Wyoming | collected...
TGTCGAGGCAGAAGACGGTCTTCCCGCTCCCGTTGATGAGCTCGATGGCAGCCCGGTGTATGCCGGCGGGTTCCCGGGCCAGACCCGTCCCGAATATCCCGTCTATGACCGCGTCACAGCCGGACGTGGTGCCCTCCATCTGCTCAACGGTCGCGACGTCGCGGATCTCGATGGGCATCCGGGCAATCACGTCGAAATTGCGCTTCGCTGCCCCGGCGAGATTCTTGCGGTCGCCCAGCAAAACCACCTTCACCTCTCCACCCATCGAGTGGATCTTCCTCGCCACGACGAACCCGTCTCCCCCGTTATTGCCGATTCCGCAGAAGGCGACGAACCTCCTCCCTCTGACGCCGAATTCCTTCAGAATGACGTAGCAGGAGGCCAGGCCCGCGTTCTCCATTAGAATCTCCTCGGTGATGCCGAACTCGGCTGTGGCCCTGCGGTCGAGGTCCCTCATCTCGTCCACCCGGCTTACCTTCATGTTTACATCCTCCGTCCCGCTCGATGCGAAATTATAAACCGAGGACTCGCCAATGGCAAAGCGCTGCGGGCGGATGTTCCGGGCTGCACTCGTTGAGCTGGCCGCCAGTCAGCAACTGGCCTTCTGGGATCAGTGAACACGCCTGCTGCGTACTCGGAGAAGGCATCTGGTGTTGACATCGAAACAGGTGACACCTAGTATTGCTGTGTCTGGGGGCACAGGCGTGCCGGAACAGCCCTGGTTACGCTGTGGAGGCCGGATTGAAAGCACTGGGCATCATGGGAAGCCCGAGGGTCGGAGGCAACACCGACCTTCTGCTGGACGAGGCCTTGAGGGGCGCGCGGGAGAGCGGTGCAGAGACCGAGAAAATCGTTGCCGACAAGCTCAAGATTGAGCCGTGCCGGGAATATTATGGTTGCCTGAGGGATGGCAAGTGCGTCATTCGTGACGATATGGACAGCATCTATCCCAAGCTTCTCGATGCCGGCGTTGTCATCGTGGCATCGCCCATGTTTTTCTATGGTCTCACTGCTCAACTTAAGGCCCTCATTGACAGGAGTCAGGCGCTTTGGGCGCGCAAGTACGTTCTAAAGCAGAGCCCGCCCAATTCGGCCAGGAAGGGCGCGTTCATCGGTGTGGGGGCCACCAGAGGCAAGCAGTTGTTTGATGGCTCTGTCCTCACGGTGAAGTACTTCTTCCAGGCCATCGGCGTGCAATACAGTGAGGAACTGCTGGTCCGGGGCATTGACGACAGGGCGGAGATCAGAGGGCATCCGGAGACACTGGCAAACGCCTTTGAGCTGGGCAGGCGGCTGGTGCACGGGCTAGATAAGTGACCGCGCTGGCTCTGGCTGTTTGTCCCCAGTGCACATAAGGGGTAAGAAGAAGCGCTCTTTGGGCAATGCCCAAAGAGCGCTTGGCTGTCCGAATGCGGGTACTATCTCTTGCGGTACTGGCGCGCCTTGCGAGCCCTTCTCAGGCCGTACTTCTTCCTTTCCTTCACGCGGGCGTCCCTGGTCAGCATTCCGTGGCTGCGAAGGAGTGGCCTCAGATTCCCATCCATTGAGAGCAGAGCGCGGCTCAGTCCGTGGCGGATAGCTCCGGCCTGTGACGAGATGCCGCCGCCCTCGACTTTCACTACGGCATTGAGTTTGTCCGATGTATTCGTGACCTTCAGCGGCTCGATAATCGTGTACTGCAGTCGCAACATGTGGAAGACTTCGTCGAGGGGCTTCCCATTGACTATGACGACGCCCTTGCCGGGCATCAGCTTCACCTGGGCCACGGAGGTCTTGCGCCGTCCTGTGCCTCTAGAATAGGCTTGTTCGCTCAAACTAGTTCTCCTTCTCGGCCGCTTTGACCTGAGCCTCATGGGGATGCTCAGCACCCGGGTATACCTTGAGCTTCTTGAGCATTGCCGCTCCGAGCCGATTGTGCGGTAGCATTCCCTTCACTGCGTGCTCTATGACTCTCGCCGGGTGACTCTCCAGCATGTCTCCAAGCCGGACGGCCTTCAGCCCGCCAGGGTATTGAGAATGCCGGTAGTAGGTCTTCTGAGTGAGCTTGTTCCCGGTCACCGCGACTTTGGCTGCGTTTATGACGATAACGTAGTCGCCGACGTCGAGGTGGGTGCAGTAGATGGGCTTGTGCTTGCCCTTAAGCAAGACGGCGACCTCAGTTGCCAGCCTGCCGAGGGTCTTCCCTGATGCGTCGATAACCCACCATTTGCGCTGGATGTCGGAGGCCTTGGTGCTACTGGTTTTCATCTGACCACCCTTAGCTGAATATCTCTTGCCTGTAGTTGACTCTCATTAGACAAAGGCCCCGAGCAGGGACAACAGGTCCGGCGAGCCCCGGCTTCTTTGCCTCCAGCATTTGCCTGAATCCGTCTGGCGTGAGCTTGTGTAGCCCAACCCTGAGCAGCGCGCCCACTGTGGCGCGCACCTGCTTGGGCAAAAACGAGCTGGCTGCCATGTCGAAGAACACCAGCTCACGCTCTTTCGATATCTCCGCTCGGTAGACCTCGCGGACCGTTCCTCTGCCCGTCGCCCCTGTGAAAGAAGCGAAATCGTGTTTCCCCAGGAGGCACTGCCCCGCTTCGTTCATGGCATCGGCTGCAACGGGAACGGGCACATGATAAGCATACTCCTCTTTAAGTGGCGATGGTGTCGCGGAGTTCACGACCGTGTATCTGTATTCCCGGCTGACCGCGTTTCTCCTTGCATTGAAGTCGATCGCCACTTCACTCGCAGCCTTAACCGCAATAGCGGGACGAAGATAATGGTTCAGCCCCCTGAGCACGGTTTGCGGCGACAGGCTCGAATACGTGCTGAAGCTTACAACTTGTCCTTCAGCATGGACCCCTGCGTCTGTGCGTCCAGCTCCCACTACTCGAACCCTTTCCCCGGTCAGTCTCTCCAGCCCGCGCTCAATCTCGCTCTGGATGGTTGGCAAGCCGCTCTGAGATTGGAATCCATGGTAGCTCGTCCCCGCATACTCTACGAGGAGCGCCAGCTTCCTGAGCGGCAGCCGCTCCATCTAGACCAGTTCCAACTGCGCCATGGGAGCACCGTCTCCCAGCCTCGGGCCCAGCTTGGCCAATCTGGTGTAACCACCGTGTCTCTCGGCATATCTGGGAGCGATGTCAGAGAACAACTTGTCTACGACGGTCTTGTCTGCCACGAACCTGAGGGTGTGCCGGCGAGCATGCAAGGTTCCCTGCTTGCCCCAGGTTATGACCTTCTCGGCGAAGCGCTGTGCCTCTTTCGCCTTGGCCTCCGTAGTGACTATCTTTTCATGGCGCAAAAGGTCAGTGACCAAGTTTCGATACAGAGCGATTCGATGGCCAGTTGGCCTGGAGAGCTTGTGACCTGCCACCCTATGTCTCATGTTGTCCTCGTCGGCTGGAAAACATCCATTTACGCACTACTTCTCGGACTGGACTGTGTCCTTGTCCTCTGTGCCCCCCTTGTCCGGGGGCTCGCCCTCGTCCTTGGACAGTTCCGACTCCTCGGCTGGCGGGCCCAGTCCGAGTACTTGAAGCCGCTCTCTCACCTCGTCCAGCGACTTCTGCCCGAAGCTCCTCAAGGCCAGCAAATCGGCATCGCTTTTCTCGAGAAGCTCGCCCACCTTGGTCAGGCCGCTCCGGCGCAACGAATTGAAGGTTCGCGCCGTCAGGCCCAGTTGTTCCAGGGGCATCTCATATTGTTCCGGATGCACCGCGGGAGCCAGCACCTTCTCGCCTTCGGCGGGAATCCTGCCAAAGTCGCGGAACAACGAGAAGTAGATTGTGAGAAACTCGGCGCTCTGTGACAGCGCCTCGCTTGCAGTGGTGGTGCCGTCCGTCCAGATCTCCAGAATCAGGCGGTCGTAGTTGCTCACCTGGCCGACACGAGTCTTCTCAACACCGTAGTTCACCCTTCGCACGGGCGTGTAGAGTGCGTCGACAGGGATCACACCCAGAGGCAGGCCATCGCCGCGGCCTGCACGCACATAACCCTTGCCGCGGTCCACCCAGAACGTGACCTCAAGATTGGCCTCAGGCGAATCGAGCGTGGCCAAGTGAAGCTCGGGGTTTATCACTTCGAAGTCAGCGGAGGGCTTGATGTCGCCAGCGCAAACAGTCCCTTCCCCCTTGACTTCGAGAAACAGCCTCCCGCCCCGGTCTGAAAGGGCCTTGAGTCGCAGTTCTTTCACGTTCAGCAAGAACTCTATGATGTCTTCTCTGACATGAGGAATGGTGGTGAACTCGTGCTGCACGCCCTCGATCTTGACCGCCGTGACCGCCGCACCGGGTAGAGAACTGAGAAGCACACGGCGCAGGCTATTGCCCAACGTCACGCCAAACCCCGGCTCCAGGGGCTCGGCAACATACTTCCCATAGTTCTCCGAGCTCTCTCTGCATTCGATCTTGGGGACTACACCCTGCAGCAACGCACTGCCTCCTCCGAAGAATGGTCCCGGACTATCGCGAGTAGAATGCCACGATCAGGCGATGGTCAATCGTCGATTCCATTTCGCCGGGCGCTGGCGCGGACAGCACCTGGCCCGACAGATTGGCGCGGTCGAGACCGAGCCAGTTCGGTATCGTCTTGCTCTCGATGCTCTGAGCCGCTGCCTTGTACGCTTCGCTCTTCAGGCTCCCCGGTTTCCACGCGATAACGTCCCCTTGTTTCACGATATAGGAGGGGATGTTAGTCACGCGCCCGTTGACGGCGATGTGTTTGTGCTCGACCAGTTGCCTTGCCTGGCGCCTGGACTCGGCGAAGCCCAAACGGAACACTGTGTTGTCCAGCCTCATTTCGAGCACAAGCATCAGGTTCTCTCCGGTGAGACCGGGACGCCGCCCAGCCTCATCGAAATGCCTCTTGAACTGACGCTCAAGCACCCCATAGGTATAGCGAGCCTTCTGCTTCTCCTTGAGTTGCAGGCTATATTCCGAGACTTTGCGACGCATCGTGCCGTGCTGGCCGGGCGGGCTGTGGCGCTTCACCACAGGGCACTTCGGCGTGAAGCACTTGGCCCCCTTCAACATCAGCTTGTCGCCGTGCCGACGGCAAATCCGACAGGCCGGCCCTGTATAACGGGCCATCCGAGACCTCCTTTAGATCCGTCTCCTCTTGGGCGGACGGCAACCGTTGTGCGGTATTGGCGTTACGTCCCTTATGCTCGTGATATTGAGCCCTGCAGCTTGAAGGGACCGAATCGCCGCCTCCCGGCCGCTTCCCGGACCTCTCACATAGACATCAACTTGGCGCAGGCCGTGGTCCATGCCACGTTTCGCAGCAGCCTCAGCTGCTCTTTGGGCAGCATAAGCAGTACCCTTGCGGGAGCCCTTGAATCCGGCCGTGCCCGAGCTGCCCCACGAAATCACATTGCCCTGAGGGTCAGTGAGCGTGATAATTGTGTTATTGAAGCTGGACTGTATGTAGGCGCGTCCCCGCGGGATGGCCTTTTTTTCTCGTCTTCTCGGCCTGCTCGGCTTCTTGGTAGCCATTAGTCACCTCCGGTTACTTCTTCGACATGCCGCGACGTCTGCCTCTGCCAGCCACTGTCTTACGGGCACCACGCTTAGTGCGTGCGTTAGTGCGAGTTCGCTGCCCGCGCACCGGCAGTCCCCGGCGATGCCGGAGGCCACGGTAACACCCGATATCGATAAGCCGCTTAATGTTGAGGTTGACTTCTTTTCTGAGGTCGCCTTCGACCTTGTACCCCTTGTCGATGGCCTCGCGTATTCGGTTCACCTCATCATCCGTAAGGTCTTTGACCTTCACGTCGGGGCTCACTCCAGTCTGCTCCAGTATCCTCCGGCTCACGGCCGGCCCGATGCCGTAGAGGTACCGCAGAGCGATCTCGACCCTCTTCTCCTTGGGCAAGTCAACGCCCGCTATGCGCGCCATTGCTCCTCCTGCGAAAGGCTAACCTTGCCTCTGCTTGTGCCTGGGATTAGAGCAGATAACCCTGACTACACCCTTGCGCTTGACGATCTTGCACTTCTCGCAGCGCACCTTGACCGAAGCTCTGACTTTCATCTTGCCTGCCTTGGAATGGTCCTCAGTCTGTCCATATCATTTGAACCGGTAGGTAATCCTTCCCCGCGAAAGGTCGTAGGGCGAAAGCTCCACAAGGACCTTGTCGCCGCGCAGTATCCTTATGAAGTGAAGCCTCATCTTGCCTGAGGCATGCGCCAGCACCTGGTGCCCGTTGGCCAATTCCACACGGAACATGGCATTGGGCAACGGCTCAATCACCGTTCCTTCAACCTCAATCGCTTCCTTCTTCGGCATGGGTTACCCGACTGCCCCTTCCGAGAAACCCTGGAGTTGAGTCAGTATCTCCGCCCCGTTTTCACCGACCACAATCGTATGCTCAAAGTGGGCGGAAAGCTTCCCATCAGCCGTGGACACAGTCCAATTGTCTGGGGCCACCCTGGTGCGCCAGACCCCGGCGTTGAGCATGGGCTCAAGTGCCAGCGTCATGCCCTTCTGCAGCAAAGGGCCTTCTCCAGCCACGCCGAAATTCGGCACCTGGGGGTCCTCGTGCAGGTCACGTCCGATGCCATGGCCCACGTATTCCCTCACCACTGAGAAGCCGCGCGATTCGGCGCAGGCCTGTATGGCTGCCGATACGTCTCCCAGCCGGCCGCCGGCTCTGGCGGCGGCAATGCCTGCTTCCAAGGCCGCTTTGGTGGCATTGACTAGGGCTTGAGCCCCAGGGCCTATTCTGCCAACACTCACCGTTACGGCTGCGTCCGCGTGAAAGCCGTTCAAGCGCGCCCCGAAGTCCAGTGATACTATGTCGCCTTCCTTGAGAACTCGCTTCCCCGGTATGCCGTGCACAATTTCCTCGTTGATGGAAGTGCAGACCGAGGCTGGGAACCCACGGTATCCCTTGAAGGAGGCAACAGCCCCTGTCTTCCCCAGTTCGCTGACAGCGATGTCATCGAACTCGACGGTCCTTACGCCGGGGCCCACCGCTCTGGTGATCGCCTCGATAACGCGAGCCACTATGCGCCCTGCCTCGCGCATCTGCGCGATCTCGCGCTGCGACTTAAGGATTATCCCGGTTTCGTGGCTGATGAGGCTCATCTCTTGCCTCTTGCCTCAATGACGGCCATTAGCCCGCGGGTGACCTGCTCCACTGTCTTCTCGCCCTCAACTTCCACAAGTTTCCCGGCCTTAGTGTAGTACTCGATGAGCGGCGAGGTCTGGACGAAGTACACGTCCAGGCGTTTCCGCGCCGTCTCCTCGGTGTCATCGGCTCTCTGATACAGGTCGCCGCCGCACCGGTCGCACTTTCCTGCGATTTTCGGCGGCATCTCTACGACGTTGTAAGGCGCCTGGCACTTGCGGCAAATCCATCGACCGCTGAGCCGTCTCAGAAGCTCCTTGTTGGATACCTTGATGTACAGAACCATGTCGATGCTCTTGCCTTCTTTTGCCAGGGCCTGGTCCAGGGCTTTGGCCTGCTCCAGCGTCCTGGGGAAACCGTCCAGGAGGAAGCCTTTGGCGCAGTCAGGCGCGGCGATCCTGCCCAGTACCATCTTGACCGTCACCTCATCGGGGACGAGGAGGCCCTTCTCCATGTACGACTTGGCGATCTTCCCCAGCTCGCTGCCGCTATTCTGCTCCTGTCGGAAGAGGTCGCCAGAGGCGATGTGAGCCAAGCCCAGCCTCTTGGCCAACTCGACCGCCTGAGTCCCCTTGCCTGCACCCGGGGCACCTAACAAAACGCCACGCAACTGCTTCTGACTCTTCACTTGAGGAAGCCCTCATACTGGCGCATCAGAAGCTGTGCCTCGATCTGCCTCATAGTATCGAGAACCACGCCGACCACGATCAACATGCCAGCGCTAGAGATGAGCAACAACGCGGTGTTTCCCTGGCCTCCGGGTATGACCCAAACTAGCACAGGAGCCACGGCCACCAGAGCGAGGAAGATCGCGCCACCCCACGTGATGCGCGTAATCACCTTGTTTAGGTAGTCTGCCGTGGGACGCCCCGGGCGAATTCCCGGGACGAACCCCCCCTGCTTCTGAAGTGTGCCGGCCAAGTTCTGTTGTTGGAAGAGCACCATGGTATAGAAGAAGGTGAAACCGATAACAAATAGAAACAGAAGACCCCAGTACAGTGCCCCCTCGGTTCCAAACAGACTCACGATGCGACTGGCGAAATTGGGGTCCGCCGCACCCACAGGGGTGGCGAAGTAGCTGGCAATCGCCGCTGGTAGCATGAGAATCGAATAGGCAAAAATCAGCGGAATCATGCCTGCCGAGTTGACTCTCATAGGAATGTAGGTTCCGCCGGATTGGCGATACATTTTACCGCCGCGAAACAGGCTCCGGGAATACTGAATCGGGATCCGGCGCACAGCCTCACTTACATAGACTATGAAGAAGGAGATGGCCAGCATGAGAGCCAAAAGGGAGATCAGGCCCACCGAACCCGTCTGCAAGTAGCTGCGGCCCAGGTTCGACGGCAGTCCTGTCACGATGCCGCCGAAGATGATGATTGACACGCCGTTGCCGATGCCGTTCTCAGTTATGCGTTCGCCCAGCCAGACCAGGAAGACCGAGCCCGCGACCATGGACAGCAGCATGGCTATCATGGGCAGAGGCAGCAGGTTGCCGGTGTCCGGGTTGACCACAGCCCCCTGAAAGATATCCTTGTTCTGGAAGTATACAAGTTGGCCGTAACCCTGAAGCAACGCCGTGGGCACCGTCAGCCAGTGCGAATACAGGTTCAGTTTCCTTTGTCCCGCCTCTCCCTCCTTCTGGAGCGCCTGAAGGCGGGGAATAACGGGGATCAGCAACTGCATGATTATCGTGGCCGTTATATAGGGGTAGACCCCCATCGCAGCTACGCTGAGGAACTTCAGCGCGCCGCCGCTGAACAGGTCGAGCATTCCCAACAGGGGTTCGGTCGCGAACAGGTTCGCCAGGGCATCGCTGTCGACCCCCGGAATAGGCACGTGAGCAGTGAAGCGGAACACGACCAGAATACCCAGCGTAAAGAGCAGCTTGCGCCTCAGGTCAGGCATCCTGAAGGCATCAACCATTGCCTGGATCAATCGCGGTCTGGAAGTCTTCTGCTGTTGTGCCATTTGCTCCCGTTGTCCCCTAAATCTCGTCGGCTCTACCGCCCGAGGCTTCTATCTTCATCCTGGCAGACTGAGAGAACTTGTGGGCTTTCACTACCAGGGGACGGCCCAACTCGCCGTCGCCCAGGATCTTGATGGGCTTCCTGAGGGAGGGCACCAGGCCGGCATCGAAGAGTGTCTGCGGAGTGACCTCCGTGCCCTCATCGAAGATGGCAAGGGACCGGACGTTCACCGGCTCGTATTCCGTCCTGAAGATGTTGGTGAAGCCGCGTCTGAAAGGCAAGCGCTTGACGAGGGGCGTCTGCCCACCCTCAAACCGTGGGTTTACCCCCCCACCTGCACGCGCCTTCTGACCCTTGCATCCGCGGCAGGAGTAGGTGCCATGTCCGCTGCCGTCACCGCGGCCGACGCGCTTCCTGGCCTGCTTTGACCCGATCGCGGGGCTAAGACCGTTCTGCCTCATAGCTTACTCCTCGGCGACCTCCTCTACCCGGAGCAGGTGTCTGACTTTGCCAATCATGCCGCGGATTGTCGGCGAGTCGGCCTGAACCACGGTTTGGTTCAATGAATGGAACCCGAGCGCCCTGAGGGTCATACGTTGCCCTCTATTGTAGCCGATGGCGCTCTTCTCCCAGGTTATTCGTATTTTAGACATGGGCCTGGTCACCGCTCGTCGCCGCTGGCCTGCTGGTACCCGCCCGCTGCTGCGTCTCCCTCAGTTGACTGAGAGCCAGCACTGTTGCCCTTACGACGTTTATCGGATTGGAGCTCCCCATCGACTTCGTCACTATGTCTTTGATGCCAGCGCACTCTACCGTGGCCCGAACACCGCCGCCGGCAATGACACCTGTGCCGGGCGCGGCGGGCTTCAACATCACTTTGGCTCCTCCGTACTTGGTCACCACCTTGTACGGGATCGTGCCCTCGACCATTGGCACCCTTATCAGGTTCTTCCGGGCTACTGCGCCGGCCTTGCGGATTGCCGCGGGCACCTCTCGGGCTTTGCCGAGTCCAGCACCCACGTGCCCCTCGCCGTCGCCCACTACCACCAGGGCACTGAAGCTGAACCGGCGTCCTCTCTTGACCACCTTGGCTACGCGGTT
>Ga0315277_10013475_pt1 | contig 10182 bp, 7 predicted proteins | sample YL17G05_15_MG_FD_203695 | JGI IMG/M metagenome (GOLD analysis project Ga0315277, IMG submission 203695) | Sediment microbial communities from Yellowstone Lake, YNP, Wyoming, USA - YL17G05_15 | ecosystem: Environmental > Aquatic > Freshwater > Lake > Sediment | place: USA: Wyoming | collected...
GAGGTCACTTACCGGCTTTCACACTATCGACCGCTTTTCGAATCTCGGCCTGCATGTCTTCGGTGGCATACGAGAAATGCATCTGCCGGATCTTCCATACCCCCTCGATCTTTTCCAGGACGCCCGTCCAGCGCACGTTTTCCCAGTTTGCCGGCCGGCCGTCCCATTCGTTGAAGTCGTCGAGGTAACACGACCACCAGGCGCATTCGCCGGAATGGGACAGGTCAATCTTCATGTCCTTGAAGTCCGACCTGACCCCCTTGAACCTCGGGTCCATGAATAGTTCTTCGGTGAGCTTCTGGAAGTTATCAAAGCCATGCATCGTTCCGGCGTTGTCGGGAGAGAACCAGAACAGCGAAGAGTCAGCAAAGAAGCAGCTGTATGACAGGTCCTTGTCCTTGGTAAGAACCCATCTGATGGAGTTTTTGATTACCACTTCGATTTTGGCTTTTTCTGCAGCAGGGTCAACTCTTGAAACCATCTGATTACAACCTCCAGTCAATATTACAAATACCAGCAACAGCAAAGGAATGATTTTTGCATGATCGGCACAAGGCCATTTAGGCGAATTCGTTGAACATAGCTCTCTTTGCATATGATAGACCTCACTTTGGTTTGTACTCCATTGACGGGTAATGCTGGCATTTGTGCAAGGTTTTTCCTGAAGTGATGGGGATCGGGGGTGACGGCGTTCGACGGGCGTGGCGGGGGGCTGTTGGCGTGCCGGGGTTGTCCGGTCCCCGGAAGCAAACCGGGCAAAGCCACCCATGGCGAAAATATCTACGGTACGACCGCCTAACCTCACGGTTAGTTAATGTGCCCGTCGTGCCTGCGCTTATGCCTTCGAGCCTGGGACACGGCGTCGTCAAGGAAGGCTCGGCCGGTTTTCGACCCGATGCCCGTCGCCCGGCATCACGGAGGTGCGATTCCTCCCGCCATTTAACCGAATTCATCATACATTATCAAATTGTCCACTCTGCCGGGGCCGGTAAGCTCAGTGCCTCTCGCACATCCATTTGTCCGCCATTCTCCCCAAATGGCCCATCCCGATTCCGCTCGTCATCCGGGCTCAATAATCCCGAATCACGCCGCTGCGATAGGAGCGTTTCCTGCTATATGAGCTTTCTCAGTATTAAAGAAACTTCCCATTCGCGACCGTCGCGGCGTGCGATCAGCTTGATGGTCTTTCCCTCCTGCTGTAATAGCGAATCGAGTTCGAAGGAATCAAAGTCTATGGCAGGTCTGCCATTGATGCTGATCACCGTATCTCCCATCATCAATCCGGCGTCGCTTGCCGGCGAATTGTCATAAACGCGTACAATCGCAAGAAAACCATCCGGGCTTTTTCGCGTCGACAATCCGGACATGTCGTAATCAAAGGCGTCATCGAACCTGCTATTGGGTGCGATGATCAGACGCTGTCTCGAACAATCGAAGATCAGATTAAAGCGCGACAACAGTCCCAGGCCGATCATCGCCTCGGTCGTGGCTTGTTTGCTGTCTTCCGGGGACACATAAGCAGCCAGCAGGTTCTTGATTTCGTAGCCGCCGATGTCAATTTGGGGCAGGCGACCCACGTACCCGCTGGTCGGAATCCCTTGAATATTCCTACCCAGGCCGGCCGGCAGTGCTTTTTCCGGAGGGTAAATGTGGTTCTCTTTGCCGGACCATAGTTGCAGCTGGTCGTTATATCCCAGGTCCATCAGTAACGGGAGAGATATTTTTCGACCGTCGGCCAAATCAAGCGTTGCGGGAATGCACCACGGTCCGAATCCCATCGGTTTCCAGGCTACTTCAGCCCCCTCCCCGTGATACTCAAAACTCTCCGGCCTGATCAGAGTGATCATCATGTTGTCGAAATTGATATCGACGACAAAGTGTTTGAAGAGCATGGCGCTGATTTGCCCGTCACTCCCCGACCACATGCTGCTGGTGCCGGAACTTGCCGGTGTGATGACCGCGCGTTGATCGGTAAACTCGACGTCGGGAAGACGGACCGTGATCCCCGAGGCGGTCATCGATACGATTTTGTCGGCATCCGCGGAGCCGCCGCCAACCTCAATAGATCCGTCATATTCGAAACCCAGGGAATCGATTCGCGGACTGCCCCAGAACAGAAGCTCATCCCACATATAGCCGTCGTCGAGCAACATATGAACCTTATGGCCGTTGACCTCGCACTGGAAACGGATATCACCTCTGAAAATGTCGAACGGGAAACTGATATCGCCGCCTTCCGAAAGCACCCGACACTCTCCCGGCGGATCAGTTTGAGGTGCAAAACTCTCCGTCACGCCGCCTGGTGAAAGGACCGGGAACGCGACAATCAGAACGGGAATGAGCCAAAAGGCAATCACGTCGGACGGTTTCACGAAATAGTTGTGGAGTGTACTCATTTGTCTTCCTTTCCGTAGTCGCGAATCCCCCGGCAAAAAAGATCCAGGTAATGTTTTACATACTCGTCGGCTTCGAATTCAGCAAACGAATAGCCGGGCGACATCGCACGATTCATTATGCTGCGATAGCTATATAGGAACTGACTGATGCACATGTCCACGTGGAGATCGTCGCGCATTGACCCATCGCTTATACCCTGTCGAAAGATGCTCCTCAACCCTTCCGCCAGTTCCTCATTCTGCTTCTTGAATCGACGGAAGAGCTTTCGATCAATGATTCCCGCGTTGAGTCCCCGGAAATCCCAGTACACCTCCAGGCGCACGTACTGAGGATTGTGACGGACGAATTGATAGAGAGACTCCGCCCAGGCCCGCAACTTGGCCAGACCCGTATCGGCGGCGGCAACGGCCTTTTTCTGCAATTCCCAGCGAACCGCCTGGTCCTCAAGCAGGACCAACAGGCAGATTTCATCGAATGACTTGAAGTAGGCGTACAGAGTTCGCCGGGTATAGTCGGACGAGGCCGCGATATCATCCATGGTCGTGTTTTCGATGCCCTTTTCGCCGAATAACCTTCGCGCGGCGCTGGTTATGAAACCCATTCGCGATTCTTTTTCCATTTCTTTCCGGTTCATACTGGCTCATCACCCATATTATACACAGCGTGTAATCTATTTCATTGTACGTGTTAGAAAGACAAAGGTTTCATGCGGGATGGCGGGATTCTCATCGCGGCTCGACAGCCGGATATTCATAAGAATGATTCCGATTTTGCCCCAATCCGGCGGAAGTCATTACACCACAACGCAAATTGAAAGTTCGGTTGCCTCACCCCTTTTTGTGATATGCATACAATTCAAAGCCATTTATAATTGGATATTATGAAGGACTTTTGACGGAAAATAATTTCACAACGGCATTGGCCGGGAGTCTTGAAATGGATACGACGTGGAGAACCATCATCTGGCAGCAGTTCGGGGCCGCGATCGACATGCTCGAAAACGCCCTGCTTACCTGCCCCAACGAGCTATGGAGCGACCGGTCGCGGCGGCCGGAGTTCTGGTATGTCGCTTATCACACGCTGTTTTTTCTCGACTTCTACCTGTCGGACACGGATCGCGGATTCGCTCCGCCCGCTCCCTTCGGCCTCGAGGAGTTGGACCCGGCCGGAGTGCTCCCCGAACGGGTGTATACAAAAGACGAACTTCACACTTATCTCGAGCATGGCCGCCGGAAGTGCCGGGCGGCGATTGCGGCTCTGACGGATGAAAAGGCTCGTCAACGTTGCCGATTCGAACGTCCTGACGTCACCAACGCGGAGTTGCTCTTGTACAACATGCGCCACGTCCAGCACCATGCGGCACAGTTGAACCTCATTCTCCGGCAGACCATCGATTCGGCCCCGCGCTGGGTGGCCAAGACGAAGATCAAACTCAGCGGCGAATAAGCACGTGCCCCAAGTGGGCGGGCTGTTCAGCGCCGCTTGACATGACGCCGTACAATATTTCAGTATTCCAGTGACGCGAAGACCCGGGATTATTTCCGGATCCTGCGGTCAAAGCGATAGGCTTGTCGATCGAACGCCTAGGGCGAGACTCAACAGACCGGATAGCCGCATAGTCGGCGGTTTGACGCCTTATTCGGACGGGGATTCACCTCCGTTCCCGTCAAAATAATTTGTGGTAATATAATCAGTTTCTTAGGGGCGGGAGCTGCGCACGCGCTCACGACGTTCCTAATTGTATATCATGCAACAGCACTGAGTATTATGAGACAGACAACGGCTCAATTTCCTCACACTCAAGCGACGTCGTTTCCGTTATCGAATCAAAGACTACCGGCATTAAATTTCAGACGAACTTCGGACTCCGAACAGCGAGTATAGAACCGGCAATATGACCAGCGTCAGCGCCGTTGAAGTCATAATGCCGCCGATGACAACCGTCGCGAGCGGGCGCTGAACCTCGGCCCCGACTCCGTGCGAAAACGCCATGGGCAGAAATCCGAAGGCCGCCACCAGCGCCGTCATCAAAACGGGCCGCAATCTCGACACGCCGCTTTCACGAACCGCGGACTCGAGGGCCATCCCGTCTGCCCGTGACCGCTTTATTTGAGAGACGAGGACCAGCCCGTTGAGGACGGCGATTCCCGAGAGCGCAATGAATCCGACGGCGGCAGAGATCGAGAACGGCATACCGCGAATGGCCAGAGCGGCAATGCCCCCAAGCGCGGCGAGGGGTACACCGGTAAATATCAAAAGGGCGTCGCGGACCGAGGAATAAGTCCAGTACAAGAGCCCGAATATCAGCAGGAGGGTCAAGGGCACTATCATGGATAAGCGCGTACGCGCGCGCTCCAGGTTTTCGAATTGGCCGCCATACCGGACATAGTAACCCGGTTCGAGGGCGATTTCCTTGTCGATCCGATTCCTCAATTCATTGACAAACGACGAGACATCACGGTCCCGAACGTTACATTGAATCACCACCCGGCGCTTGCCCCACTCCCGGGTGATTGTGGAATAACCGGAGCCGAGGAAGGGCGTGGTTACCCGGTCAAGGGTCAGCCGCGCACCGCCGGCCGTCTGAATAGGAATCCGCTCGATGTCTTCCGGAGCCCCGGCATATGCCGGATCCATTCTGACTTCGAGGTCGAACCGTCTCTGCCCGTCGTAGACCTCCCCCACGCGGATCCCGCCCATACTCGCGATGTACGTGAGCACGTCTCCCGCCGACAGATCGTATCGTGACAGTTTTTCCCGATCGACCTCGACTTTGAAAATGGGCTGGCCGGTCAGCTGCTCGACCGACACGTCGGCGCTCCCCTGGATACTCTCGGCAAGTTTGGCAATGTCCTGTGCCTTCGATTCAAGCGTCGTGAGATCATCCCCGAAGAGTTTGATGCCAATATCAGTCCTGATTCCGGCCACCAGTTCGTTGATGCGCATTTCAATCGGTTGTGTGAATACCTTGTTGATTCCGGGAAGGTCGGCCAGGTCAGCATTCATGACCGAGACCAGCTCGGACTGGTTTGCCGCCCGCTTCCACTGCTCTCGCGGTTTTAACGTGCAGTAGACGTCGGTCAGTTCGACTCCCATCGGGTCAGTCGCCAGCTCGGCGGTTCCGGCGCGCGACCAGACGTGTTCGATTTCGTCCGGGAATTTCTCAAGCAGGATTCTCTCAATCGTCTCACCATTGTTAAGCGATTGCTCCAGCGAAATGCCCGCCAGACTGACAATGTTGATCGTGATGGTCCCCTCGCTTAGCCTCGGAACAAACTCGGCGCCCAAACCGCTGAACAGACGGATACCCAGGATCAACATGATGAATGACGCGACCAGCACGGGCACCCGGTGCCTGAGAGCCAGGTCCAGCATCGGTCGGTACAGGGTCTGTGCCCACCGGACCGGAAAGGGGTCCCTTGCTTTCAGAGGCTTTGTCAAGAAGGCGGCGATCATCGCGGGAATGACGGTGAAAGAAAGCACCAGCGAGCCTACAAGCACGAAAACCACCGTCAGAGCCATCGGCCGGAACAGCTTGCCTTCCATCCCTTGAAGGGTAAGGATCGGCAGGTAGACAAGAATGATAATTAATTCGCCGAAGAGGGTTGGTTTTCGAACTTCAAGCACGGCGTCGCGAATGGTTTCCAGACGTGAGCGGTTGTCAGCGGGACGCGCCAGCCGGCGTACTGCGTTTTCGACTTGGATGACGGCATTATCCACCGCCAGCCCGAAGTCGATCGCCCCCAGGCTCATGAGGCTTCCCACGATGCCGAACCGACTCATCATGTCAAACGCAAACATCATCGACAGCGGAATAGCCGAGGCCACGATAAGCCCGGCGCGGAGATTGCCGAGGAACATGAACAGAATGCCAATGACAAGGGCTGCTCCGTAGATAAGATTGTGTTTGACCGTATCGAGCACCTGATCGACAAGATCAGTTCTCACATAGACGGGCTTCGCTTCGATGCCGGGTGGAAGAGACGACCTAACCTCATCCAGACGGGTTTCCAGCAGCCGGGCGACCTGACGCGAATTCTGGCCGGTTATCATGAATCCGAGTCCGAGTACCGCTTCGCCCTGCCCTTGGAAGGACGCCGCACCTCGGCGAATCTCATGTCCGATGACGACGTCGGCAATGTCATGGACATGGATGGGGATGTCGTCGCGGGTTTCGATGACCAGATTCTCGATTTGCTCCCCACGGCTCATAGTGCCGATCCCGGCCACAATAGTCTGCACACCGGCCTTCACCATTTGGCCGCCGGGGACATTGCCAACGTTGGTACGAACGGCGTCGACGACGATCGAGAGATTCATCTGGTACTGGGCCAGCCGGTTGGGATCGACCACAATGTGGTACTGCTTTAGGTACCCACCCCAGCTATTGACCTCAGCCACGCCCGGCACCGACTGTAGTTGGGGTTTGATGATCCAGTCCTGCGCGGTTCGCAGGTCGGTGGGATCATCCGTTTTCCCGATCACGATGTAATGGAATATCTCCCCGAGGCCCGTTGAAACCGGACCGAGTTTTGGAGATTCAACCCCATCGGGCAGCGAGACGGAGACGAGTCGTTCGGTGGCCTGCTGGCGCGCGCGGAATACGTCCACCCCATCCTGAAATACCAGATTCACCTGCGAAAGGCCGTACTTGGAGATAGAACGGACCTCGGTCAAACCGCTCAGCCCGGACAGCTCTCTCTCGATCGGGTACGTGATTTGGCGTTCTATTTCCTCCGGGGCCCATCCGGGAGCGGAAACATTCACCTGGACCATCACCGGCGTCGTATCCGGAAGGGCGTCAAACGGCAGATTGAAAAGAGCCAGCAGGCCCAGCGACACTAGCAACAACGCCAGGCAAAGCACAAACCAACGCCGGTTGATTACAAAGTCGATTAGATTCTTCAGCACCATACCCCCTATTCACCCGCGCAGCCGACGCCGAGGCTTTCCTTTTTGAGTTCGCTCTTCAGGAGAAAGCTGCCGTCAGTGACGACCAGTTCACCCGCTTTCAGTCCTGAGGTAACCAGATAATGTCTGCGATCTCCTCGTTCGATGGACACTTTGCGCGGCCGGTAACGATCATTCGATTCCTGAACGAACACAATGTGGCAGCACCCTTCCCACTGAACCGCATCTTTGGAGACAAGTACGGCCGACTGCGGAGCCGGATTAGTCAACCGGATGCGTCCAAATACACGGGCCCTGAGATTCCCTGGATCCGACGTGATTTTCGCCCGTACCAGACCGGTCCGCGTCTGCGGATCCAGGTACTGGGCGACCCATATAATCTTTCCGGCCGTGCGTGAGAATTCCTCGCCGTCGATGGTGAAGTAAACCTCCATACCATTTTGAAACTGCGGCAGATCCCGCTCACGAATGTGCGCCTCTATCCAGAGTGCCGTGGGCCGGCCGATCAGGGCGAGAGTCGATCCCGCCGTCAGAAGTTCGCCCAACGGCGCTCGTCTCTCCAGAAGCGTTCCGGCCTTGGCGGCGCGGAGAAACCACCTTGAACTTATCTGATGATCGGATTCCAAGGCAGGGAAATCGGCATCGCTCAAGCCGGCCGATCGCAGTCGGCCGGCGATGCCTTCCAACCTACTCTGAGATGCTCGCGCATGAGCCTCAGCATCCTGATACTCGGCCTGACTGATCAGATTGCGCTTGAGAAGGTCTCCCGCCCGTTTGATTTGCGCGTCGGCAAGACGCCAGTCGGCATCCGCTTCCAGATAGTCGGCCTTAAGCTGAGCCATTTCCGGCGATTCAAGCTCTGCCAATAACTGGCCTTGGTCAAGGGAGGTTCCAGGATCGACTCGCCACTGAACGACCGTTGCCGAAATCGTCGTAGTGACGGCCATAGTTTTCGTGTCATCGAAAACGAGCTCAGCCGGGGCTTCGATGACACTTCCTGCCACGGCCCGCAACGCTGGTTCGGTCTTGAGTCCAATTCTCGCCGGGGTCTCCGCAGAGGAAAACTGTATAAGTGTTTGCTCCGGGGTACAGGTGTTGTCGTTTGGAGGAAAAAACACCGACACTTGGCCGATCTCATCGGCCGACGCGGTCTGAGACTGCCGAGGTTCCTGCGGAAAAACCAGCCGGGGGTTGCATTTGCGACAATGCGATTCCGGATACCCATGCTCATCGCACCAATTCCCCTGGCTCTTGAACTTCTCCACAAGATCAGAATTGCACTTCGTACACTCGGACTCCGGAAACCAGTGCTCGCTGCACCAGTCGGCCTTCGACTCGCTGGTCGAATGGTCATGACCGCCGGCCTCAGAAGCGGCTTTTACTTCAAGATTCCCCTCATTTCCCAGGCGGCTGGTGGCTCGGATCTCTTGAGTACCTCCGCCGAACCAGAAGCCGAGCATCGCTCCCGTTGTCAGAAGAATTACACCGATGATGATATTGCGATAACGCATAATTGCTCCCTTACGATAGACGTACGCTGCGCAGGCGGGATTTGAATCATGACCCGCGCGTTTGCACGCGATTATTCGAGTTGTGGTGATCTGCCGCCGGCGGGCGGCCATGTGGCGATCAGGCAGTTATGCGGGGAGGGTGGTCGATCCCAGTATGTTCGCGGGATTGCATCGTTACGGCCTGATCGATAAAGAATAAAGAGGCTGACGCAAAAAGCGGAGCTATGCCGGGATTGGCTGGAGGCGCAGTCACCAATTGGCACAGACACTGGCAATTCAATAGATCAGAACAGTCGGTGTCGGCACAGCAGTCATGTGGATTCACAGTCGCGGCCGCCATCGGAAGAAGAAACGCGCAGATGACAAGAAGTTGTATACTACGACGAATCGCGGTCATGCCTGTTATACAATTCAAACGCTGCATTTGTTTGAAAACAGATAATCGATCGAACCTGTCAATACAGGAGAGCCAAAGATATGCAGCAGAAAAACTTAGACGATAAAATCGGCAGAAAAATCGTCATACGAGGCTGATAAAACGGTGTAAGTCCTTGTCCTACATCGCGAGTCGTGGTGGGCGATTTCCCCCTCCACCGATACAATTTCCCGTAAGACGATGAAGTCCCCTCGGTTGCAGTCGCGCTTTACTTCACGGGCGGCGGATAGCGAAAATGATCGCCCGGATTCTCTGCGCAGAGTACTTCCGTCGGAAAACCCCAGTCCGGTATTCTTCGAGCGGCATCGGGAAACAGGTACTCACGGCGGTCAGCGTCGAGTAACAGTATCGACCGTGTCGGGAATTGTTCGAGAAATAGCCTAACATCTGATTCCTCCTGTTCCGGCTCAGGCATGGGCAGAAACGCAACGTCGACGGTGTCGACGTATTGACTCAGGAACTCATAATTCTGCCGCAGCTTGTCGGGATCATCCGTTCCGAAGGCCTGATAGTAGATAGTCAAATCGCCGGTGTTGCACATGTAAGCAAGCATCGGCATGCCGCCGGGAATATCGATAGCTTGTACTTTCATATCTGCAACGACGGTATCGGCGTTGCCCTTTAGATAACTCGTATTCGGAGAACCGCGCCAGGCGTCATCGACAAGATGCACAAAAGCGATTTTCTCCAGCGAATCCGCCAGCGTGTGGATATAGGCCGGTTCGCCGGGATTGCCGTGATAGCACGAATAGAGGCCGACGACATCGTGTTGCTTTAACTCTTTGGTTGTAAGGAAGCCGTTGGCGAGGCACGGATTGTCGGATCGTCTGACCTCAAACTCTTCGGCGTCGAAGACCAGCAGATGGCTGGCTGTCTTTACCGCCCAGCCGCGATGATTGAGATACCAAATCGAGGCGTTTCCTTTTT
>Ga0315277_10013477_pt1 | contig 10182 bp, 10 predicted proteins | sample YL17G05_15_MG_FD_203695 | JGI IMG/M metagenome (GOLD analysis project Ga0315277, IMG submission 203695) | Sediment microbial communities from Yellowstone Lake, YNP, Wyoming, USA - YL17G05_15 | ecosystem: Environmental > Aquatic > Freshwater > Lake > Sediment | place: USA: Wyoming | collected...
GAGGCAGGGAGAGAGAGAGAGAGGAGAGAGACGAAGGGCGTTTTGAGATGGAAGGAAAACACGAGTTTTCCCACCCCCGACTTTTGAATTTCCGGTGCCTCTTTTTCTCTTCTCTCTAATTCTCTCTCTCTCTCTCTCTCCTTCTCTCTCTGTAAGAAATGAAAACAAAACTCACCTTGACGACCTTGCCGGCTTTCCGCAGGCAGTTGAATTGCCTGTTCGATTGTGGGAGAAGCATTCGAGGAAGAGAAAAGAGAAAGAGGTTTTAAGTTTTTTCCCTTCCTTTGTCTCTCTATCGTTCTGAGGCCTTCACTGCTCTCTCTCCCTCTCTCCCACTCTCTCGCTCACTCTCTCTCTCTCTCTCGCTTCAAAAAGAAACAGAGAAGACAAACGTCAAAAAAATCTCCCCTCACCAGCGCACGAAAGAGTCGTAGAAAGGATTCGCGTCCGTCGTGATGAAGCTGCGCCGCCAGTCGACGCCGCAGCCCATCGCCGTGATGTCCCTCTTCGCCAGGGGGGGGAAGAACTGCAGCCAGTGCGCCGGGTCCCTGAAGGCGGGGATGTCCTCCTCGGCGATTCCCGACAGCTTCATGATCTCCCACTGCGTCGCTCCCGCGCCCTTCTTGGCGGCCGCCTTCGACTTCTTGCCCGAGAACTTGGAGGGGTCCTTCTCGGCGGCGGCAGAGGCCGCGGCGGCGTCGGCGGCCGCGGCCGCAGCGACGCTCTCCTCGGATTCCTCCTCCTCCCCGGGGAACACGGGGGGGCACCCAAAGTCCTCCATCTCCTGTGCGAGCCTGTCCGCGCAGGCCTTGATCGGCATGCCGGTGCAGTGGAACGCCTGCGGGAACAGCACCCTGTCCCCACAGAGCCTGCGGTGCGCCGCGGCGAACTCGAGCTTCGACAGGGAAAAGGCGTGGCCCAGGTGGAGGAGGCCGTTCATGTACGGGTAGGGGAAGGTGCCGAAGAACTTGGGGGGCCTGGGCTCGCCTGCGGTTTGAGGTAGGGATGGACGGAGAGAGAGAGAGGGAGAGAGGGAGAAGAGGCTGAGGTCGAAGAAGAAGAAGAAGAAGAAGAAGAAGAAGAAGAAGAAGAAGAAGAAGAAGAATGAGAGAGAGAGAGAGGACGAAATCAAGGGCCGCCGTCGATGGAGCTCTCCCTCTCGTAATCTCTCTTCTCCTTACCTTCGCCGGGAGCGTCGGACTCGAAGACCTTCTCGGCCTCCCAGCGGGCCTGCGACTTCTCCTGGATCGAGAGCAGGAGGTCGCGGCGGGCCGTGGAGGCGGCGCCGACAGGAGCCTGATTTTTGTTTTTGACAAAGGTTTTGTTTTGCCATCGATCAAATGGGTGAGAGCATGCAACGTCGCCGTTTTTTTCGAGGCGAAGGCATTGCGATTTGAGTCAACTTTGGATAGCCAGGGATAGAACGTGATCGTACGCATCCACAAAAGGTGTATGTCGACGCTAAAGACTTTCAAATGGGGAAGAAACGGCGGTGGCGAAAAGAGAGAGAAGAGCAGCGTCGTCGGCGACGTCCTATCGATCGACGGCTGGCAGTCTTCAGCCTCTTTTCCTCTTCCGTCCTCCTCTTCTTCGTCGGCAACACTCACCGCTTCTGCGGCAGCAGCAGGCGGAGGATCCATCTCTGCTGTGCGTCAAGAGAAAGAAAGAAAGGGAGCCTGTTTTTAAAACAGGCGGATCTTTTTCTTTTTTACTTTCTTCGTCGAGCGAGAGAGCGAGCGAAAGAAGAAAGAAAAGTCTGAGTTGAACGGAGGGCAAAAATTTTCTGCACTCTTCGGGAACGTCGGCTTCAAAACCTAGCCAAGACTCCTCCAACTCTTTCCCAAACCTTCTTTCAAAAACAGGGAGGCCGCAGAGATAGGGCCCCTCTCGCTCGTGCGTGCAGACGCTCCGTCCTCTTACTGCTCAGGAAGCGAGAGCGTCAAAAGAAAAACAATGGCGGCCCGCGCTGCTGCTGCTGCTTCCTGCGGCGGCCTCGCCTCATCTTCGTCGTCGTCGTCTCCGTCGGCATCGGCCTCGACTCCGCTCCCTCGCGCCCCGAGGCGCTCCGCTCTCGCTCCTCGCGCCCTGGCGATGCCGTCGAGCATCTCCTCTCGAGGAGGAGGCTCTCCCGCCGCCAGGGAAGCGCAAGCCGCTTCCGCTTTCGCGTCGAAAGCGAGCAAAGGAGTCTCCACGGTCGTCGCCAATGCGACGGCCGCCGCAGAGGCGAGCGTCGCTGGCGCCGCCACCGCCGGCGCCTTCCCTCGCGGCGGGCACTGGGAGGTGAGTGTTTCCCCCCTTTTTTTCAAACGCTGGATGTGTTCAGATCCCTACCTGTCCCTGCGGATGCTCTCGAATGCATTTTGGGAATAGAACGAGTCACGATTCGAGGGGCGACGAATGCGGACTCGATCCGGCCGAACCCTTTTCCTCACCCTCCATCCTCGATGACCCCAACCTCAACACCCCCCCCATCCCCCCATCTCAACTCCCCAACCAACAACCCCTCTTCCCCTCCTCAAAAACAGGTCCACAAGTTCGGTGGCACGTGCGTCTCCTCCGCGGACCGCATCGCCTCCGCCGCCGAGCTTATGGTCTCGCAGCTCGCCCGGAGAGAGAAGGACCAGGGCCCCGCGGCGTCGGCCGCCGTCGTCGTCAGCGCGATGGGCGCGCACCCGTCGTCGCCCGTCAAGGTCACCGACCTGCTGCTGGCCGTGGTCGCCAAGGCCGCCTCCCGCGACGCGAGAGGCTTCTCCGATGACCTGGCCGCGCTCAGGGCCAAGCACGCCGAGACCGCCGATGAGCTGCTGCTCGGGAGCGAGGGAGGGAGCAGCGGCCGGGCGGAGCGCGACGCGTTTGTGGCGTCGGTCGACGCCGACATCGAGGACCTCCGCGCGGTGCTGCAGGCCATCTCGATCGCCGGAGGCTCCGGCCCGTCGACCTCGGGGAGCGCCTTCGCGGACTACGTCGTCGGCCACGGCGAGCTCTGGTCCGCGCGGCTGCTCGCCGCCGCGCTGCGCGCCCGCTGCGGCGCCGACGCGGGCGTGCTCGACGCGAGGGAGGTGCTCGTGGTCACGCCCACCCCGGACGGCACGAGCGTAGACGTCGAGTACGGGCCCTCGGAGGCCGCGCTGGACGCCTGGGGCGCCAAGGAGGCGGCGGCGAGGCGGCAGGGGGCGGGCGCGGGCGAAGGCCAGTCCCAGCCCCGGTCCCGGCTGCCGCGCCTCGTCGTCGTCACGGGCTTTGTCGCGCGCACCGCCGACGGCCAGCCGACGACGCTGCGCCGCAACGGCTCCGACTACTCCGCGACCATCGTCGGCGCGCTGCTCAAGGCCTCGTCGATCGTCATCTGGACCGACGTCGACGGCGTCTTCAGCGCCGACCCGCGCAAGGTCGCCGAGGCGGTCTGCCTCGAGTCGCTGTCGTACGCCGAGGCGTGGGAGCTGGCATACTTCGGCGCCTCGGTGCTGCACCCGAGGACGACGCAGCCGGCGATGCGCGACGGGATCCCCGTTTCGATCCGCAATTTCTTCGACCTGAGCGCTCCCGGGACCGTGATCCGCGCCGATCCGCTGGATCTCGGGGCCGCCGGAGGAGGAGGAGGAGGGGACGCTTCCGCTTCCGCCGCTGCCTCTGCTGCTGCTGCCGCGGCCAAAAAGGCCGCCGCCGGCGGGAACAAGAAGGGGAAGAAGCGCTCGACCGCCGCGGGAGGCGACGGGATGGTGAAAGGGTTTGCGACGATCGACGACGTCGCGCTGATCAACGTCGAGGGGACCGGGATGGTACGAGAGGAGGTTTTTTATCTCCCTTATTTTTTCTTTCTTTCTTTCTTCTTGCTCCCTGCGACCTCAAGAGAGAGACGTCGACGTCGGCGACGACGACGAAGATGACGACGGCAAAAAAGAAAAAGAAAAAACTAACCTCTTTTTCTTTCTCTCTCCCTTTTCTCTCTCTCCCCCGCTCCCCCCTCCCAAACCTTAGGTCGGCGTCCCCGGAGTGGCCTCCGCCATCTTCACCACCGTGCGAGACGCCGCCTGCAACGTCGTGATGATCTCCCAGGCCTCCTCCGAGCACTCCATCTGCTTCGCGGTCAAGGGCGACGAGGCCGACAGGGCGGTGGGCGCGCTGAGGGCGCGCTTCGCCGACGCGATCGCGGCGGGGCGCATCTCGGCCGTCGAGGTGATCAGGGACTGCGCCGTGCTCGCCGCGGTGGGCCGCGGCATGTGCGAGCGCAAGGGCGTCGCGGCGACGATGTTCTCCGCGCTGGCCAAGGCAAACGTCAACATCCGGTCGATCGCGCAGGGCTGCTCCGAGTACAACATCACGGTCCTCGTCGACCAGAAGGACTCCGTGCGCGCCCTGCGCGCCGTGCACGGCCGCTTCTACCTCGCGACGCTGCCGCTGGCCGTCGCCGTCGTGGGGCCTGGGCTGATCGGCAGGACCTTTCTGGCGCAGCTCGCGGAGCAGGCCGCCGCGCTCAGGGAGGAGTTCGACATCGACGTCAGGGTCCTGGGCGTCGCGTCGAGCACTCGCATGGCGCTCAGCGACACGGGCCTCGACCCCGGCGCGGACTGGGCGGCCCTGCTGGCGAGGCCCGAGGCCTCGGTCCCCGCAGACCTGACGCTGCTGGGAAGGCACCTGGCGAGCAACTACGTTCCCAACTGCGTCATCGTCGACGCGACGGCGTCGGCGAGCCCTCCGGCGCACTATTTGGAGTGGATGAAGGTGAGAGAGAGAGAGCGAGGGAGAGAGGGGGGGAGAGAGGGAGAGAGAGGGAGAGCGAGAAAGAAGAAGAACAAGGACAGTGCGAAAAAGAAAAAAAACTCACTTTTTCTCTCCCTCTCAAACTCTTTCTCTCAATCAACCCTCTCTAAAAAATAAACAGGCCGGAATCCACGTCATAACGCCGAACAAGAAGCTCAACAGCGGGCCACTCGAGCAGTACTCGGCCCTGAGACAGTTCCAGCGCGAGAGCTACATCCATTACCTCTACGAGGTAAAGTTTTTGAACTTTCTTTTTACGTTTTCGTTCTTTCCCTCTCTCTTTTCGGTTTTTCCTTCCTCTCTCTCTCTCTCCACCACCGCCAAGATCAAGATCGAAAAAAGAAACAAATAAAAGCCGGGGACGAAGAAACTTTCTTTCACTATATTTTCACAGTTTGTCCGAGCGCTTTTCGAAGCGTGATGGCGAAAGAAAACCGTAGCACTCAAACCACTGAGGCTTTTTTTATCTTTTCTTTCGTCTTCCATCATCCCTCCCCCTCTTCCTCCTCTTTTTTACTATCTCTCTTCGGATTCCTCTCTCTCTTTCTACGCCCTTCTTTTTCCATGAAGAAGCTCGAGCTGACCCCCTGCAATGACGAGGGAGACCCCTCCCCCACCCCACCCCCACACGCACGCGCGCACGCACCAAAATCCCAAACACACCAGGCCACCGTCGGCGCCGGCCTGCCCGTCATCGCGACGCTCAAGCACCTCCGCGACACGGGCGACCGCGTCCTGAGAGTCGAGGGCGTCTTCAGCGGCACGCTCTCCTACATCTTCAACTCGCTGTCGCCCGGTCGCAGCTTCGCAGAGGTGGTGGCCGAGGCGAAGGCTCTCGGGTACACGGAGCCGGACCCGAGGGACGACCTCTCCGGGACTGATGTCGCGAGGTACGGAGGCTTTTGAAGAAAGGAGGAGAATCTGCGAGTTTTTTTTCTTTCGAGGTCGGGAGGTCGCGCGGCGACGGGACGCGAGTTTTCTCCGCTTCCGCTCTTTCTTCTGCTTCTCGAGGGGCCCGAAGGAAGGGGGAAGAGACACTTCCAAACCAGCAGGCGAATCGCTCACCCTCTTTCCCTCGCCTCTCCCCCTCGAAACGTGGAAAAACTCTTTTCAAAAAAAAAAAAAAAAAAAATCGAACAGGAAAGTCACCATCCTCTCGCGCGAGGCCGGGATGGAAATCGAGCTCCTCGACGTCCCCGTCGCGTCGCTCGTCCCTGCCGCCCTCTCGCGGGGGACCGTTGACGACTTCATGGCGGGGCTGAAGCTCGACGACGGCGGCGTGGGCGCGATGCTGGCCGAGGCCGCCGAGGCCGGGGAGGTCCTGCGATACGTCGGCGTCGTCGACGTCGAGAACGGCGCTGGGTCGGTCGAGCTGCGGCGGTACCCGCTGTCGCACCCCTTCGCGGCGCTGGCGGGCGCAGACAACATCATCGCGTTCACGACGGCGAGGTACAGGGCACAGCCTCTGATCGTGCGGGGGCCGGGGGCCGGGGCGGAGGTGACCGCGGGGGGGGTGTTTTCGGATCTGTTGAGGCTCGCGGCGTACCTCGGGGCTCCTTCATGAACTTTTTTCTTGAACCTTTTCGGGGGATCTTTTTTATTGGTGTGTTTCGTTTTGAGAGAGGGGGAGATTGGAGGCGTGGAGAGAAAGACTCTTTTGAGAGAGCGCGAGAGAGAGAGATTGAGAAAGTCCTCGGGGCCACGGCGAGCGACGAAAACAAAAGGAAAGAAAGGAACGAGAGAGAGAGAGAGAGAGAGAGAGAGAGAGAGAGAGAGAGAGAGAGAGAGAGAGAAACAAAAAGAGATTTTTTTTTAATTTAATTATTTCCCCGTTTCCATCCCCTTCGAGTGAATTCTTTCCTGTGACAAATGAATAAAAAAAGAAAGAATAACAACGAAGACCACACACGATGACGAGGCCGAGACGGAGAGACGGAGAGGGCTCGCACGAAGGCGAAGAGAGAGAGAGAAAAACAACGAGAATGACAAGGCCTCCTCTCCCGCGTTCCGCCCTCTCTTTTTTTCTTCTTTTTTGAGAGAACCCCCGCCCCGCAACCAATTCTCTCTCTCCCTCTTCTGATTGAAACAAGGTGAAAGAAAAGTTGGTAACACATTCAACAAGGGGGTGGTCGTGAAAAAATGTTTGTTTTTGTTCTCCTCTCTCCTCCCCCTTTTCGTCTGCTGCGCCGCTACCGTTTTTCACGTCTCAAAATGTTTTTTCGGGGTAAAATTTTTGGTTTTTTTTCTCTCTCGCTCAAAGTCCCTCTCTCTCTCTCTCCCTCTCGCCCACGTATCTAAACCTGCGCCGTCGTCAGCTCCGTCGTGATCTTGTCCAGCTGGCCCTTGACGGAGAGGTCCACCTGCGACGACCCGTACTCGACCACGAAGCCGGCGATCAGCGACGCGTCGACCTCGGGCTTGAGCTTGATGTTCTTCGAGCCGGTCAGCTCCTGCAGCTTCTTCGCGATCAGGAACTGCTGCTCCTGCTCGAGCTTGACGGCCGACCGCACCACGGCGACCTGCGTGTCGGTCAGGCCGCAGTAGAGCTTCTCGAACGCGACAAAGACCTCGTCGGCGGCGACGAGGCGGTCGTTGTCGACGAGCAGGCCCAGGAAGTTGAGCGTCGAAGGGTCGAGGCCGGCCTCGGCGCCGAGGCGCTTGAGGAGCTCTTTCTTCTTGGGGCCTGAGACGCAGGGGTTGGTGAGGAACTCCTTGACGTCCGGGGAGTCGCGGAAGAGGGTCTGGGGGAGGGTCGGAGGGGGGCGGGGGTGTTTGCGTGCGTGTGTGGGAGAGGGGTGGAGGAGAGAGAGAGCGCGAGAAGAGGGAGAGGAAGTGAGCGAGAAGAAGAAGAAGAAGAAGAAGAGGGAGGTCGAGAAGAAAGAGGGCAAGAGGAAGGAGGACGCGCCCCGGACTCTTCTCTCCCTCGGCGTGCCGTTGCTGCGAACGCATCGGCTTGCTTTCTTTCCGCAGACGAGGCGCGGGCAGCACGACCGAGGGAAAAGGGCGAGCGAGGGGGGAAATAGAGATAACGCGGTCTCTGTGGAGGTCGAGAGAGAGCCGCCGTCTTTCGCCTCTTCTTTCGCGCGAGAGCGATCTTTCTCGCGGTCGACCTCGACGCTTTTCAAGGCGACGCTTCTCAATTGACGCCTGCAGTGCGTGTGCGAGCCTCTCAGCGTGCTCCACGAGGAGGGCAAGAGTCCAGGCCAGCAGAGCGGAGCAGGTGAGCCGATAGCGAAGAACAGCTCTCGTCGATGCTTGCTTGCCGCTTGCTCGGCTCGACCTCCCTGCGCCAAGCTGCCGCCTTTCCCCCTCTCCATCGGCGAATTCTCGTCGCGCTGCACACGCCTCCTCTCTTGCTTTTCAAATCTGTCATCTCGGGTGCATGAGCGCGACCGTCGCGGTCCCCAATGCACCAGGAGGAAAGCAGGAGAAAGGGCAAAGAAGGCACGAAGGAGCATTTCCTTTTTTTTTGCGGTGGTCAGCGACTCGAGAGGCCGAGGCGGCGGCGGCGGCGGCGAAAGGAGAGGCAAAGGTTTTCCATCAATTCTTCCTTACCTGCAGGGTGTCGACGTCGGCGTGGACGGCGTCGAGCGAGCCCTTGGCCTGGGCGGTCTCGATGAGCGCGGCGGCGTACGCCGAGCCGACCTGCTCCATGCCGCCGGCCTGGGTGAAGTTGGGAAGGAGGTGAGAAAGCGTTTTTTTTTTCGTGGTCGTGAGCGTCGGTCGACCGAGAGGGGGGCGTCGAGGGAAGCGAGCCAAGGGAGCAAAGCCCCCCGCGCGGGGAGCCCCGATCGCTCCTCTGGCGAGGCTGCCCCCCCAAAGTAGAGACTTCGATGTGATCGTGCGCTGGTGGGCTCGGCTTGTGGAGAGGCCCGGCGTGGCGGCGACGCCGCAAGCGCAGGGAAAGGCATGATCTCTGCCTCTTCTCTCCAGCGTCTCGAAAGAGAGGGCGAGAGAGAAGTTCCAGCTCGAAATTCACCTTGACGGCGACGACGCGGCGGGCCGGGGCGGGCGCGGAGGACGCGCGACGCGAGCACGACGGCATCGCGACGGCAGCGCGCCCGAGAGCGACGGCGGAACGCATTCTGTTTCGAGGGAGGAGGGCGCCGCGGGGAGAGGAGGAGATTGGGCTTCGGAGAGGAAGGGCAGAGTGAACGAGAGAGGGAGGGAAAAAAAAAAGGTTTTTTTTTTTCCTTCTCAACCTGGACCTTTTTGTTTCTCCACACTCTGTCTCTCTCCTCTCCACGCCAAAAGCACAACGGAAAACACTCCCCTCGCCCCCAGCGTTCTCTCAAAAAAAACTGCGTGCAAAAAAGAAAACACACAAGAACAAGATGAAGAACAAAACGCCTCACCTCCGCCTGTCGAAGGCGAGGTGAAAAAAGTGAAAACAAGAAAAAAAAACGTCGACGCCCGACACTCGACACACAAACTCTCCTTTTTTTTCTTTTTCACCCGTTTTCCCCCGCTCCAGCTCGAGAACAGCCGCGGGGCAACAACAACAACAACAACGACGCAAACGATGAAGAAGCAGCAGCTCTCTTTGCTTCTCGTGGCGCTTCTCGCCTTCGCCGCCGCGGGGGCGACGCTGGTCGCGGGAGACCCGGCGGCGCCGCTGTTGTCGTCGTCGGCGGCGCTGTCGAGCCGCAAGCTCCTCCAGTCCTCTTCCGCCGCCGCGGCAGGTGAGCTTTGGTTTTTAGTCGCGGAGCGCGCATGGGCAAGGATGCTCGAGAGGCAGCTCTCCGGAGAAAGGGAGGGCAGAAATATGGGGGGAGAAGGAGCCGGAGAGGAGAGTAGCGAGAAAAGCGAGTTTGCCAGCTGTGCTGAGCCTCGGATTTCCAGCTCTCTGACTTCCACTTACAAAAAAAAAACAGCCGCGGGCAACGCCGCCGCCGCCGCCGCCGCCGCCGCCTCGGGGAGCGGCTCCTCCGCCGCCGCCGCCGCTGCGGCCTCGTCCGCTTCGAGCGCCGCGAGCGCCGCCGCGTCCTCCTCGCCCGGCGTTGCCGCCGCCGCCGCCGCCGCCGCAACCCAGGGCGCCGCCGCCGCCGCCGCCGCCGCGGCCGGGAACTCCGCCGCCGCCGCCTCGGCGGCGGCCGCGTCGCGGTACTGGGCCGGGATCGCGCAGCGTGGGGGCAACATCCCGGCTTCTACAGTCTCGGCCGCCGCCGCCGCGGCGGCGAACGGGGCCGCCGCGGCCTCCGCCGCCGCTGCTGCAGGCGGGAGCGCCGCGGCCGCTGCTGCTGCCGCTGTGAGTGATCGTTTTGAAGTTTTTGAAGATATTGAGAGAGATAGGGAGAAAAAAGAAGGAAGAGAAAGAGAGAGGAGAAGAGCGAGAGGCAGAGCGAGAGGGAGAGCGAGTCGAGAAAGAGAGAGAAAAGAAGACAAGATAGAAGAAGAAGAAGAAGAACAAGAAGAAGAAGA
>Ga0315277_10013478_pt1 | contig 10182 bp, 7 predicted proteins | sample YL17G05_15_MG_FD_203695 | JGI IMG/M metagenome (GOLD analysis project Ga0315277, IMG submission 203695) | Sediment microbial communities from Yellowstone Lake, YNP, Wyoming, USA - YL17G05_15 | ecosystem: Environmental > Aquatic > Freshwater > Lake > Sediment | place: USA: Wyoming | collected...
CAGCGCGGCCGACTTGCTCCCGGCAGTCTTCTGCCCCGGCACGCTGATCATCAGCGGCGCACGGGCGGCGATCTCGAAGTTGGTGTGCTTGTTCCACAGGCCGTGCTCGCCGAGATGCCAGCCATGATCGCCCCACAGGATTACGATGGTGCTCTCGCGCAGTTTCAACCGCTCCAGTTCGTCGACCACGCGGCCGATCTGCGCGTCCGTGTAACTGGCGGCGGCGTAGTAGCCGCGGATCAACTCGAGCGCCTTCTGGTTGGAAACCGGGCCTTCCTTCGGAATGTCCGAGTAAGAGCGCAGCTCGCCGAAATTGTGCAGCGCCACCGGCGGCACGTTCTTGGGTGGGAACGGATTGGGGGCCAGTTGGAACTTCGCGTCTTTGTACAGGTCGTAGTAGCGCTTGGGCGCGATGAAGGGCAGGTGCGGTTTCAGAAATCCCGCCGCTAGAAAGAACGGCTTGCCGCGCAGTTTCCCAAGCGCGGCAATGGCGGTGTCGGCGGTCTTGCCGTCGGCCAGCGCGTTGTCGGCGACGTCGGGGGCTTCCCACGACGGCCCGCGGCTGGCCCGGGAAGCGGGCTGATTGCGGAGACCGCGCTCTTTGAGCGACGCCGCCATCGGCTCGAATCGCGCGGCGTTCTCCTGCGAACCCCACGCCGGACCGTTGGGCACCCACGACGGAATGCTCCAGGATTGCGCGTCGTCCAGCCCGCCATGGAAGACCTTGCTCAGGCCGGTGGTGGCGTAGCCGTGCTTGCGGAACTGCTCCGGCAGCGTCACGGCGTCAGGGAGGTTCTTGCGGAAGTGGGTCTGAAGCTCGTAGACGCGCGTCGTGTCGGGCCGCAAGCCGGTGAGCAGCGACGTGCGCGACGGGCTGCAAACGGCCTGCTGGCAGTAGGCGCGCTGGAAGACCAGGCCGCGGCTTGCCAGCCGGTCGATGTTCGGCGAATGGATGAGGGTGTTGCCGTAGCAGCCCAACTCCGGACGCAAATCGTCGACGGCGATGAACAGAACGTTGTAGCGCGGTCCGCGGCCGGTCTGCGCTGCCAACACGGAGGGCATCCCACCCAGAGCGGCCAGCGCGCCGCGGCGAGAGACGGTGGCGTCGGTCATGTTACTGCACCGTACTGCCGGGCGCCTGCTGCTCCAGCTTCAGCTCGCCGAAGGCGGTCTCATACTGCGAGACGTGCTGCTGCAAAACGTTCAGCAGCGCCTTGGCCTGCTGCGGACTGAGATAGACGCCCTGGAAATTCGCGATCTGCACCGCGTCCGGCGCGCTCTGACTAATAACGCCGAAGGAGAGGAAGAAGTCCCACAGGCTGGCGCGCACCTGGACGCTGTTGGCGTAGCTCTCGCGATAGCCCGGTCCGTTGGATACTTCGATTCTGGGTTGCGGTAAAGGGTGCATGATGGTCCCTCCACCGATTTTACAGGTGTTGCGCGGCTACTGCTGCTGTCTCGCCGGGTTGCCGGAGCCTTCCTTGGCCAACCGGACCCGCGCGCCTTCCAGCTTCTTCTGGATCTTGGCGACTTCGGCCGGGTCGTTCTCGGCCGCCGAAGCGCTCTCCCACTCTTTGAGCGAGTTCTGCCACTGGACGATGGCGTCCTTGAGCCGCCCCTGGCGGAAGCAGACGTCGCCCAGGTGATCGTGGATGGTCGGGTCTCGCGGGAAGCGTTCCAGCGCGCGCCGAAGCGTCTGCTCCGCCTCCTCGAGCTTGCCCATCCGGTAATAGACCCAACCCAGGCTGTCCAGGTAGGCGCCGTTGTTGGGGTCGCGATCGAGCGCCTTCTGGATGAGTTGCTGCGCCTCGCTCAGCCGCACATTGCGGTCGGCGAGCATGTAGCCGAGGTAGTTGAGCGCCGAGGCGTTGCCGGGGTTCAGCGCCAGCACCTTGCGGAACTCGGTCTCGGCGGCGTCGTACTGCTTGAGCTTCTCGTACATGGCGCCGCGCATGAACACCACGGTCTCCTTCTCGTCCTTCGACTCGGAGAGCTTCTCGGCGGCATCGAGTGCCTTGGCCATTTCGGCGTAGTCCCTGGCTTTCTCGTGCGCCTGCGCGATCGAGAGTTGAATCTCGCGATCCGACTTTCCGTCCAGCAGCGTCTTCAATTCCTCCACCGCCTGGGCGGGCTTGCCGGTCTCGGCCAGCACCGAAGCGCGCACCATGCGCAACGTCCGGTCGTCCGGGTGCTTCTTGGCCGCCTCGTCCGCCTCCCGTTCCGCCTTGGCGTAGTCCTTGGCGGCGCGGTAGGTCTCGATCACCTGCGCGGCGACGCGGGGACCCAGCGTGGCATCCAGCTCGCCAATCTCGCGGAACGCCGCCACCGCTTCCTGAGGCTGTTCGTTCGAGCGGTACATCACCCCCAGCCGTTCCAGAAGGGCCACCCGATTGGCCTTCTCGCCCGCGTTGTACGACTGCTTCCGGGAAGAACCGAGCATGTCCTTGAGGAGCGTGATGGCTTCGGCGATCTTGCCCTCGGCTTCGAACAGGTTGACGTCGTTGAAGCGGACTTCCAGGTTCTCGGGATCGATTTCGTGCGCCTTGCGGCTGGCCTCGCGGGCCTTGGCGAAATCGTGCTTCTGGCGGTAGATCTGCGACACTCGAAGCTGGCTCTGGGCGTCTTTCGGATCCTCGGCGAGCACCTCTTCGTAAACCGTCAGCGCCTCGTCGTACTGCTCGGCCAGCATCAGGTTCTGGGCCAGCGCGCGCTTGAGCTCCGGATTCGAACCGGGCGAGAACTCCAGGGCCTTCTTGAGGCTCTCGGCCGCCAGGGCGTATTCGCGCATCTGCTCGTAGGTCCCGGCGAGCGCCGTCAGCGTCCGCATGCCGGGGTTCTTCTCGGCCACCTTGCGCAACATCTCGCTGGCGCTCTTGTTATCGCCCAGGTCGGCGTAAACCATCGCCAGGCCGGTCATCGCATCTTCGTTGTTGGGGTCCAGTTCGAGAGCTTTCCGGTAAGCCTTCTCGGCGTCCACCGAATTCTGCGCGACCTTGTACAGGCGGCCCAGCATCAACCAGGTATCCAGGTCGGACGGCTCCTTTTCGCCGACCTTCCTGTACTGCTCGATGGCCCGCTTCACCATGTCCTCGTTGATCTTGCGCTGCTGCGGGTCGCCGATCATCCGGGTGTAGATGCGGCCCAGAATGCGCCGGGCGGTCAGATCGTCCGGATTCTGCCGGATCGCCTCCTCGGCTTCCAGCACCGCCGTGCGGGTCTGTCCGGCCTGAATATAGAGATCCGAGAGTTCGTCGGTGAGGAACGTTGCGCCCGGATCGGCCTTGAGCGCCAGCCTGTAATTCTCGATGGCCTTGTTCAGATAGTCGCCCTTGTTGCCATAGGCGCCGGCGAGTTCCGCGTAGAGATGCCCGAGGGAAAAGTGGTAGTAGGCGGCGGCACGGTCCGCATTCTGGGCCGGCGCGGGGGCGGTCTGCCCGCACCTGGCGATGCCCGCCGCCAACAGCAGCAGGCTGAGTATGTTTGTCACTTTCGGCCGTTGGCTCATCGGAACCCTTTCACGCCTCCCAGACGGTTCCCTTTCATTATAGCGCCCAAACCATTGCTGGCTAAGCGGAATTCGCGCGACGGGAGGGCGGCTTTCAGGCCGCGCTTGGCTTCAGCCAAGCCAGTCGAACAGCGGGGCGCCGCGTACCGCCTGTTAAAATAGGTCATGGGCAATAGCGATCCGCTGCCGGTCTTCGACCAGGGGATGGGGTTGAGTCCGGCGCTGGGACCGACGCCGCGCATCACTTCACTGCTGATTAAACCCGCTTCGGCGGTCTGCAACCTGGATTGCGAGTACTGTTTTTACCTGGACCGCGACGCGGACCCGTACGCATCGCTGCCGGCCCGCCAGATGAGCCTCGAAACCTTGGAGCGGCTGGTCGACAAGTTCCTGTTCTATTCGTACCCGAACAGCGTGTTCGCCTTTCAGGGAGGCGAACCGATGCTGGCCGGGTTGAAGTTTTACCAGAAACTGATCGAGTTGCAGAAAGAGTACGGCCGCGACGGCCAGAACGTCAGCAACGCGCTGCAAACCAACGCCATCCTGGTCGATAACGACTGGGCGCAACTGTTTCACGCCTACCACTGGCTGCTCGGCGTCTCGCTCGACGGCCCCGCCGAGATCCACGACCTGTACCGTCTCAACAAGGGCCGCCAGCCGACCTGGAAGCGGGTAATGGAGTCGGTCGAGATCCTCCAGCGGGAGAAGGTCGACTTCAACATCCTGTGCGTGCTGAACAACGCCAACGTCGAGAAGCCGCGCGAGTTATACAAGTTCTTCAAGGGGATCGGCGTCGATAACGTCCAGTTCATCCCCATCTCGGAGTTCTTCGAGGACGGCAGCCCCATGCCGTTCACCATCACGCCGCAGCAGTACGGCCGATTTCTGTGCGAAACCTTCGACCTGTGGTGGCCGGACCGGCGGAAGATGCGCATCCGCTTCTACGACAACCTGGCCGAAGCGCTCGCCGGCCAGAGACCGGGCAGTTGCACGATGCACGAGACCTGCGACAGCTACGTCGTGGTGGAATACAACGGCGACATCTACCCGTGCGACTTCTTCGTCGAAAAGGAGTGGAAGGTCGGCAACCTCACCTTCGACTCCTGGCCCGAGATCGCGCGCCGCCAGCGCCGCTTCAACTTCGCGTCCAAGAAGGCGCTGCCCCGCCCCGAGTGCCAGGTGTGCGAGTACCAGGGGATCTGTCGCGGCGGATGCCCCAAATTCCGTCACGCCCGTCACCGCCGCTTCGAGGACCTGGACTACTTCTGCGCGGCGTACAAGATGATCTTCGCCAAGGCCGTGGGCCCGTTGCGGGAAGAGGTCAAGAAGATCCTGGGCCGCGAAGCGCCGGAAATGGCGGTGCATTCGATCTGCCCGTACTGAGGCTTACGCCACGGCGCTCCGCGCGGGCACGATCTGAAACCGCCGGCGCCCGTCAATTCGGTAGGTGTCGAAGTCGTCGTGATCCACCGTCATGATCAGGTTCATCGACTCGCGCCTGGCCAGGTGGACCAACGTCGCGTCGGCGAAGTCCATCGGCCGGTCGCTGCATCGGCGCATCAGGTTTTCCAGTTCGGGCAGCTCGGCATCGGCAATCGTCCCAACCAGGACGGCCCCCGAACGAAGGAACCGCCAAGCCGCATCGACCTCGTGAGGGTTGTCGCCCACCAGGTGGAACAACTCCGTCAAGACCGCTTCGGAAGTGAGCAGCGGAAGGCGCAGGTCCTTGAACGCGGCAACGCACGTCCCATACCAGCGGTCCCGCCGGTCAAGCAGGGCGAGGATCGCGCCTGTGTCGATCAAGCCGCTACCGCCCATGGCGTTCTCTCAGGCGGCGCCGGACCTCCGATCGCACCTTCTCCGAACGCGTCGGATCCGAGCCGGCGACCGCGCCGAAACACTTGCTGGCGGCCTCGTGAAGACGCCGCTGCTCCAGCGCATCGCCCATCCTGGATTCCCGGCGAGTTTCAACCCACTCGCGCGTTATCCGTTCCAGCAGGTTGCCAAGCGACTCTCCCTCGCGGCGCGCTTCGAGCTCGAGCGCGCGCTTGGTCTCAGGGGCAACCCGCCAACTGTACACCTCACTCTTGGCCATGCACTACATTGTAGTGCATTGCGCTCCCGCGGTCAACCGCCCGGTAATCCGGGGACGGAGTACTCATTCCCCATTTCTCTCCACGGCCTGAAGGCTGTGCCACCGGGGAAAATGGGGAATGAGTACTCCGTCCCCGGATTAGGGTGCGAGCTTGTCGATTCGCACGCGGGCGATGCGGTTGCGCTGCATTTCGAGAATCGTGAAGCGCAGGCCCTGGTGCTCCAGCGTCTGGCCCGCCGCGGGAATGTCGCCCAGGCGGAACAGCAGGAAGCCGGCCAGCGTCTCGAAGCCGGCGTCGGCCGGCAATTGGATGCCGTGCTGGGTCTCCAGATCGCAAATGCTGGTGCCGCCGTCCAGTTCGACCCGCTCGGCGCCGGGCGTGGGCGCGGGACGGCGCGCGTCGTACTCGTCCTCGATCTCTCCGAACACCTGTTCGAGCACATCCTCGAGCGTCACCAGTCCCGCGATGGTGCCGAATTCGTCCACCACCAGCGCCATATGTTTGTGCGATGTCCGGAACTCGTCGATCAACTCGCCGAGCGCCTTCGACTCCGGCACCACCAGCGGCTTGCGCAGCAGCCGGCGCAGATGGAACGGCCCCGAGCGCCGCCGCAGCAGGTCCTTGGCGTGCAGGATGCCGATGATATGCTCCGGATCGCCTTCGTAAACCGGGATGCGCGTGTACTGCTGTTCGTTGACCGTGCGCAGGACCCGGTCGAAATCGGCGTCCACCGGGAGCGAGACGATGTTGTTGCGCGGCACCATGATCTCGCGCGCGACGTACTGGTCCAGGTCGAGCAGCCGCCCGATGGCCGTGTTTTCGAACCGCTCCAGTTGGCTCGACCGGATGATGTACTTCAGCTCCTCGGCCGTGTGACCGCCGGCGGAAGGCTTGCTGCGGAACCGGAACAGCCGGGAAACGGCCGCGGCCGCCCGCTCCACAACGAACACGAAGGGCCCCCCAATCCGGCAGAAGAACAGCAGCGGCGGCGCAACCAGAATGGCAAGCCGGTCCGCGTTTTCAATCGCCATGTTCTTGGGGACCACCTCGCCGACAACCACCAGGACCAAGGTCAGCAGCAGGAACGCCGCGACGAAACTGACGGCGCGAAAAAGCAGCGCGGTCGCGGGCGTCGTTACCGGCGCGAAGGCCGCCAGCAGCGCGTGGTAAACGGTCTCCTCGCCCGCCCAGCCCATACCCAAACTCGCCAGCGTGATGCCGACCTGAGTCACCGAGAGCATGCGCCCGGTGTCGGCCAGAAGGCTCAGCGCCGCCAGCGCGCCGGCGCTGCCTTTGTCCGCCATGTGCCGCAGGGCGTGTTGCCGCGCCGTGAGCAGCGCCGCTTCCGCCGCCGCGAAGAACGCGTTCACGGCCGTAATGACGGCCAGCAACAGAAGCCGGGATCCGAAGTGGGGGTCCATGGAGTGGTCCAGCTATTATCAGATTATTCCAGCTTGCCGCGCGGCGTGGCCGCCGGCCCGGCTAAGATATCGGATGAGGATGCCACTGTTTCGCCGGCCCCCGGTCTCCCACGAGCAGCGCGTGCTCCTCTACGCTCTGGTTGCCGGCCTGCCGGGGGTACTGATCTCGATGATCATCCTCTTGCTCGGCGATTACACGCCCAAGGTGCAGTGGACGCTGGGCGTGGTGATCCTGGGCTTTTGGCTGGGCGGTTCCTATGCGGCGCGCGAGCGCGTCATAGCGCCGTTGCGCACGCTGGCCAATCTGCTGGAGGCCATGCGCGAGGGCGACTATTCCATCCGCGGCCGCAGGTCGCAGGGCGGCGACGCGCTCGGCGAGGTGATGCAGCAGGTCAACGCCATGAGCGCCACGCTGCGGGCGCAGCGGCTGGGCGCGCTGGAGGCCACGGCCCTGCTGCGCAAGGTGATGGAGGAGATCAACGTCGCGGTCTTCGCCTTCGACGGCCAGCGCCGTCTCCGGCTGGTGAATCGCGCGGGCGAACGCCTGCTGGCCCAACCTTCCGAGCGAGCGCTGGGAGCTTCGGCCGGCCAGCTCGGTCTGGACGACTTTCTGGATGGCGAGGCGAACCAGACCCTCCAGCGCGCATTCGCCGGCGGGGGCGGACGCTGGGGGATCACCCGCGCCTCGTTCCGCCAGAGCGGGCTGCCGCTCCAGTTGCTGGTGGTCACCGACCTGACCCGCCCGCTGCGCGAAGAGGAATTGCAGGCCTGGCAGCGACTGGTGCGGGTGTTGGGCCACGAGCTCAACAACTCCCTCGCGCCCATCAAGTCGATCGCCGGAAGCCTGGAACGCATCCTCGCGCGGGAGGTCAAGCCTGGCGACTGGGAAGACGACATGCGGCGCGGGCTCTCGGTCATCGCCGCGCGGAGCGAATCGCTGAGCCGCTTCATGAACGCGTACGCGCAACTGGCCAAGCTGCCCCGGCCGCGGGTCCAGCCGGTGGAGATCCGAGAGTGCGTCCGGCGCGTGGTGGACCTGGAAACCCGCTTGGGGGTCGAGATCTCGGCCGGGCCCGATCTGATCGTCCCGGCCGACCCCGACCAGCTCGAGCAGTTGCTCATCAACCTGCTCCGAAACGGCGTGGACGCCGCGCTCGAGACCGGCGGGAAGGTGGCCCTGGGATGGGCCCGCAGCGGCGCCCATGTGGACGTCTGGGTCCGCGACGACGGGCCGGGCCTGTCGAACACCTCCAACCTCTTCGTGCCGTTCTTCACCACCAAACCGGGCGGCTCGGGCATCGGGCTGGTTCTGTGCCGCCAGATCGCGGAAGCGCACGGAGGATCGCTGCGCCTGGAAAACCGCGCCGACAGCCACGGCTGCCAGGCGTGGCTGAGCCTGCCGCTGTGACATCCTGGTGGCACAGCCTTCAGGCTGTGAAGTGACACAGCCTAAAGGCTGTGCTACCGGCTGTTGCGCCGATCCAGCGGAATCTTCGGCTTTTCGGCCGTGTACGGCCGCGCGTCGGGATCCGCCTGAAAAGCCGTGAACATCGGCCGCGCCCCCGCGTCGAAGTGGGTCATGGGCCGGAGGCCCAGGATCAGCTCCATGGTGCGCAGCATCGACGTGGTGTTGTACATCGTGGAGTCGACGATGGCGCGCCGTGTGAAGGGCGAGACGACGAAAGCGGGCGAGCGGTGCGAGCCGGCGTGATCGGCGCCGTCCTGCGCGGCGGCTTCCAGCACGAAAATGGCCGTCCTGGGCCAGAATTTGCTCCGCGAAAGCGCTTCGACGATCAGCCCCAGCGCGTAGTCGTTGTCCGCCGCGGCCGAAAGCGGCGCCACGGCGCCCGGCGTGGCGCCGGAGGTGCGGTCGTTGCCCAGCCGCATCACGATCAGGCGCGGCAGGTTGTTGTTGGCGTCGAACTGCGCCAGATCCCGCAGAAAAACCATGGCGCGCTCGATATCCGGGTACTGGAGGTCGAATCCGCGATAGTAGAAGTTCGTAACCGCCTTGAGCGACCCATCGCGGACCGAATCCACCTGGATGCCGTCCTGCCCGGCCTTGGCCTTGTTGTTCACCAGGTGGCCGTAGTTGCGGACGCTCAGACCGCGCGCCAGCGCCTGGGTCCACAGGTAGCCGGCGGGCGGCAGCGCCGCCGGGTCGCCGGCCTCGTAGTCGTCGAGCCGCCGGCGGCCGGCGTAGCTGTTGGGCCACAGCTTCTGCACATAGTCGGGCGCGATCGCGGCGGTCGACCAATTGTGCCCGTCGGCCGGGACGTCCGAGATCGCATAGAAGTTGTCGAACAGGACAAACTCGCGCGCCAGCTTGCGATGGTTCAGCGTTGCGTTCTCGCCGAAGATCACCAGCGACGGATCGCCGCTTCCCTTTCCCAAGCCGCCCAGAACCTGGTCGTAGGCGAGGTTCTCCTTGACGATGTAAACCACGTGTTCGATGGGCGACTTCTCCTCCGGCCGTCCCGGGATGGGGTTGTTCGGCGGAATCCAAACGCGTTCCAGAAGCTCGTCGCGATAAGGTGAGTTCTCGAAAACGGTCTTCGCATAGGTTTGGAGTTCGCCGTCGCCGAACGGATCGATGAATGCCGCCGTGCAGGTCCGGGAACGAAGCTCTTTGCCGTTGAGCACCACCAGCCGCTTGTCCGGCAGCACGCGCGCCGCCGTCGGATACCAGCCCGTGGGAATGAAGCCCATGACGCGGCTGCGCGCGTCGGTGACATCCACCACGGCGACGGCGTTGGCATCCGACAGGACAACGTACAAACGGCTCTGGTCCGCGCTGAGCGCGAGCGCGCTGGGGGTCATGCCCAACGGCTGGCGCGGCGTCATCGCGATATTGATGGTCTCGACCAGGCGCAGGTCCTGGCTCTCGTTGGCGCCATACACGTAAACGCTATTCGTATGCGCGGCGGCGACGAACAGCCGCGCGGTCCAATCCGGCTCGGCGCCGGCTTCGGCGGCGATCTTCTTGTCGCGCCAGAGCATGTCGGTGGGGTGCGGCCCCACGCGCAGCACGCCCAGCGGCCGGCCGGTTTCGGCTTCCAGGCGCCGCACCACGCCGTCCGCCCAACTCGACACGAAGAACGACCTGCCGTCCGGGTGGAACAGGATGCGGTACGGACGCCGCCCGCTCGGGATCTCCTCG
>Ga0315277_10013479_pt1 | contig 10181 bp, 8 predicted proteins | sample YL17G05_15_MG_FD_203695 | JGI IMG/M metagenome (GOLD analysis project Ga0315277, IMG submission 203695) | Sediment microbial communities from Yellowstone Lake, YNP, Wyoming, USA - YL17G05_15 | ecosystem: Environmental > Aquatic > Freshwater > Lake > Sediment | place: USA: Wyoming | collected...
CCTGGAATGACCAATGGCTGCCCAATGGAGATTTGATCGGTATTTAAGATCCCATTAGCATTTGCCAAGTCACCCTGAGATACATGAAATCGATATGCGATATCCCATAAAGAATCGCCTTCTTGAACGAAGTAAACTGGGCCGGTGGTAGCTGCACTTTGGGCGTTAACATTACCGGAAGGTAACAATAAAGAAAATAAGATAATTATCGATAAGGCTCTTAACCCCAATTTATCCATTAATATGTCTCATCAAAGCGAACTATATCACCAATATTGAAATCACTCAGGTGCGATACTCCAGTTTCCAATACATATTTTGCTGCTCTCTTGGGGAGATAAGCCATCTTCCAACGGCGTGCTAATACCAGATCAACCACCGAATATTCACTGCTAATCCATATAACTGCCAAATCCATCCACATAAACATCATGTGTATGGATGAATTTATTCGACTATCGGAGCTTTGGACCAGCAATAAGCCGTGATCATCAGGTAAGCTTTTGGTGAACATTAATCCATGCAGCTGACATAAAAACGACTGGCAATACTTTGCTAGAATGGGTTTTGATGGAGGATGGGATTGATTGACGATTTTAATGTATTTCATCCGAAATCATTATCCACATATTGCAGTCATTTTGTACGGTCATGGGTTGAAAACGGGGGATATCTACTGCACTGCTTGATCAATCTTCCTTATCTATAGGTCTGCTTTGTCTTGATAAGACTTGCTCAACTCTTTCCAGCAGTTCTTGAGGACTAAAAGGCTTCGATATGTAATCTTCCACTTTCGCAATGTGAAGGCCGAGGATCTTGTCAATATTTTGAGCTTTGGCAGTAATCACAATCACAGGGATGTCGCGCGTTTGCTCTTCCGATTTGATTTGGTGATATACATCCCATCCATCCATATCCGGCATCATCAAATCCAATAAAACCAAGTCGGGTAATTCCTTGCGTACAAGGTCGAGACCTTCGCGACCTCCATTGGCACCTAATACGATGTAACCGCGACGACCGAGTATCAAGCGTACCAGGTCGATCATCTCCGCTTCATCTTCAATATAAGCCAACCGTTTGGATTGCTTATTCAAAGCTGCCTCCTGCCGGTATAAGGATCGACTAAAGTTTACCACAAATTAAATTTCCCCAATCAGGGTTGTTATCTGAATGATCGCTTATCTCGCTTGCGACCTTGCCAGAGAAGTGAGCCTAAACTATAATCCCCATGTTAAAAACTTATAAATTAAAGAGGCAATTAAATGATCGACGTGAATGACCTACGAAAAGGGGTGACCTTCGAATTCGATGGGAAGCTATATAAAGTGTTGGATTACCACCACAACAAACCTGGGCGAGGTAATGCCACTATAAGAATTAAAGCAGTTGACCTTCGTAGTGGGACTACCCTTGAAAAAACCTTCCAAAGTGGTGAACGGGTTCAGGATGCACGATTGGATTTCCACAACGTCCAATATTTATATAATGATGGCGAGCTGTACCATTTTATGGATCTGGATACATATGATCAACCCGCACTATCCAAGAACGTATTGGGTGAAAGCGCTGAATACCTGACTGAAAACATGGAAATCAAGTTAACTTTTTATCAAGGTGAACCCATCGATGTGGAGCTCCCAATTACAGTAGATATGGATGTAGTCGAAGCGGAGGTTGCTGTGCGAGGTGATACAGCGACAGGCGTCAACAAGAAAATTAGAACGAATACCGGTTTGGAAGTGCAGGTGCCAGCGTTTGTTAATGTAGGTGATCGCATCCGCATTGATACACGCACCGGAGCATACGTTACCAGGGTTTAGCTAAACCAAGAATATAATACCTATGCGTACACCTGCGGGGAAAGAATGCAGCTATTTTTACGGAGACTATTACCGGGGTCGTTTTCATGAAGAATGCCGCTTATTAAGTTCGGCTTCTCCACCACTAATATGGAAGCGGGAGCTTTGTAATACATGTCCCGTACCAGGCATCCAGCTTGCCAATACCTGCCCTTATATGGTGTTGATTCCCAAATTGGTACGCAAGCTTCCTTTTGGTAAACAGGAAGTACGCGTACTAACATTTTGCAAGAAAACAGAACGTTCGGGTTTTGATCCCCATATCGGATGTGGAGAATGCCATACATTGCCACCCGAATTTGAAGAAGGCTCCAGTGACACTACTGTTGTTTGATCTGGACGACACCCTGCTTGGCAATGAAATGAATAACTTTATACCAGCTTACCTGCAGGCTCTTGCGAAACGCATGACTGAGGTGGCTGACCCAATCGTTTTAATTAAAACATTAATGACTGCTACCCGGCAGATGGTGGAAAGCCTCACCCCAGACCAAACTCTGGAAGAGAAATTTGATGCTGCGTTTTACCCTCCGCTTGGCCTGGTCCGTCAGGAAGTTCAGGGAATCATTGATGCTTTTTATGCTGAGGATTTTCCAAAACTACAAGGGTTAACCCAATTCAGACCTGAGGCAGTCCGTGTGGTTCGAGAATTATTGGAACGCGGGGACCAGGCGGCTGTAGCCACCAATCCGCTTTTCCCACGGACTGCGATCCTGCAACGCCTCAGCTGGGCAGGTTTACCGATTGACCAGATACCTTTTGCTTTGGTTCCTTCCTATGAAACGTTCCACTTTGCCAAACCCAATCCAGCTTACTTTGCCGAATTCCTGGCACAGCTGGGTTGGCCAAAAATACCTGTGGTAATGGTGGGGAATGATGTTGAATCAGATATCGGTGCGGCGCGCCAACTTGGTTTGCCTGTCTTTTGGATGACCAACGATGGAGCCTCTGCATGGAATGGGCGGGGAGCAGTTCCACCGCATGGTGAATTAACTGATCTGATCCCATGGATGGATGCATCATCGACTGAACCTTTGCCAACTAACTTCACCAACCCCCATGCTTTGTTGGCTGTTTTAAGGTCAACCCCGGCAGCACTAGCGACTCTATGTCGCCACCGGAACCCTGATCTGGGAAAAAGACCAGCGGCGGACGAGTGGAGCCCGAGTGAGGTTCTATGTCATCTAAGAGATGTAGATGCAGAGGTCAACCTGCCGCGCCTGCAAAAAGTGATAAATGAACGAAATCCATTTCTCCCTGGGCAGGATACTGACCCATGGGCGGAAGCTCGACAATATTGCCAGCAGGATGGCTGGCAGGCATTGACAGATTTTACCCAGGCACGCCTGCAAGTGCTTAGGCTGCTGGAAGATCTACCTCAAGAAGGCTGGGAGCTCCGCGCACGGCATGCCATCTTTGGCCCTACAAACCTTCGTGAATTGGTTAATATCATTGCCGGGCATGACATCCTGCACGTGCAACAAGTTTACAGGGCGCTTTAATTAATTGAATCAGACTCATCTGGTATACTTTGTTTTTCGCCTCCTGTATAAGGAGGTGGTGTTATAAGTGCCAAAGGTCTATTAGTGGTGTGCCGACCTCTTCTAAATCGCCATAGGAGGCTTCAATGCGTAAACGTGTCGTAATTACCGGTATGGGGTGTGTTTCCCCATTGGGAAACGATATAACCACCCTATGGAGTAATATCCTGGCAGGTAAGTCGGGTGTAGGGCTGATCACGCATTATGATACCGGCCAGTTCGAAGTAAAGATTGGGGCGGAAGTAAAGGATTTTGATGGGGTAGCACTATTTGGTACGCGGGATGCGCGCCGAATGGATCGCTTTGTTCAATTTGCCCTGGCAGCGACCATCCAGGCAGTAGAGCATGCTGATCTAGCAATCAGCGAATCAAATCGAGACCGCATTGGAGTTATGCTTGGGACAGGCATAGGGGGTATGAACACGCTGTTCCAACAAATGGAAGTCTTCTACCAGCGCGGCCCTGATCGTGTCAGCCCTTTTTTGGTTCCAATGATGTTACCCGATACGGCAGCAGGTATGGTTGCCATACAGTTGGGAGTGCGAGGTCCCAATATGGCAGTTGTATCTGCCTGCGCCAGTGGGACTAATGCGATTGGGGAAGCAGCAGAAACCATCCGCCGTGGTAGTGCCGATGTCATTATTTCCGGTGGGAGCGAAGCGGTGATCGTCCCAATTGCCATGGCAGGCTTAGGTGTGATGAACGCCTTATCCACTCGAAATGATGAGCCTGAACGAGCTTCCCGACCATTCGATAAGGGACGGGATGGCTTTGTGATGGGGGAAGGTGCAGCAATTCTGGTTTTAGAATCTCTGGAACACGCCATTGCTCGTGGAGCTCAGGTCTTGGGTGAAATCAGCGGTTATGGAACATCCAATGATGCCTATCACATCTCTGCACCAGCTGAGAATGGAGCAGGGGCTGCCTTATGCATGAAGAGTGCCTTGAATAGTGCCGGTTTATCGGCGGGTGACATTGGTTATATTAATGCACATGGCACCAGCACGCAGCTTAACGATAAGAGTGAGACTGCTGCAATCAAAACCATTTTTGGTAAATTTGCTTATAACATCCCGGTTTCGTCTACCAAATCCATGACCGGACATTTATTGGGCGCAGCAGGAGCATTGGAAGCGGTGATATGTGTAAAAACCTTGGAGGAGGGAATTTTGCCCCCAACGATCAATTATGAAACACCTGACCCCGAATGCGATCTCGATTATGTTCCCAATCGGGCTCGTCCTGCAATCGTCCAAAATATTATGTCAAATTCATTTGGTTTTGGGGGACATAATGCCAGCATCATATTGAGCCGTTATAGCGAGGTTTGAGTATGAGTCCATATGCACACATCACTGGATGGGGGATGGCTGTTCCCTCCAGAGTGCTGACCAACTCTGAATTGGAGAAAATGGTTGATACTGACGATGCCTGGATCCAATCTCGCACTGGCATCCGTCAACGCCATATTGCGAACGAAGATGAGTCAACAGCAACTTTGGCTAAGGATGCGGCTCTGAATGCCCTCAGGGTTGCTAACCTTAACCCAGCTGATATTGAGCTGATCATTGTATCCACCTCCTCGCCTGAGCATATATTCCCCGCAACAGCTTGCCTGGTACAGGACTGGATAGGAGCGACCCATGCAGGTGCATTCGATCTATCTGCTGCGTGTTCAGGATTTATTTTTGCTTTAAATATGGCCACCCAGGCTATCCGCAGTGGATCGATCCATAACGCGGTGGTAATAGGTGCAGAAACCCTATCGCGCTTTGTAGATTGGGAAGATCGTAATACCTGCATTCTGTTTGGAGACGGGGCTGGTGCGTTTGTATTACAAGCAGGTGATGAGCCTGGGGGTTTAATCTCTGCAGTGATGAGGTCGGATGGCTCGGGTGGAGACCTCCTTTCGCTGCCTGCAGGAGGCAGCCACATGCCTGCCAGTGCCGATACGATTTTGAACAAGCAACACACCATCCATATGAATGGTCGGGAAGTATTCCGTTTTGCGACTCGGGTCATTGCTCAAGCGACCCGGGAAGCGGTCGCTTCTGCCCAACTTAAACTCGAAGATGTGCAACTGGTCATTCCCCACCAGGCAAATCTACGTATCATTGAAGCCGCAATGCGCGGGCTCGAAATTCCCGCAGACCAATGCTTTATCAATATTGAGCGCTATGGAAACACTTCCACGGCTTCAATACCCATCGCCACCTGCGAAGCAATCCAACAGGGACGATTGCAATCTGGAGATAACACGGTTTTTGTGGGTTTCGGTGCGGGACTCACCTGGGGCGCAGCCATGGTACGCTGGACAGGACCCTTCCTACCTCATCGTCATATTTATCCCACTTCTTACCGGTTATGGGTGGTCGTACGCTCCCAGCTACTCAGGCTGGTCCGCCGCATCGAGGGTTGGATTTGGGGACGCAATATATAGTACCAATGCCCCTCTGTCGTGTAATGAGGATGGTGTGTATCTCAGGCGGAATGAGCTGAAATATTCGATACTTATCTATGTCATGCATCATTTTCGCGATGGAAATGAAGCGAAATTGTTAGAGAGACGTTAGAATAATAGATTTAAATTATCATAATACTACCTGTCAGGGCAAGAGATTGGTATAATCAAAATGGACCTCAAGTCAGTCTGACTTCTAGGTAACGTGGCTTGTTGGTTTTTTGCATATCTTTTGGAGGTTTAAGTGAATCCGAATCGTAGTCGTTCAACGATAATTTATGTTCTGTTATTTGCCGCCATCATCATCCTGGTTTTTTATAGCTTCAATCAGAGTTCATCCGCACAGGTAACACTCTCGATAAACCAAGTAGCGGCAGATGTTCAAAGCGGTAAGGTAACGCGCATCATTGAAGAGCAAGACAAACTCACTGTAATCTATGGAACAGGCACACAGGCAATTGAACGGGTAGCTCATAAAGAACCTGAAACGACCCTGGTGCAACAGCTTAAAGATTTAGGAGTGACGGCTGATCAGCTTTCACCAGATCACATTAGCATAGAGTATAAACCGCCCAGCCCATGGGTGGGGATTCTCTCTTCTTTGGGTTATATCATTCCGTTTGTTCTCCTTGGCGGTGTTTTCTGGTATGTTTTCCGCCAGGCGCAAGGTAGTAATAACGCCGCCATGTCATTTGGTAAATCACGTGCCCGGATGTTCACCGGTGATCAACCATCGGTGACTTTTGGTGATGTTGCAGGTGTTGAAGAAGCAAAAGAAGAACTCCAGGAAGTGGTCGAGTTTTTACGTGAACCGGAGAAATTCATTTCATTGGGCGCACGCATCCCCAAAGGTGTATTGTTGGTAGGCCCCCCTGGAACAGGAAAGACTTTGCTGGCAAAGGCGGTATCTGGAGAAGCGGGTGTGCCCTTCTTTTCAATTTCTGGATCAGAGTTTGTGGAAATGTTTGTCGGGGTGGGTGCCAGCCGGGTGCGCGACCTTTTCGACCAAGCCAAACGACATTCACCATGTATCGTGTTCGTGGATGAAATCGATGCTGTTGGTCGCCAACGGGGTGCTGGCTTAGGCGGAAGCCATGATGAACGCGAGCAAACCTTGAACCAAATGCTGGTTGAAATGGATGGCTTTGATACGGATACCAATGTAATTATCATGGCTGCTACTAACCGACCTGATATTCTTGATCCAGCATTGCTTCGACCTGGCCGATTTGATCGGCGGGTAGTGCTCGATCGCCCAGACATGCGAGGCCGGGAGGCAATCCTCAAGGTCCACACCAAAGGTAAACCACTTGCACCCAACGCAGATTTAGGTGTATTGGCTCGTTCGACACCAGGCTTTGTGGGTGCCGACCTCGAGAACCTTGTTAATGAAGGGGCTATCCTGGCTGCTCGACGGAACAAGAAATCCATTGAGCAAGAGGATTTGGAGGAAGCCATTGAACGTGTGATTGCCGGTCCTGAACGTAAGAGTCGGCTGATCAGCGAGGCAGAAAAACGAATTGTAGCCTACCATGAGGCAGGTCATGCAGTCGTAATGAACGCTGTCCCTGAATCAGACCCGGTGCATAAGGTATCCATCACAGCCAGAGGTATGACTGGTGGCTATACTTTGGCTCTTCCTGAGGAAGATCGGACGTTAATGGGTCGGAATAAGCTTTTGGCAGAGATGGTAGGCTTAATGGGTGGACGTGCAGCAGAGGAAATTGTCTTCAGCGACGTCACCTCAGGTGCATCGAATGATTTGGAGCGGGTTACCAAGATGGCGCGGGCGATGGTTACCAGGTTAGGTATGAGTAATGACTTGGGACCCATGACATACGGTCAAAAGGAAGAGCTGATTTTCCTGGGACGTGAGATTTCTGAGCAGCGGGATTATTCTGAAGCGGTTGCCGAGCAAATTGATAAGGAAGTACGATCCTTGGTTAATGATGCGTATGAAAAAGCCAAGAAAATCCTGGTTCAGTACCGTGATGCATTGGATACCATTGCACACAAATTATTGGAAGTTGAAACCTTATCGCGGGAAGAATTCGAAGAGCTATTCCCTCCGCCGATTCCCAAAAATGGAGGAACGCCGGTGCCGAGACCGGTTTAATCCATCATTACTTTGTGGACAGCCATGAATACGGGGTTTCTGGTATGGAACAATGCTGGAAACCCTGTTTTCTTTAGCATTTTTCAGAAATTTTTGACTTTTTATCATGCGCTTGGTATAATTCAAGTTTGCGTGAAATTCGGATATTTGGAGAGTTCGCTATGGATACCAATACAACAACAAGTGCTCCAAGCAATATAAAAGAGGTAAAAAATAAAATGTATTTCAGGGGTAAGGTAGTCAAAACTACTTTGGCAGGGGCATTGGTGGATATTGGTATTGATACTCCAGGCATGGTGCATATTTCCCAGCTACAGAAATCTCCAGTAAAACGTGTAGAAGATGTAATCCATGAAGGAGACGAAGTGGATGTTTGGGTCCGCCGAGTATCTCCCAAAAAAGGTCGGATCGAGCTTACCATGCTCAAGCCATTGGGTCTGGAATGGGGAGAGATAAAAAAGGATATGGTTGTCACCGGCAAGGTAATTCGTCTTGAAAAATTTGGCGCTTTTGTGGACATCGGAGCTGAACGACCGGGTCTCGTCCACATCAGCGAAATGACACACGATTTTATCCGTACTCCAGGCGATGTGGTTAAAGAAGGGGATGAAGTTGAAGTGAAAGTGTTGGACGTGATCAAGCCAAAGAAGCAGATCAAGTTGAGCATGAAGGCATTACAAGATAAGCCGGAAGAGGTTGTAAAAACAACCATTGAGAAAATTGATAAGAGAGAGCAACACGCACGGGAGCAAGAGAAAGAGACTGAATCCAAAGAGGAGGTTAAAGAAGCTCCTGTTCCTACTGCGATGGAAGTCGCCTTGCGAGAAGCGATGGGACGAAAAGGGGTCGATAGCGTCAGTACCCTTGCAGAAAAGAAGAAGAAGCGGAAAAGCCCTGAAGCCAATCCGGAGCTTGAGACCATCTATTCACGAACTTTAAAAACCCGCTCACCCAAATAAACATCGTTTAATAAAAATAATATCCCTGCGTAAAATCCTTTCGCAGGGATATTTTTATTACTAAATATTCTGTGATCTTGGCTATTCAATCAATTAGGTGAACGGTTGTTCCTTATTTATATTTTGCTAGTAATATTACAACGCTATGTTAATAAGTGGTAGTGGATCGTTGGTTGTGTGCAACATCAACATTTACTAATTTGCCATTCTATTATGATAGAGAATATCTCATTCCTCTTTGGATTGTTTATTTAGCCTCCAAATAAATGTAATTATTGCAGCAATTAGGAGGACAAATCCGGCTGTCATGCTTGAACGACGGAGGATTTTCCTACGGCGTTCTGGGGAGTGTGATTTTCGTTTGATTTTCACTTCCGATAAAAGAACTTTCCAATCGGGTATAGATTCTCTTGAGGGCAGACTATAAATGTGTGTCCACAATGCCTGATAATTAACCTGTTCTCGCTGCCATTGGCTATCGTTCCAATGCAATTCAGCCCTGCAGATTTGTTTTACAACTGGAAGAATGGATTCTCCTCCATGTGGAAGGATGAGCCCGAGCCTGGTTCGTCGAAGCATAAGATCTTCCAGGTGGCATACTCCTTCTGATCGGGCTGCCCAACGAAGTTCTACCCACAGATAATCCGTTCCAGGAATGGTCTCCATTTCTCCGGCCTTGGCAGCATTCACTACTGCGAGTGAATCTGAGCCATAACGTCCCAATAATCTTCGCCGGCATGCATTATGAATGTCATTACAACCGGGCAACTGTTGATCAATTTGGTTCAGAACTGGCATATCATGACTGGGTTCTGGCAGCTCTGGAATGCGACGCCTGATCGCTTTTAGCACATCCAAAGCGATTAAACGAAAGGTGGTAAGTTTTCCTCCTGTAACAGTAAATAATCCTTTTTCCTCCCAAATGACATGGTCTCGTGATTCGTCGGAAGGGTTAAGCTTGCCACTACCAATGACCGGTCGGATACCTGCATATGTTGAGACGACATCCTCGAGGGTGATTGAAAGGGATGGGAATTGATATTCCACGGCTGCCATCAAATAGGCAACCTCATTAGGGCTGATCATAGGTTCATTTTCGAGAGGACCATCATGATCTACATCCGTTGTGCCCACCAAAGTGACTCTTTCCCATGGGAATATAAACACAGGGCGATGATCAAATGGATGTAAAAAACTTACCGCCTGGGCGACGGGCAACCGCCAGTTTGGAAAAATTAGATG
>Ga0315277_10013481_pt1 | contig 10181 bp, 9 predicted proteins | sample YL17G05_15_MG_FD_203695 | JGI IMG/M metagenome (GOLD analysis project Ga0315277, IMG submission 203695) | Sediment microbial communities from Yellowstone Lake, YNP, Wyoming, USA - YL17G05_15 | ecosystem: Environmental > Aquatic > Freshwater > Lake > Sediment | place: USA: Wyoming | collected...
GCCGTGCCGCAAGACGAGACGGTGGATTGGTCAATTTTGAACATCGATGGTACGACGCTCTTGGAAGGATCGAATAATACCATTTTACCCCCGATATCAAGCTCCCTCGTGAAAGCCGTTGATGTGCGCGACATTTTCAAGTATCTTGCATTGAAGCTCGAAGGGCGCTTTGAGGTAGACGATGGCGGGAGCTTGCGATTCCTTGCCAAGGATACCACGAAGCCCGAGGCCGGATCAGCGAGTTGGCCAGCGATCGAATCCGCGCTCGCGGGAGTTATCGGCAAACAAGTCGAGCTGGTGGCGTACAGTGCAGCTGATGGAAAGCCAAGCGATCGCCCCGTGACCGGATTTTTGGCGACCAAGCCAACGAAGTTCACTGGCGCTTGCGTGCTGGACGAGGACGGCCTCGCGTGCATCAAGCAGCAGCTCACGCCCTCGAATCCCCAGCTGTTCGATGTGCCGATCGCGGAGATGATCGAGGAGCATCTCGGTAAAGACGGCATCGTCCTTGAAATCGAAGGTTGGGAGCCGAATCCATCTATCATCATCGCTTGCCGCTGGCGTGATGATGGCAACGTGCTCGGTGAAACATTCAAGCCATTCGGGCGGCCTGGCGATCTCCCGATGCTCGATCCGAAGCTCGAATGGAAGATCCTCAGTGGTTCCGGACGGGATTGGAAGATCGAGATCACGACCCACGCGCCGGCAATCCATGTGTTTTTCGCCAGCGACGACTTGGATTTCTGGCTTGATGACAACTTTTTCTTGATGCGTGGTGGCAAGAAGGCCGTGAAAATCACCTTCCTGGAAGAAGTTACAGAAAAGGCTATCCGGGAGAAACTCACCATCGGCTCGCTCTACGATCTTCTTGATTGAAAAAACGATCCTTGCTTCATTTTTTTTCCGTTGCTTATGATGGCAAGCAATCTCGCGTGAAAAAGAAAAAGGTTAGAAAAAATTCATTCTTTTTTCTCGGCCGGCGCAGGCTTTTCCGCGTCTCGCAAGACGCGGCGCAACACCTTGCCGATGATCGATTTCGGCAATTCATCGGCAATTTGTATTGACCGGGGATATTTATACTGGCTGATGTTTTCCTTGCACCACTTCATGAGGTTGTCGACCGTGACTTTCCCCTTGAATTCAGGCTTGATCGACACGGTCGCCTTGATTTCCTCGCCGATATCAGGATCCTTGCTCGGCACGCCGTAGACGCCGACTTCCAGGATCGCCGGGTGCTGGTACATGAGGTCCTCGACTTCCCGCGGGAACACCGAGTGGCCCCGGTACTTGATCATGTCCCGCTTGCGGTCCTTGATGTGCAAGTAGCCTTCGCAATCGATGCAGCCGATATCGCTCGTGTAATACCAGATGACGCCTTTCTTGTCTTTCCGGAGCACCTTTGCCGTTTCCTCTGGCTTGTTGAGATATCCTTTCATAACCTGGGGCCCGCTCGCGCAGATCTCGCCGATGAACTGCGATTCACCTTCGGTCCCGCATTTCTCGGTACAATAAGGCTCTGTGTGTAAGCATTGGGGGAGGAGCTTGTCACCAGTGTCGATGTCCACGATCTTCATAAACGTGTCCGCTACAGGCAAGCCAACAGTGTTGGGGCGAGGCCGGAGGAAGGGATTCGCCGTGAGCAGCGGGCTCGTCTCGCTCATACCGTAACCTTCCGTGATGAGTGCGCCGGTCAACTTCTCGAACTGCTGCTTGACCTCGAAGGGCAAGGGCGCGGCCCCGGAAAGGCAACCCTTGAAATTCTTCAGCTTCTTCGCATAGACCTGCGACTTGGGATCCTGGTTGATGCGGTTCCAGATGGTCGGCACGCCGGGACAGAAGACCATGTTTTGCGCGGCGCCTTCCTTGAGGAGCAGGGAGATCGGGGTCGGAGGCCTCGGGAATAAAATCATGTGATATGCAAAAAAGTACCCAATACTCATGCCTATCGAGAGCCCGAACGAGTGGCTCAATGGAAGCACGCACCCCATACCACCATTCCCATGCGTCTCTTCCATATTCGGAAGTTGTGTATATGCCAGGTTATAGCCTTGCTGGCAGTTCGCCAGGAGATTGAAATGCGTCGTGATCACGCCCTTGGGCGTTCCGGTCGTGCCGCCAGTATAGATCAGAACGGCGGGGTCCTCGTGAACGTTGATCTCGCGCTTAGCCGGCAAGTCGACCGGGATCCCGTCCTCGATGACTTTCTGGAACGGGTACACGTTGATTTTTCCAATACTCGTTGGCCAGACTTTCATACGCGGGATTTTATTCAGCGCCGTACCGAGGATGCGCTTGATCGGGGGAAGGTATTCTCCCGTGCCGGTCATGATGATGAAGTCCAGCGTTTTCATCTGCGAGAAATCCTTCCCTTCCATATTTTCCTTGAAAAGGAAGTCCAGGATGATGAGCCCTTTCGCCTTCGAATCATTAGCTTGGTGGGCAATCTCGGAGAACCGGTTCAGCGGGATGACGGGGTTTGCCACGGCATCGAGTCGCAAGATGGCAAAAAATGCGATGATGAACTGGGGAACGTTTGGCAAGTCGATGAGCACGACGTCGCCTTTTTTTATTCCTAATTTTCGCAAACCCGTGGCGAACTCGTTCACCAGCACGTCAAGTTTGGTGAAGGTCATACTCGCGCCTTCAAAATAGAGCGCACTATGATCGGGAAAATCGCGAGCGTTGTTGCTGATCATCATGTCCAGAGGGTATTCTGCATAATCGAGTTGGCGTGGCGTCTCCTTGGGATAGAATTTCTGCGCATAATCGGGCACGTCCGGAATTTTGGTCCATTTTACCATAATTGTCACTTTTCAACATTGGGGTCGTTCAAATACGATCTCGGAAACCCTAAATTGTTACTCTAAATGTCCACGTATTGCTATTTAAAGCTGCAAAAGGACGTTGCATAAAACAGCAAAGGGGCTTTGTATAAAAACCAGCGTTTGCACGGTCATCACAACCATGTTGCCCATCTTGAAAGCATTGCACGACCATGAATTGTCGTTCGCAGCATTTTCAACCAAGATCCACGATCGCGAGGTGGAAGTGCTGGACGAGTCGATTGTTGCCGATTTTTCAAAAGCTGCGGGGGAATATAGCCAGAAGATCAACGACGCCTTGAAGGTTTACGCGGGCATCGATTACAACACCGACCCCGATATGAAAACAAGCGCGAAAGCACGGATCAATTACGCCTATGATTTTCTCTCGCTGCTCATAGACATTGTGAAGGCCATGGATGCTAGTCCGGTGAACATGAAGGAAGTCTCACGGAGGTTCGACCTCCTCGAAGATTTGCTGCTCCAGAAGGAACAACTCGTGCAAACCACGTATCTCGAAGCTGCAAAGCTCGAACTTGCCTCGTTCCACGATCCTTCCATCCGAAATGATCTCGAAGAAAAACTCGCCCGGTTCATCAATAAACGAAGCGAATCCGGCTAAAAACAGATCTTATCAACATTCAGTGCTATCTTTTTGAATAACTGCCGTCTCAAGACATGTATCAATCCTTTTCGACGGGGTAAATCATATATGACTCAACGTACCACGCGGAAAACATTCAACAGCAAGCAAGGGATTTCACCGAATCGCCTCCGCTGGTACAACATCGATCTCCGCTATTTTCCCCGTTCGATCGAAGTGGCTCTCCAGAAAAGCGTTGAACAGTTTTTCGAGGGCGATTTCCCCAAGAAGACCTTGTTTCAGCGACTATTTCCCTTGGCCATTTCAGTTTACGCCACATTGGTGTTCATCGCCTACATGTTATATCCAAGCACGTATTACTTTGATACGAATACCATCAGCGATCTTGGCAATCCCATCTATAATCCATCGGGTTACGCCTTCTTCTCCGCTGCATTCATCTATCTATCCATCATTTTGATTCCTTTCTACCAGTTCGTGCACAGGGGATTGGAACCACTAGGAACGCTTCTTTCGAAGCTTGGATTGATCTCGAACATCGTCGGTTCTGCCAGTTTCATCGTGCTGGCCCTTTTCCCGAATACGCCAAACACGATAAACGTTCACATTCCAGCAGCGGTTGCATCGTTTGGCAGCATGGTGTTTAGCGGTATATTTTATTGGATCGTCATTATAAAAGACGCTATTATAAAGAGCGGGACCCGCCGCGTCATCGTCTGGTTCGGCGTGGCGACGAATGTTATCGTCGGCATTGCGGTTGCACAACTCATCGACCCGGTTACCTTCACCTTCAAGAATATTTGGCCAGGAACAGCTTTCTGGGAATGGACACTCTTCTTCTCTATCGGTATCGACATTGTATTGCTGTTCAATTCTGTTCCGGAGATTAAGAAGAAACAAATCTTCTATAGGGTCGTCAAAGGTAGTGGTGTCGGCCAATTCGAAAATGTTTGCATCTATCCCATTAACAAGCTTCCGGAAGATGCGCAACTCGATGAAAATGGCCAATCTATTCTGCGGCGCGAAAAATCTACCAGAACCCAGTGACCTCGCCTTCTCTTCTTTTCAAAAACCGGCCTTTATGTGAAATTCTCGTGGCTGAAACATATGTAAAAGTTGCATTAATAATATTAGACGAGATTGTTATTAAGATATACGAAGGATTCTACTAGTAATTTCCTCGCGTATCAAGGTGAAATCTCAAGATGAAGCATGAATCGGCAAACCAGCTGCACTGGTATAGCGCAACTGGCTTGCGATACATCCCCAAGAGCACGATCGAGGCGCTCTTCCAGGAGACCCTCGAACACTTCATCCAGGGCAAGTATCCAAAGAAGACCATGTTCCAGAAACTGTTCCCGCTCTCGTCTTCGGTCTATGCAGGTTTGATGCTTGCCGCGTGGCTGCTGTTCCCCGGAACCTACTCCTTGACCACGAACACGATCAGCGACCTCGGTAATCCCGTCTTGAACCCGACCGGCTACTTGTGTTTCTCGATCGCATTCATCTACCTCGCGTTCATGATGATCCCGTTCTACCAGTTCATCCACAAGCGGTTGCAGCCGATCGGAAAGATCTTGTCCCGGATAGCCTTGATCATCAACATGGTGGGCTCCTGCGGGTTCATTGCACTTGCACTGTTCCCGAACACGGCAGCAACCTTGAGAGTGCATCTTCCCGCCGCCATTGTTTCCTTCGGCGGCCTCGTGTTCGGTGGCCTCCTCTACTGGGTCATCATCGTCAAGGATGCTATCGTCAAGACAGGCACCAAGCGCGTCATTCCCATAGCAGGTGCTCTCACAAATATCGTTGTAGGTGTCGCTGTTATTCAACTGATGGACATCTCAACGTTCACGATTAAGAATGCGCCTGCGACGTTCATTGCACCTTGGGAGTGGACATTATTCTTCTCGATCGGAGCGAGTATCATCATGCTATTCCGCTCGATGCCAGAGATCCAGAAGAAGATGACGATCTACAAGCTGATCGAGGAAAAAACTAGCTCCGGCAATCTCGATGCAAAAATCCTTTTCGCGAACCGGCTGCCGGCTGAAGATCGATATGGTCCGTGCACGGGCATGAAGAAAAGTCATCGTGGCGTGAAAATTGTCCTGACCGCGTGATTCTTTCCTTCTTAAAACACCTTCAGTTCCTAGCCTTTTTTTCACGGCGGTCGAGCACGTCGATGAGCACGGCGGGCGCGTCCGAAAAAATGCCATCGACGCCCCAATCGAGAAGCCGTTCCATATCGGCAGGCTCGTTTATTGTCCAGATATGCACCGCGATTCCCAGCGCGTGGGCAAAATCGATGAACCATTTGCCCCCGATGACCGTCAAGATCCAGAATTTTTCAGGGATCTGCAAGGCAGCGTAGGACAGCTTCCGGCCGAACAATTCCTCTTGCATCACGGTCCTGCCCAATTCGATGCAATGCCTCTCGCACTGCCTCGCCACGGGGCGCTGCATGCATTGCATTGCGGTGATTTTACCACTGTTTGCGGTGCAGTGCCGGTGCCGTTTCGCCCACCGGTTTGCGACCTTGCGGAACTCGATAACTTCCATGGTGCTCGCGGAGGTCGGGATGCGGGATGCTTCCCGGAAGCGCGCTATTTGCTTCTGCCAGAACGACGCGACCATGACGCGGGACTCGGAACCTTCCTCTATGCCGAGATCCACGAGTTTTTTAGCGAAAAGCGCTGGCGCTCGCGGGTCCCGTGACTTGATATCTATGTTAAATCGGTGGTTCTTGAACGCGGGCAAGATCTCGTCGACCGACTGGATTTTGAATCCTTTCCCTCGGAAAGGATGATTCCCTTGATTATCCTCGAAGTTATAGCCCGCATCCAGCTCTTTCAGCTCGGCGAGCGTGCGCTTGTGGATCGCGCCGCGACCATTAGTGGTACGCTGCAGCACCGGGTCGTGGAAAAACACGAATTGGCCATCCTTTGTCAAATACGTGTCGGTCTCGATGACATCGGCGCCCGTCATGCGAGCCGCATCTTCGAATGCCTCGCGCGTGTTTTCGGGAACCTCGGCGCTGTTTCCCCTGTGCGCCAGCACGAGAGGCCGCCGGTTTTTGAGGAACCGCAATGTACTCTTGTTCCACGTGATGCATCGCCTCGATGTTAGCGCTCGTTAATGCCGCGCTCTGTCTTCCATTGGTTCAAGGTCGTTAAGACCTTTTCCTTGCGCCGCGCTTCCCAGCTGGAGGCCTTGTCTTGCTGCTCCCGCTCGCCCATTTCCAGCAATTCCTTCTTGATGCTCGTGAGCACGCCCATCACGCCCATCGCGATGCACGCCCCGAGCGGGAACCCGAAGTGAAACTTCATAGAGTCCCGGTTGAGATATACCCGCGTCAGCGGGGTCATGTCGTAGACCGTGATAGTGTAATTCTCGACCGTGTTAACGACCAAGGTGTGCATATCCAGCTCGATCGAGATATTGTGCATCTCGGCTGAGTTGAATCCTTGGATAATGGAAGTGGCGGAAACCGTGCTCGCAGATGGCATAAACATGTTGCAATTCTGCGAGGCGGTATTATGCAGTGCCTCGGAATAGAATACGCTGTTGCCTTGAAACACGGTTACGGAAAAGGTGATCTCGGCGACCTGGCCACACGGTGCTTCGGCATAACCGCGCACGACCACTCGCAAGTCGGTACCATTCATGTCGGGAAAGGTATAATTCAACATCTGGTGTGCCGGAGCCGGGTTCACGGCTTGATGGTTCACGAGGAAGGCTTGCCCTTCACCAAAGGCTGTTTCACTTATTGTCGCGGCAAGCCCGATGGACGATGTCCCGATGACGAGCATGGCCAATATACCAACCAACTTGAGCTGGCGCACCTTCCGGGTAGCGAAATACACGTGATCACTTCCGATATTTTTGTACGTGGCGATTGGAGGCCTCGATCCCCTCCACCAGATCGCCTTGAATTTCGCGTCCTTTGCATAGCTATCCTCGACCACGAGCAAGATCAGCGGGATCATCTCGATGCCACACAGCAGCATGATAACATCCCACCAGCCAACCTCCGGATAATCGTAAAAGAAAATGATGCCAGGGATGACGACGATCACGAGCACCGTGGTCAAGCTTATGATCGCGAGAATGGACCACGCCGTCATTTTTGGATGGCTTTCCATTACTTTAGATCGCCCCGCTTTCGTGGATCATCCCCTTCAAAGATGCAATCGACGAGTTGCTGCCTTATTTCCTTGAGATTTTCGTAGGAGACCTTGCATACCTGGAAGGGCCAGCGATGGATGAAATCGATGACTAGCTCGTCGGAGGAAACCGAGCCCTCTGACCCCGGATGATGGATGACGCGAACCCCTTTCACGTTGATAAAGCCCGCCAGGAACAGCACTTTTTGCCTTGTACCAAACAATTCCCGGAGGACATAGAGCTGCTTTTCAGTCTTGTCTGCAACCACGATGGTTGCCCTGATGTAGCGCCGTAACATATGGTAAAAAAAGAGCCCCGCGAGGAGGAGGAAAAAAATGGAGAACCCGGCTAAGTTCAGGCTCGTATTTCCGGTCAGCAGCGGCATTATGCCCAATAACGCACAGCAGAGGGGGAGGAACCAACACATACCCTCTACCCGGCCATACGCCTCGACAATGAATCGTTGAGGTGAATTTTCGAGAATGTAAATATTATGTTTCCTCTTCAAACGGTCAACAAGCCTCATTTGAGATCCTCCACAAGAACCATGATTTTTATCCCTTTTAAAACCGTGTCACGCACCGTGGGGCAAAAAAATTTATGCGAGAAGGTCAATCGTTGCATATTATACCACGGATCACGCGATATTGATAGCGACCCGGCGTGGGATTATGACAGGAATCCGAAACTTTTTCGTTGGGATCCGATCGTACTTGCGGAAAGTCACGCAGATGACCGTGAGGAATCTCCAGTACGATTTCAAATACAAGTTCAAGATGCTGCTCAACAGCTTGTACACCATGATCAATCTCGCCTTGTTCACGGTCATCGCAAAAGTTGTCCAGCCAAAAATGGGCGCTCTTCCCCCTGAATATTACCAATTCGATGTCTCATCAGGGTCTATCGAGCTGGCGTTCATGAAATTTTTATTCATCGGCACGTATTTCTGGGCGATCTTCACGCACCCATTCGAGGACACGGTCCAATGCTTGCCCGAGGAGACCCAGAAAGGTACGATCGGCATGTTGCTCACGAACGGGATCGACATCCCGGTCATCTTGATGGGCCGGTTCTGGGCATCCTTCATCATCTCGTTCATCCTTGCCACGATCGTTGTCACGCCGTTTTTCTTCCTGCTCGGCATGGTCACCGTGGATTTATTGCTGGCGATACCGTGGATCCTCGTCGTCATGGCATCCATGACCTTGTTTATGCTCTGCGTGTCGCTGTGGGTCGCTTCGTTCAGCTTGCTCTTCAAGAAGACCGGCGTTCTGTCGAACGTGTTCATTTACGGCCTCAAGGTCGCGACCGGCATGTATTTCCCGATCTTTGGCTTGGGCCGGAGCACGCTCATCCTGGAGTCGATCCCCGTCGCGTCCGGCATCGATTTCATCCGGGATCTGTTCATCGTCGGTTACCCGGTCGCCCACGGGAATCCCGTGGCGATTGGTTTTGGCTGGCAAGAAACGGTCGTGCATTGGCTTGAATTTCTCGTACAATCCCAGGTCATCGGCGTGATTGCACTCATCGTCATCTCCATCCTCTGCATCAAGTTGTTCGTGAAGAAAGCCAAGCTTATCGGCTCGATCGAAACCTATTAACATAGAGGCAAAGTGTACATGGATCGGAAAATCAGGATAACAGGCTTTATCCTCGTGGCCGTGCTGGCTTGCGTTCACGTTCCCGCAGCGGAGGCGGCATGGCAAGACATCGTTATCGTTCCCGGCGGCGAGGTAGATTTTCCCCAAGCCTTCAATCAAGGAGATCGCGTGAAGATCTCCTTGCTCGTCGATGGCGGCCTTGCACGCGTCGTGTTCATGAATGCAAGCCAGTACGCGAACTGGACGACCAACAGGGCGGAGAGCGAACATGACATGGTTTGGATTTACGACAACGTGGGCACGACGCAGCTCGATAAATTCTTCGTGGTGCCCGCCAACGACACGTATCATCTCGTCATAATCAATAAACTCAACGTGAACGCCGGAAACATCACGGCTTACCTTGAATTCACGATCATCCCGCCCCCGGCAATCCCGGGATTTCCAGCGATGATGATCTTCGCAACATTATCGATTGCCACGGCGATAGTAGCAAAAAAAGTGGCGAAAACAACAAGATCGGGCAAGGGGGGCGAAAGCCGGAATGCTTGAACACGTGGTCGAGGTCAAGGACCTCGTAAAGCGATTCCGGGTCGGAGGTAGCCTATTCAAACCAAAATACGAGGCTATCATCAACGGCATGACGTTTACCGTCCAGGAAGGCGACCATGTTGCCATCATCGGGGCAAATGGCTCCGGCAAGACCACCCTCATGAAAACCATGGCCGGCATCTATCTTCCCGACGCTGGCACGATACGGATCCGCGGCTATGACATCACCACTGAGCTGCCGAAGGTGCTCGAGCACGTGAGCTTCGTGTCACCGGCCCTCAATTTCTTGAAAAAACTGACGTTGCGAAACAAGATCTTGTTTTACGCGAAAGCGCAAGGCAAGGATCCGGAGCCTGCGTTTAAATTCATCGAGGAATTCGGCATCTCGAACATGCTCGACGAGCTCCTTGAAGTGCTCAGTGAAGGCCAGAAAGC
>Ga0315277_10013482_pt1 | contig 10181 bp, 11 predicted proteins | sample YL17G05_15_MG_FD_203695 | JGI IMG/M metagenome (GOLD analysis project Ga0315277, IMG submission 203695) | Sediment microbial communities from Yellowstone Lake, YNP, Wyoming, USA - YL17G05_15 | ecosystem: Environmental > Aquatic > Freshwater > Lake > Sediment | place: USA: Wyoming | collected...
GATAAACCCGGTCAGGATCGGCAGGGTCTATCCCCCCGCCGGCATCCAGCGCCTCATCAATGTGGTCGGGCTGTCTCGGGCAAGGGAGCTATTTTTCACCGGCAGGTTCGTCGATGCCGGGAGAGCAAAGGAGATGGGGCTTGTTGACCATTTGGTTGCGGCTGAGGAATTGCCATCGTTCACCTATGCCCTGGCTCGCGAGATCGCGGATAATGCTCCCCTGGCCTTGAGCGCAACCAAGACCATATTCAACAGGCTGCTTAAGTATCAGCGGCTAAGCCCCGATGACGAAAATGAGATAGCAGCCCTCATCGATAAGGTGGAGAGTAGCCAGGATGCGGCGGAGGGACGGGCGGCCTTCGTTGAGAAGCGAAAGCCGAGATTTGTTGGCAGATAATGGGGGAGTCAAGCCTAGACGTTGAAGAGGAAGGTGATGACATCGCCATCACGTACGATGTAGTTTTTACCCTCCACATGGAGTAGACCGCGCTTGCGCGTCTCGGCAATGCTGCCACATTTCACCAGGTCGTCATAGCTTACAACTTCGGCCCTGATGAAGCCCTTCTCCATATCGGAGTGAATCTTGCCTGCAGCCTTCACTGCCGGCGTATCGCGATGAATAGTCCATGCCTTTACCTCGTTGGAGACGACGGTGAAGAAAGAGATGAGGCCCAACAGCTCATAGGATATAGCGATCATTCGGTTTAGGGCTGCTTCCTCCAGCCCCATAGAGGAGCGAAATTGTTGGGCATCGGCGTCCTCAAGCTGTGATAGCTCCATTTCTAGCTTGGCGCAGAGTACAGCAACCTGAACCTGAGGACGCTGATGTTTAGTACGCCACTTCTCCTCTAGCGAGGACGCTTCAGACAGCATTTCCTCCCCAGTATTGAATACCACAAGCAGTGGCTTCGCGGTGAGAAATTGGTAGTTCGATGTGATCCTTTTTTCGTCCTCAGTTAGTTGCAATTCTCTGACCGGGCGCTCGCCTTCAAGGGCCGTTTTGAGCCTGGCCAGAAGGGCCTGCTCTCTGGAATACGCCTCGCGCTCGTGGGGTTTGGCCGCTTTAAGCGAGGTCTCTATACGCTCCAGCCTCCGCTCGATAATGGCGAGGTCGGAGAAGGCAAGCTCAAGGTCCATGGTAGCAATATCCCTTTCCGGGTCGATGCTGCTCTCCATATGAGGCACCCTGGCATCCTCGAAGGCGCGCACCACATGGAGCAGGGCATCCATCTTGCTCAGCTGGGCCAGAAACTGGCCAGCTATTCCCTCGCCTTTGCCCAGGCTTTTGGGTGGTGCCGCCACATCTACATAGGTGACCTCGGCGGGCACTTTCCGTTTGGGATGGAATATCTTCTCCAGAAACTCAAGCCTGGGGTCGGGCACCTTGGTCACCCCCACATTGGGCCCTGCCGCGGCCGGGGCGTAGACCCCAGTCTCTGCCTTGCCCTTGGTCAAGGCATTGAACACTGTAGTCTTGCCGCTTTTGGGCAGACCTACGATCCCGATCTCCATTTTGTGACCTTCGCTTGTGCTCCCTACCCCGCTACCAGGTATCATATCACAGTGCAGATAATAGCTCCAGGTATGTTCTTAGAGCTAAGCATGCGGTAGAATAGGGGGCGAAACGGAGGAGCATTGCTCTACATTCTCTTTGGCACCAACGATTTCTCCCTTCGGGAGGGACTCAAGAGGATCAAGGAGGGCCTGGGCGATGGGGAGCTACTGGCATCCAACGCCACTATCTTTGAAGGGCAGCAGCTCAAGCCAAGTCAGTTGATGGATGTCTGTAGCGCTATGCCCTTTTTGGGGTCGCATCGCCTGGTCATCGTCGAAGGGCTTCTTGGCCGCATTGAGGGAAGCGCCGGCGAGTGGCTCGCTCTCAAAGACTTCGTTGGTGTCATGCCTGAGACCACGGTGCTAGTGCTCATCGATGGCCAGCTAAAAAAGGGCAATCCTCTGCTAAAGGAGCTTGCTGCTCTGGCCTCGGTGAAGGAGTTCCCGCTGCTCAAGGGAGCGGCGCTGACGCGATGGATTGAGAGGCGCGTGGCTGAGAAAGGCAGCACTATATCGGGCAGGGCTGCGAAGATGCTGGCAGAACTGGCCGGAGATGACCTCTGGGTCCTGTCAGGTGAAGTCGAGAAACTCGTCCTTTATGCTCTGGGGAGACGGATCGAGGAGGAGGATGTCCGGAAGGTCGCTAGCGCGGCGCGGGAGTTCAATGTTTTCGTCATGGTCGATGCCCTCATCGAGGGCCGGGCCTCGGCCGCAGCGCGGTCGCTGCATCAGCTCCTGGAGGAGGGAGCAACCGCTCCCTATCTTCTGGTAATGATCACTAGGCAGCTTCGTATTATGCTCCAGGGGAAAGAGCTTAGCCTGATGAGAATACCGACCGCTGACATAAGGAAGCGTCTCAGCATGGCCCCGCCATACGCGGTGACCAAGGCCCTGGAGCAGAGCAAGCGCTATTCCATGGAAAGGCTGGAGCAGGTTTACCGCAAGCTGTTAGATACCGACCTGGCGATTAAGAGAGGGGTGTGGAGAGGCGAGCTTGCCCTCGACCTCCTTGTTGCTGAGCTATGCGTTTAGATTCTGATGCCAGGTTCATTGGCCGAAATCTCCCTGCCCTCAATTCGGCGCTCAGCTCTTGAACGTTGCTGATCTTTCGTTTAAAGTAGGTAGCACAGGAGCCGATATCTTCGATGCAGTGGGCGTCGCTGGCGGCGACCTCCTTAAGGTTCAGCTTCCCGCCTATCTCCTTTGAGAAGGCATTTTCCTTGCCTGAGCCCCTGCCGTTCAAAACTTCTACGGCATCTGCCAATCGAAAAACAGGGCTTTCGCAGGCTCGGGTGAGCGCGGGATAGTACCGTTCATCCTCAGGCTCCGCTCCTATGGGGAAATGGCGGCGGTAGGGGTGGGCCACTATAATGGCACCTCCAGCCTCATCCACCAGGCGCTTGACGAAGGAGGCGCGGTGCATACCAAAAGCGTACTTCTCCAGGCCAAAGACCAGCAGGTGTGCCTCCTCAGTGCTTATTTCTACCCCGGGAAGCACGAGGAAATCATGTCTACGACACAGCTTCCTAATCTCCGAGGCATCCCAGAACCAGTCGTGCTCGGTGAGGCAAATTGCGTCAAGACCAACGCGCTTGGCCTGAACGATAAGCTCGTCAGGCGCTAGATAGCTATCATCTGATCTGGGAGCAGTATGCGTATGCAGGTCGATAAGCATTTAGCGTGCCCTCACCAGCGACCATAGGGCATATAGCGGCCTTAGCGCAATGGAGGCGGTGGGCAGCTCCAGCTCCCCCTTCTCGCACACCGTGGATATGCTAACCTGATCCACCGTCGCCTTGATCCGGGATAGCTCTTCTTGGTCCGATCCTGAAGCAACTATGGCATCAATGCGCCGAAGCATCTCCAGGGCAGTGCTTATGCGCCGCTCAGTGGCATCAGCCACACCCTGGGATATGAAGCCATGCTTTGCCTTCAGGCGATTCAGGTGCAGCCCCGCCTCGTAGGTGGTGGCGACGATTTCCTGGCGATTCATCCACTCCGTCTCGTAGTTGAGGGTATATTTCCAGCTTGGCTCAAGCAGCGCTTTGCGATGCTCCTCCAGGCTGCGGAAAAGCACGCGGTAGCCGTGCCGTCTCGAGTCTTCGAAGGCCAGGCAACCGGGGTCGAGGAAGGGGGCCAGGGGGGAGGTGAAGAGCGAAAGGCGTTTGTCGTTTGCAAACTTGTCCATAAGAAAACCACTGTAATCGATGGTATCCAGCACAGACTTTGGCGTTTGCTGGGGCAAACCTATCATGAAATAAACATCAAGCCGGCCACAGCCAGCGGTCAGGGCGTCCTCCATAGTTTCCTCCAGGGCCTCATTAGAGTAGCGTTTGCCCACCGCCTTTCTCACCGCCGGGTCATGAGATTCAGGAGAGATTTCCAGGCAGAACCCAGGGCAAGCCTCGCCCATCTGTTGTAAAAAGCGTCTGGGGGCGGGGGTAAATAGCTCCAGGATAAGCTGGTTCTTATTTCTTTCGCCAGCCAAAAGCTGGAGAAGGCGCTGGGCATAGTCTTCGCCGGGCTGGCGTATGTCTCCGAGAATGAAGATGGGGCCTTTAGTGATTTTGCTGATCGTTCTAACATCACGGGCTACTGCCTCGGGGGAGCGGAAGGCAGGGCGGTCTCGATTAAGGTAAAGGCGGAAGGCAGTGGCCGAGCCGCCGCAGTAGACGCAGTTTTGAGTGCAGCCGCGGCAGGTAAGGACCGCAGTGATGGGATAGTGTAGCCAGCGCTTGAAGGGAAGATAGTTGGCAAGGCTGCGGTATCTCACTGCTGATTGCACCACATGGTTATAGTAATTAACCATAACATCGCCAAGCTCATTGGGCACGTAGGACAATGGATTCTCGTGCACCTCTCCCCTTTGGTCCCGCCAGGAAAGATTGGGCACATCTTCAGGCTCCCTCCCTTTCCGTATGCAGTCCATCAGTTGGCGGAGAGGCTCCTCGGTAGTGTCGCCCCGAACCACATAGTCGATCTCAGGGTAATGGAAGAGCTCGCGGTGGTAGTAGGAGGCAGTGAACCCGCCGACAACCACCTTTGCCTTTGGATGGTGCCTCTTCACCATTCTCGCGACCTCGACGGCACCGTGGGCATGGGGCAACCAGTGCAGGTCTATGCCGTATACCGGCGCGTCCATATCCTTGATCAGCCTTTGGGCATCAAAATTGGGGTCGCTGAGCATGCGCACCGCCAGATTGACGATGCGCACCCGGTAGCGGGCGCGCTCCAGGTACTCGGCGATGCTGACGAGGCCTATAGGGTACATCTCAAAGATGGGGGATGAGGGGACAAGGTCGCTAACAGGGCCATAGAGAATTGTCTTCTGGCGGAAATCGTAGACACTGGGGGCATGAAACAGAATAAGATCAGTTCGGGGCACTAAGAATGGCTCCTTTCCCTTTGATAGTAGCTGATATCATGACCGAGGTCAATAGCCTGTATTCGTTTAAACGATCTAAATACCCAGAGGCCAAACGCCAAATAACTCCGAGTTACTTGTTTTTTCCCATAGTATTCATCTAGCATTGACTAACATTGATGTGTTAGAATAAGCAGCGGTACGGCCAAAAGGAGCGAGGGGGTGAGAATACGAGGTAGCGACGAAGGGTACAACAGCTGAAGTGCCAAATAAGCAAGGTTAAGGTTAAAGGGAGGTCAAAAATGATCGATTATGGATTTAAGGACAAGGTAGCTATAGTAACCGGGGCTGGCGGCGGCAACTTTGGCACCGGCCTTTGTAAGCTGTTCGCCAAGGAGGGAGCCCATGTGGTGGCCAACGACATCATCCATGATGTGGCCGACAAAGTGGCCGCCCAGGCGACCGCGCTGGGACCTAAAGCCATAGCCACCTACGCTGATGTTACAAAGTATGAAGATTGCGTGGAGATGGCGCGCAAGGCCAAGGAGGCCTTTGGCAGAATAGATATCCTGGTTACTGTCCCATTCTGGTATGTAAACAAACGCTTCATCGAGGAGAAGCCTGAAGACTGGCACAAGTGCATGAATATAACCTTCTTCGGGGTAATAAACGCGGTTCACGCTGTGTTGCCCACAATGATTGAGCAAAAGAAGGGGGCCATCGTCTCCATTGGCTCCGACTCCAACCGAGTGGGTGAGACCAACATGGTGGTTTATGGTGCGGCCAAGGCCGGCCTTGTCGCCTTCGCCAGGGGCATAACCAGGGAGCATGCCCGCCATGGCATACGGATAAACGTTGTTAACCCGGGAGCCACCCCCAAGCTTGATGAGCAGGGCAAATCGATGTTCCCTCCTGAGTTTGAACAGAAGATAATAAAGTTCTACCCTCTGGGTAGGCTCGGGCGAGCGGAGGATGTGGTCAATGCGATAGCGTTTCTGGCATCAGACCGCGCCAGCTTCATAACGGGCCAGCTGCTTCCGGTCAGCGGCGGCTACCAGTGCGTCTAGCCCAAATAAGAAACAACCGAGACAGCGCTGCTCACTTGGCGCGAGCGTAGAGTTCTTCCAGGGATATCTCGTTATAGTATCGCCCGATATCGCTCAGCCAGTGAGCATCGCTGTTGCTGAGCAGCAGCAGGCCATGCTTCTCGGCTAGCGTCTGCACCTTGGCCTTATTGATGTCGCCGTCGTGCACGTCGTTGTCAATCTCGATGCCCTGCACATTTTCAACGGTGTAGGAATTGGAGGGATAACCTGGATGCGCTAGGAAGCGAAAGGTGGAGCCGTCGGGAAGATAGAGTTCCACCTCCTGCTGATGCGACCTGACATCGATTTCCTGGCCGGGTATGATGAGCACGCCATTGCCGAAAAATCGCTCCACAATCTCCTTTACCTTAAATCCATAATCCTTATTGTGGTGTTCGGTGATGGCGATGCCATCAAGCTCCCGCACCTTTATCCGCTCTAGAATTCGGCCTACGATCTCCACTGTTGGCTCACGATAGCCGGTAGCCTCACAACAGTGGGTATGAAGGTCCAGTTTCAGCTTCATGATAAGATTATCAACGTCCTTTAAATTGAGGAGGTCTTTTCTCCGGAAAGGCCCTGATCCCTTCTATCCTGTCCTCGGTGGTTTGAAGCAAGAAGTAGAGGTCGGCTTCCAACCTCAGCCCCTGCTCCAGGGTCAGGTCCAGGCCCTTGTTTACCGCCTCCTTGCAATATCTGAGGGCAATAGGCCCCTTGGAAATTAGTTTTCTTGCCATTTCCTGCACCTCTTGGGCAAGCGCCCCGAGGGCAACAACCTTATTCACCAGACCTATGCGATAGGCCTCAGCGGCATCGATAGGCTGGGCGGTGAGGATCATCTCCAGGGCTTTCCCTCTCCCCACCAGGCGGGGCAGCCTTTGCGTGCCGCCGCCACTCGGGATTAGTCCATAGCTGGTGTGAGCCAAGCAGAACCCGGTCCCCTCGGCAGCGATCCTGATATCGCAGCTCAAGGCGAGCTCCAGTCCTTCGCCCCAGGCATCGCCGTTGATGGCGGCGATCACCGCCCGGTCCAGGCTGGCAATTGCCGTAGGAGCCTCGCAAGCCAACTCCCGTTCTGTGGGGTCGCTCCCCAAGCAGAAGCTACTTCCGGCCGCCTGGAGGACCACTACGCTTATATCCTCATCCTGGTTAATCTCCTGGCAGACGTAAGCTAACTCTTGGGCCATATCCGCGTTTAAGGCGTTTCCCGCCTGGGGCCGATTGAGCGTAATATTGCCCACCTGTCCCCTCTTCTCGTAGATGATCATCTCGTAGGGCATGAAAACCCCTCCCGGGCAAGAATAACCGAGTTTGCTCCAGGAGTCAAGCGAATGCCCGCGCCTAGCAGTTATATCCAAACGATCTTGTCTGGCTCGCTGACCAGCTTCTTCTCGGTGGCGAGTTCGCGGATTTTTAGCAGGGTCATATTAACCTCAGGAGTGAGGAACACCCAATCCGGTTCCGATGGAACCCAATAGGGGGAATTGATCCGCGCCACCTTTAGCTCCTTAGCATTGAGATAGATGCCAAACTTAGCCTGCTCCACAGTTTCCTCCCTGTTGATCTAGATGCTTGAGCTTTGTAACCACCTCATCTATGGCGTAGTCCGGGGTCGATGCTCCTGCGGTGACGCCAACGCGGCAGCGATTTCTGAGCCAGGATGGATCGATCTCAGCTGACGTTTCAATCTGATGAGTATCAACACCGGTGGATGCACATATTTCAGCGAGGCGCCGGGTATTGGCGCTGCTACGTCCGCCAACCACAAACATCACATCCGCTCGGCTTGCCAGCTCCAGGGCCGCTTGCTGCCGTTTCCTTGTTGCATCGCACACTGTGTTGAGAACGCGCAGCTCGGATAAAGGGGCGAGACCTGACTCGACAAATTCGGCGACAAAACGGGCAAAGCCGGCGAAACTCTGGGTGGTTTGGGAAAGGATGCCAATTCGACGTGGCAACGTATCGAATCGAGGCAGATCGAGCGTGGCCACGCCTTTGCCCCTGGTCCACCCGAGCACGCCTTGCACCTCAGGGTGGCTTCCCTCGCCAAAAACGATGACAAAAAAGCCGGCCTCTGCCAGACGTCTGGCTGCAACCTGGGCCCGGCGAACGAAGGGGCAGGTAGTATCTATTGCTTTAAGCCCTCGTCTCTCCATCTCTTCCAGAAGCTCGGGGCTCACCCCGTGGGAGGAAATGGCCACTAACTTCCCCTGCACCTGATCCAGGCTTTCCGCAACGCGGATGCCTGTTAGGGCCAGCCCATCTATCACCTGCTGGTTATGCACCACCGGACCCAGAGTTTCCAGGGGGCCAACCTGCCGGGCAGTTCTCTCTAGAATACTAATAGCCCGTCTTACCCCGGTGCAAAATCCCATTTTAGATGCCTTTTCAATCCGCAACTTTGCTCTCCGTAATACTATAAGCCCCGCGATAGCTTTGGGGGAGGAGCTCAGCAATACGAGCCATGATGAGATCAGTGGCAAGGGCTAGTTCAGTCTTGGTCAACTTGCCATCGGTGGGGGGCAGGTTCAGAGTCTTACCTATATTCACAGTTATTCTGGGCCGACGAAGGAGCCAAAAGCGGCCTCTCAGCTTCTCCGTCCCCGTTATCCCAACAGGTAGGACGGGGGCACCGCTACGCAGAGCAATAAGCGAAGTCCCGGGATATGCCGGCTGCATTTCAGCCATAATGCTCCTGCTACCCTCGGGAAACATGCCCATTGCCAGCCCCTGCCTCAACATCTGTTGCGCCCGGTGTAATGCTTCTCTGTCTAGTTGCCCCCGCTGGACGGGAAAGGCCCGCCACCCGCGCACCAGGGGGCCAAGGAGTGGCGAGCGGAAGGCCTCCTTCTTGGCCATGAAGACAATGCGGCGTGGAATACTGGCGCTGAGCAGGGGAGGGTCAGCAAGGTTAAGATGATTGGCCACCACGATTAAAGGGCCGCTAGAGGGTACATTATCCCTGCCCCTGACCTGCCACCGGGTGAAGAGAAGAAGCAAAAGCTTCATTAGTGCCGTTCCTAAATAGTAGAACAAATGCGGGGCCTCCCTTAGTTCATCATAGTGAGAATCCGAGATAACACCTGATCGGGGCTAAGACCGTCAGTGTTAATTATTCTTGCGTCTGAAGCGGCCTCGAGAGGAGAGATGGATCGTTTGCTGTCAATTTCATCCCTCCTTATCAGGTCGCTAAGGATAAAATGGTAATCTACCGCCTCACCGCGCCCGATTATCTCTAGATAGCGCCGTTTCGCCCTCTCCTTAGCGGAAGCCTCAAGATAGACCTTGAGTTCAGCGTGAGGCAACACCGTGGTGCCGATATCCCGCCCGGCCATAACGATTTTCCCATTTTGAGCCAGTCGGCGCTGCTGCTCCACCAGCACCCTCCGCACCCCAGCCACCTTCGCTACCAAAGAGACCGCCGCCTCAACCTCTAAGCTATGAATCTCGCTGGTAACATCCTGCCCGTCCACAAACACCGAGCGGCCACTGACCGCTGACGTGAACTCGATTCTAGTGTCGGAAGCAAGACGGCCAAGTTTCTCTTCATTTTCAAGTGGGATGTTAAGCTTTTGCGCCTTCCATGTTAAGGCCCGATACATAACCCCGGTATCGATAAAGGTGTATCCCAGCCTATCTGCGAGAAGAGTGCCAATAGTAGTTTTCCCGGCGGCGACCGGCCCATCTATAGCAATTGTCGATGGCTTAAGCATTGCCTGCTCCAAGATTATATCTCAGGCGACGGCCTAAGGCAACTACTTAGGAGCCGCCCGCCATTTTTTGAACAAAAAGATAACACCAACGGCAGCCACGCCCAGTGCGATGCCTATGGCGCGCACTGGTATTCCCGATGAGCTAGGGGAAGGAGTGCTTGTTGGCGTCGCTAAGGGGGAAACCGTGGGTGCATAAGTTGGCACCGAGATCGCCGTTGGCAGTGGAGTTGCTGTGGGTGTTGGGGCCACCGTTGGCGTTGAAGTTGGCGTTGGTGTAGGTGTCGGGGGTGGCATCGGTGTTGGTGTTGGCGCTGGTGTTAGCGTTGGGGCCGGCGTTGGAGTTGGAGAGGAAAGTTCCCGCCCTGGGGTGGGGTATGGATTGTCCACGAAACCTTCGCTCCCTGCAGGCAAACGCTCCAGCGAGTGACCTTCGGCTACACCTGAACAGTGAGGGCTGTATGAAGT
>Ga0315277_10013483_pt1 | contig 10180 bp, 10 predicted proteins | sample YL17G05_15_MG_FD_203695 | JGI IMG/M metagenome (GOLD analysis project Ga0315277, IMG submission 203695) | Sediment microbial communities from Yellowstone Lake, YNP, Wyoming, USA - YL17G05_15 | ecosystem: Environmental > Aquatic > Freshwater > Lake > Sediment | place: USA: Wyoming | collected...
ATAAACGGCCAGAGTTGCCCTTCCCGGTTTTTTATCGTCTTCAACTTGTCATCAGGGAATGTCTGTATTAGGAGTTTCGTCAGTTCTTCCCGACTGCGAATGGGGGAGAGGTCCGGGAGCTCCTCCCACCCAATAACGGCAAGATCATTGTCCAGGGCCAGGTTTTCCCGCTCCCCGACCTTTCCAGCACGGACCAACCAGAGTGTCATCAGGGTTCTCTTTTCTCTTCATTACCTTATCACTATCCCTGATTTTGCCTATCATCAGGTTTTACGGGTGCTTTATCCTGATCTGACTGTGGCTCGTAACACCAAAAATTAATGGGATTTTCAGGATTCGGCGTCCATAGGCCTCTTTTATGATTAATGCTCAAGGTGAGTCCGGAATCATTACACGTCGTATACAGATGCCGGAGCACTTCACACTTCTCTCTATCACTCGTCGATAACTGGATCTTATATGCATCAGGAAAGAGAGTTGTTTGACAATCTTTCTTTCTCTCCCATTCCTTAAATTTTTGATAATTTGCCCATGAATAGGGCCCAATTCCGGCAAACAGATCCGCGATCTGAACAGGCAAACATTCTGAAGATTTTATCTGTTGGATTTTTTCGATCTTCCACGCCATCCTTTCCTTTGTTAGGGCATTCCAGTCCCTATCTTCGACGAGATAGAGATTCCCAATTCTCGTTTCAAGATAATCCACCATCTCGTCCCAGTTCACCATTATTTGCTCATCAGGAAACAGATGCCAGTCGCACCCCATTCCCCAACGCCTTGTTATGATGTTCTTGAACAAGTGGTAATACATAATCTGAAGATTCGTCTTATCATCCCGACCTAGCACATTGTGGCGGCTATCGGTTATATTCCAGATGATGACATCGATCCGTAGCTGTCCCTTCAAAGCTTTTTCTCTGATAAGATGGATAGTTTTCAGGGCACCGAACCGCATCTTCGCACTGGTCAAACCTCCATATTTTAACTCCCTTATCCCAGATTCCTCTAATATTTTCGAAAATTCGGTAATAAGACCTTCATATTCTGGGAATGGGAGACTCAATACTGCGATTGATCGGTACTGGTTAATGTTGTATCTTGATTCATCAGAAAAGGCAAGATATCGTTGATTTTTCATTTAATATCGAGCTCTTTCCCACTGGAAGAAGAGAATTTCACCCGGATCTTAGCGGTCATCAGGTCGCGGAGGAGGGTTTTGAAGAGAGCATCGAGGGCTTGTCTGTGGGATTCCTCGGCGATGAGTTTTTGGTCGATTGTTTGTAATAAATGTACAATCTGTTGTTGTACTTGTAAAGAAGGTAATGCTATATGAAGAGCCCTAATTTTTCCAGGTGATGTATGTTTAACCTTTAAACCAGATGCAGTTTGGAAAATACTTTTCCTAATGATTTTTAAATTGAAAAAAAAGAATAAAAATTCTTTATCTAATCTCGATGTATCTATATTGTGAATTAATCCCAATCGCTGATTATGGAGGTATTTATTAGATTCAGGAATTATAATGGAACTTCCTAACAATCCAGGACTTTGTTCTGTCATTGCTACAAGTAAATCTCCTCTTTTCAATAAATATCCATAATGTGGTTCAATTGTGTAAAATTTCGTTTTTTCTTTTTGATCTTTAAATCCACCTTCTTCTTTAAAATGGCCTGGGGTTAATACAACATATTTTCCCACAGATCCGAAAAATTCCCCTTTAAATGAATATCCATGTTTAATATTAAAAAGTTGAGCAAGATGTACAACCTCCCACCCCTCCGGCACTAATCCAATCTCTGTCTCCTTCAATGGCACCTTCGCCACCTCTTCCAGGGGCACCGGCCCATATGTGAAGAGGTGCTTCATCATCGCCTTCTTCAGCGCCTTCGTGGCCTCGATGACGGCCTCGGTCTTCTCCCGCGCTTCCTGCACAGTTCGCAGCACCTGGGCGATGGCACGCTGCTCGGGGAACGGGGGGATGGGGATTTCAATATTTTCCAAGTCAGCTTTCTGAACACTTGGAAGGGTAGTTTTTGCGTGTTCTCCTGATAATGGGTTTAATGTAAGGAATAAATAAATAAAATAATAAGAAATTTCTTTTCTTTTCCAAATAAGGTAAAATGTAGTGTCAGATGGCCAACAAGGGATTTCCGAAAGCCAAACCTTACCTGCGGTTCCCTTTCGTCCAATAATTATAGTAGGAAAGGATACCAATGGTTTATAGACAAATGAATAAGTCCCTCCTGATCCAATTACTGGGATATTGCCCTTATTTTGTGAAATTCCTTTTCCGTATTTAATTTCTGCAATATCTTTTAATTTTTTAACATCCCATTCTTTCGGAATCATTTGAATCTTCTAATTTTTAAATTTAAATTGTGAGTTGAATTTTAACATGTTTATCCCCTCAAGTAACAGAAGGATTGCGGTGGTATTAAATCCGAATGTATATCGGTAAGATCCATGGGAGATTCAAATTCACGAGGATTATCAATTTTTATTGCATATCCATGAGAATTTCCATTGAAGTAGGAAAAAAATTCATTCTCATTTAAACCTGAAAATAATTTGAAATTATTCCATAATTCAATTGGATGCCCTTCGATGATTTCTCGAATATTAAATGTCCCCACGACTTTTTTAACTGGGTAAGTGGAATAGATAAAAATCTTATTGATATTTGGATTCTTAAAAATGACTTTACGGAATTCATACTGTTTTTGACCATCCAATATCGCCTTGACATATTTTGGTTTAATGGACAGTAAAACGCTTGTCAATTCCACCCTCTTGGATGACCTTATGATATTTCTCATCGCTAATTTGAGTTATAGATTGTGGTGCGAAAGTAATAACGCCCCAGTCTTTTAGTTGTATGTGGGAAAGGGGAGTTTTCAAGTGAAAATGATACCGGAAAAGAATAATAGTGAGAGGCTTTTTTATCCGCTCAAGTTGTTCTCTTGGGTACACTGTCCGTTTTCCGACAATTTTTACTATATCATCAACAGTACTCACATTTTGATAAACAGTTTCAATTATGCCCAAAGTTGTAAGCCCCCGTAATTTTCTCGACTGGTAAAAAAGCACAATATCACCGGATTTCAATCTTCTTGATTTTGAATGGCATAAATATGCTTTTTTGATAGTATTTCCTTCTATTATAAAACCACCAATATGTTCAGGTAATGTTGTTTGCCGATCCAGGAATTCCGTGAAGAGTCTCTGATGAAATTCGGGTCGAATCGGAATGATGAACTTGTCTACATGGTCTCCATCGTAATAACTGGGATAATACATTTTAGCGATTTCCATAGGAGTCAGTTTAGATACATCATCTGATCCTATCTGTAATTTCTTGAGGAAAATTGTTTCACCGTCGATTTTCGTTGCGATGTTTCTAAACCCATATTCAGTGATGAGATCCATCAATCGATCATCTTCTCGAATATAATGCGTGAGATATAATTCAGAGATATCATTTCGCACAGCAAAATCAGTGATCATTTTGATGAAGAGTTCCCCAATTTTTTGTCCGGTGTCTTGTACAATAAATGTAGAAATTTTGATTCGACGCTTTTTCGGTATGGGGGGAATAGAATCGATTGCTTCTTCTTCTAGCTTATAAATCAGCAATGCTCCAATCGTACCGTCTTCTCTGTAGTAAACCCAGCTTTTTCTCCCTTCTCTTGATATTTTTATAAACCAGCGTTTAAATTGTTCTTTTCCATATTCTGCCTTGAGACTATCGAATATTGGATCATCCAAATTCAAATTGTAAACATAATCATCACGAATTGCTGGTGGGTGATATGTCTCATCCTTGAGTTTGTGTCCTTTGAAATAGAGGTAGGCATCGTTTATAGAAAAAACACGATTGTCAATTCCCAATTTCACAGCCTTATTGATGATTTCCCGATCTTCTGTAATGAGAAAATCAACCGCGTCTTTATAAATAGCATAAAGGAGAGTATCATCTATTTGGTCATGGTTCTCTCGTATTGGCCCATTGACTGTAAAGAACGAAGGATCCTTTTCGGGATCTGGTGGAAGATGTAATTCTGGATATGTTCGAATTTTTGATAGTACAATCTCTCTTCTCTCAACATTCCGGTCTTTCTTGATCTCTTCAAGCGATAATGGGTGTATTAATAATTCTGCGGTTAGTTCATTGAGGATTTTTAATAAATCCATTAAATTCTTGGAGATTATGCGATAATCTTCTCGATAAATAAAAATGTTTGTATCGAGTAAAATTCTCATTCAAATTATACTGTGATTAGATTCTTAAAAAATTATGGTTGTATTAAAGTCCAATTCCAATTTCTCCTAATACCTTTTTCATCTGCTCATCCGCCTCCCTCCGCTCTTCTTCCGCTTCCCGGAGCAGCAACACCGCATCCTCTAGGGGGAGTGTATCATCCTCCCCATCTTGGGCCACATAGCGAGAGGGTGAGAGATTCGCATCGTTGCGGAGGGCTTCATCCAAGTTGATTATTGCACTTTCCTTATCAGCAGCGGTCCAAGTGCTATAAAGCTCCCCAATACGAGCGATACTCGCATCAGGGAGGTAATTTTTTGGCCGCCCTTTCTCGAACATCTTCGAGGCGTTTATGAGTAGAATCTCACTTTTGTGGGCTTTGTTCCGATTGAGCACCAGAATAATGCCCGGTGCAGAAGTGTTGTAGAAGAGATTCTCGGGGAGAAGAACCACTGCTTCCACCAGATCCTTCTCCACGAACTGTTTCCGGATGTCCCGCTCCCGATTCCGACCAGTATTTCCACTCCCCCGGGAAACCGCACCGGTGTCCAGCACGACCGCTAATCTTCCTGAGGGATTGAGGGACGCAAACATATGCTGAATCCAGCCCCAATCAGCGCTGCTCGCGGGGGGATAACCAAAGCTAAAACGGCCGAAAGGATCGGTCTCGTACACGCTCTCCTCGAAATCCTGGTTCCACATGGGATTTGCCGTCACTACATCGAAGGTGCGCAAAGAGCCATCCTCATTTCTGAATGCAGGCCGACGCATGGTGTCGCCAAGGGCGATCTCTGCCTCCAGGTCATGAATGAAGGCGTTCATTCTAGCTATGGCAAAGGTGGTGTGGAGGATCTCTTGCCCGGAGAATCGCACAGGGGCCACCGTCGGATCTTTGTGATATTTTTCATTGAAGCGGAGGTAACATTTAATGAGGAGGCCCCCGGAACCGCAGCAGGGATCGTAAATCTGTTCACCTGGTTTCGGATCGAGTAGGCGAGCCATCAGAATGGCAACCTCCCGGGGAGTGTAGAACTCACCGGCGGACTGCCCCGATCCTTCGGCAAATTTCCGGAGCAGGTATTCATAAGCCCGGCCGATGAGATCCGGCTCCACATCCTTCATCCCAAGACGGTGACGACCCAGGACCTCGATGAGCATCCGGACAGAATCATCGCTGATGATCCTTTGTCCAGCAGCTGTGGCGTTGAAGTCCACGAAGTCGATGACACCCTGGAGCGTGGGATTCTCCCGAGCAATGGTGCGCACCATGTCTGTGAGATACTCACCCAAGGCTGTGGTTCGTCGGGCGATGGCATCCCACCGAGCTGTAGGAGGGAGATAGAATCGAACAAGGGAATGGTCCTCCTTCAATAAATCCTCCACCACCCCTTTTTTCCCATAACTCTCTGAGAGGCGGGCTAACTCATCTTCAAATACATCAGACAAACGCTTGAGAAAGATGAGGGGCAAAATATAATCCTTGTATTTCGGGGCATCGATTTCACCCCGGATCTTACAGGCGGCCTCCCAGAGCCAACCCTCTAGAGTCTTGACATCGAGCTTAGAATTGGTATTGAGGGTGCGCTGGGCCAATGATTATCCTCTTTGCCTTATTCGATAGTAGACCAAAAAAAGATAGCTCTACATTTGGGTACCAAAATAATACCTTACCTTTCTTCTAATGCTTTCGCCAGCAGATAAATTCCTACAAGAATTAATCCTAATTTGATCAGGTCATCAATTGAACTATTTTGTGCTGACGGTTGTTCTGTAGTAATATATCGTCTTAACTCATCTTGCTCAAATGGATCCAATCCTTGAACCTTGGCTTTCCCCAATAAATACTGCATCCTGTTAAAATCCTGGGGCGGAAGTCTCATGGTTTTTGCTCCTCAAAAATTTTTATAACATGATCAGTCCCTTTTTTTTCGAGGACTCTTTTCAGTGGTTCAAGAATTTTTATCTCATTTTCTAAATCTTTTAATTTTAACTCAATTCGAATGCAATATGCAATTATACTACCAATAATCCCTACAACACCAATAATAATTTCTAGAGGGATTTCCATTAAAGACCAAATGTTTTTTAAATATATATTTGTTGTTGACTCTTTCAATCCTATCCTTTCGTCCTCTTCCTGAATTTGGATCGTTAATATTTTTTCAATCCCCCTCCCGCTCCCCACACACCTCCCCGAAATCACACCTCCGGCACACCCGGTCTGAGGGCCTCGCCTCAAACTCCTCCGCACAGATCTGAGAAATCAACCCCTCAATCCGGGATCTGAAATCCGCCATCGACTCCGCCGTGGGGTGGTAATCCACCATCTTCCCCTCCTTCAGGTAAAACAACGAAGCCCGTTCCGGTACGCTGCCAAAGAGCTGCTGCACCGTCAGGGAATAGACGTTCATCTGGAGATTCTCCGGGATGGTATTCTTTGTCAGGTCAGACGGCTTCGATCCCGTTTTGAAATCGATCACCACGTAGCCGCCTTCCGGAGTCTTCTCGATCCTGTCAATAAAGCCCTTCACGGTCCGGCCGGCTATCATGATCTGGAACCGCTTCTCCACCCCGACAATCTCATTACGATTCTCAATCTGCCAGGCAAGGTAGGTGTCGAGCATCGCCTCGGCCAGAACCGTTGCCAGAGAACAGAAACTGCACACGCGCCGGAGACTGGCTCACCTGTCACTGATACCTTCCCCTTCCTATCACAGAATACTGATACCCCACACGCATGGGAGTATCACTGATAACTTTATAAACATATCAGTAAATAATGATATATCGTATGACGGGGCTCTCACCCTACGATCCTCAGCTGATTGATTTCCTCCGCAGGGAACTGCAGGTCAGCGGTGGAGCGGTGATGAAACAGGAGAGCACGATCAAGGAAGAGTATCCCCTCAGGTTTGACCTGGTCATCGACGACGGCGCGAAAACCTACGTCATCGAACTCAGGCGTGTTGTTCGGCTCGCTGACCTTGCACATCCCAGTCTTATGAAATCTTTATTGACGGCAGGCGGCATCAGCGTCACGGACATCGAGTTTGTCATCGCGGGGAAGCGGATGACAAAGGAAGCCGAGGAAGCCGCGGGAAAAACCGGCATCCGTCTCATAAAGCTGCCTGCTGCGGTGGGTCTTACCGGGTCGCGGGAAAAGCCCGGTGCCGTACCGGTGAAACTCACGTCCCCCAAATCCTGGCAGGTCATCTCGCACCTCCTGAAGATGACCGGGACTTCCATCAGGCAGCTCGCAATCGGTTCGAAAGTATCGTACGGGTGGACCCATGCAACAATCCGGGCCCTGGCCGCAAAGGGGATCGTGTCAGATGCCGGAGGCTACGTGAAGATCTCCGATGTGGGCAAACTGCTGAACGGCATCGCGTGGGAGCGCCCGTTTGAACGGCTCCTCTCACGGGAAATCCGGATCCATGCCGAAAACGCTGTGACGCTCGCACAGGAAATCTGTGTCGTATGCGAGGAGGAGCGGATTCCCTGTGCCTTCACCAGTTTCACTGCCGGTGCAATGTACACCGGGTACAGTGCCCGCCATGATACGGTGTACCTGTACGTTGAAAAGAAGAACACAGACCCGCTCATCGGGTTGTTTGACACGGAATCGGAGGGAGGGATCACGGTGCGCATATACGCGCCGGACCGGGACGTGTTTGCAGACCGCCGGGCATTTTCCGTGCCGGGAGTCTGGTTGGTCTCTCCCGCACAGGCTCTCCTGGACTGTGCCGGGCTCGGATACGGGGGCCGTGACCTCACCATGAAACTGGTGGAGGTCTATGGTGGATTATAGCGCTGCACGCACGGTCATCGATGCATCGCGTGCCGAACTGAGGGAAATTTTCCGCTGGGTCCGGGATCGCGGCGAGGATGTGGAAAACCCGGTCACCGTGCTCATCGGAGGATGGGCAGTTCACAGCTACAACCCGTGGTACGGGTCCATCGATATCGACCTTGTGACCAACCACAGGACCAGGCAGCGCCTGATGAAATACTTGCGGGAGGTCCGGCATTTCTCCCCGAAAAAACACCCGATGATCCGGAACACGGTCGTGAAACATACCCCTGACGGGGAGATCGTGATCGACTTCGGGTCGCGGGACGATGTCTGCCGGTTTGAGGGAAGAAACGAAGAATGCCCCTTCTCGCTCCTTACGGGCCAGACCGATCTCAGGGAACTGGGTGAGGGGATATCCGTTGCGGTTCCGACACGGACACTGCTCCTGCTCTTCAAGCTCAAGGCGGTTTGGGACCGGTCGTACCGGATTAAAAGCCACAGGTCCGACGATGAGGAGTGGGAGCAGGGCAAGGTGCGCAAGGACAGGGCAGACATCCTCGCATTACTGGATCCGGATACCGGTGGGATGGAGATTGACATCCGGTATCTCGGAGAAAAACTTGGGGAGTATCCCTTCCTCAAGGACATCATCAGGGAGATCCCGCGGGATACCGATGCGGTGGCACTCTACCGGAGGATGACGCAGCAGCAGGTCCAGGATATCATCGACCGGCTCCTCCTCCTCGTTGGCTGACGGGATATACCTTTTTTTATATTTCAGGGTTTTCCCGGTTCTCTCCTTCATGATTCTCGTAGAACTGTACGTCCGGCTCGTAGTCGATCGACAGTGCTTGCCCCTGCAGGTAGGGTGCTTCCCCGCATCCTCCATCATCCGGGTACGGTGACACACAGATTACTCGTCATGATGCGAGGTAGCTTTGCTCTCTGCTTTCCCTTCAGTTGCAGGGAGCATGGGTATCCAGAGTGGCAGCTGGAAAGCTATCTGTCATGGGACTCCCAATAGAGAAGAAGCGAAATGCCTGGAATCCTGAAAAACAGAGAATGTAATTGATTCTATTGAATACCTTCCCTCTCCCCACACACCTCCCCGAAATCACACCTCCGACAGATCCGCTCCGATGGTCTCGCCTCAAACTCCTCCGCACAGATCTGAGCAATCAACCCCTCAATCCGGGCTCTGAAAGCCGCCATGGACTCCACCGTGGGGAGGTAATCCACCATCTTCTCATCCTTCAGGTAAAACAGGGAAGCCCGTTCCGGTACGCTGCTAAAGAGCTGCTGCACCGTCAGGGAATAGACATTCATCTGGAGATTCTCCGGGATGGTGTTCTTCGTCAGGTCGGACGGCTTCGATCCCGTCTTGAAATCGATCACCACGTACCCGCCCTCCGGGGTCCTCTCGATCCTGTCAATAAAGCCCTTCACGGTCCGGCCGGCAATGGTGGTCTGGAACCGCTTCTCCACCCCGACAATCTCATTACGATTCTCAATCTGCCAGGCAAGATAGGTGTCGAGCATCGCCTCGGCCTTTGCCCGGTCCTCCGCCTCCTGGGTTCTCGAATGATACGCTTTCGGGGACCAGGATTTTTCGAGCAGCGCGAGAGCGAGTTCCTTTGTCGGCGGTGTTCCTTCCACCTGCAGCTTCGAGAGGTGCTCGATCACCGAGTGCACCGCGCTCCCCAGGTCAAAGTAGGTCTTCGGCAGGGTCGGGACGAGCAGCACGTGCTGGAACTTGTACCGCAGCGGGCACTCCTCGTAGGCCTGGAGCGAAGAGGCCGAGAACCGGTGGTCGGCCCCGATGAGCGGGAGCCGCTTCCCCTGGAAGAGCCGGAGGATCTCGGCGTCATCGCCCGGTGGAGGGATGAGGCCTGCAGGATCGAACGTATCCAGGCTCTTCCCGCCCTCCAGGAGCCGGATCTTCTCGAGGTCCATGAGGTGCCGGACTGCGGTGGAGATCTGCATCTGCTGCACGGCAAGGCCGATCCGGTCCTGGAGGGACCGCTTCAGTGCCTGCACGGGCCCTTCCGTCTCTCCCGCCACGGCCCCCTCGCTCCGCGGGACCTCCACGACCCGGATGAGGGGGTTGTTCCGGAAGTCCAGCTCCTCCA
>Ga0315277_10013485_pt1 | contig 10180 bp, 6 predicted proteins | sample YL17G05_15_MG_FD_203695 | JGI IMG/M metagenome (GOLD analysis project Ga0315277, IMG submission 203695) | Sediment microbial communities from Yellowstone Lake, YNP, Wyoming, USA - YL17G05_15 | ecosystem: Environmental > Aquatic > Freshwater > Lake > Sediment | place: USA: Wyoming | collected...
CCACGCTCATGTACTCATTGGCCGCGTGAGGCCTGCCGCCGAAGCCGAGCCCACCGGCCACTACCGGCAAGGAGAGTATGCGGGAGTAGACGAAGTACGGCGCAGCCCAGGTGGCCATAGGCCATATCTCGGGCTCCACGTCGTGGAGCCGATACGCCGTGAGCATCCGCTGGACAATGGGCTCCGACACGTCGGTCTTTGACCAGGGGTAACTATCGCGGACCCGCACCTCGATGTCGTCAAATCCTTGGTCGAGTAGATAGCGACGCACTTTCTCCACCACCTCTTCAGGTTCCATAGTCGGGCCAAAGCGGATGTCGATCTTCGCCGTCGCCCTCCGTGGCAGGACGGTCTTGGTGCCCGGGCCGCCGTACCCTGCATGAAAACCGTCGATGTTGAGGATCGGCGAGTAGAGCCCTTTCGTGAGCAGGTCAGCGCCGTGCCAATCGTACTTAAAGCTGAAGCTCTTCATCTCCCTGAGGAACGCCCGTTCGTCAAAGGTCTCGGCCAGCTTCTGGAGAATCTGCATGTCCTGCTGGCTCGGTGGCGTCATGGTGTCATAAAAACCCGGTATCGTTATATTCTCTTTATTGTCAGTCAGGGAACTCAGGGCATGGATCAACCGCCACACCGGTGACGAGACCCAGGCGCTGTCGGCGCCGTGCAGGGCTGTCTCGGTAGGCCCCCCCCGTTTACCACCCCGGCAGACCAGGTCGAGATAGACAATCCCCTTGAGCCCGAGGTGCATGGATACCTTGCCCCGGACATCCTGCGAAAAATCGAAGTCCGCCACCCCGTCTGCCGCAAGCTCGCCTTTGTTGGCCTGGATAAAGGCTTCGATTTGGGGGCTGCCGACCTCCTCTTCCCCCTCGATAGTAAAGATGAGGTTGAGGGGGATCTCGTCTGCCTCCACCATCGTCTTGAGGGTGTTAAAGAGGCCGCAGAGGGCACCCTTGGAGTTGGCGGATCCTCGGGCAATGACGCATTCCCCGAGCCCCGGCAGGATATGTATCTCGGCATCAAAAGGGGGGCTCATCCAGGCCGGCTCGTCCGCAGGCTGGACGTCGTACATTCCGTAGATGATGAGGGTCCTGGGTGCACCCTTATCCAGGCGGCCGAAGACGATAGGGGAGGAAGGTTTGCCCCACAAAACAACCGTCCCACCGATCTCTTCTATAAAGGATTTTACCATTTGGGCAGTCTCGACGATCCCCTCCCCGGTGGCCGAGATGCTCTTTTGCCTGAGAAAGGCGCGGCAGCTCTCCAGGTGGGCAGGGAAGACTTCATCGATGGCTGCGTAGACCTTCTGGAGTCTATCTTTTGTCATTTGTCAGGGGTATGTATTCTGTTAGCCCTTGAGTCTACCGAAGTTCCTCAAGAGCCGCAATCCCTTTTCCTGGCTCTTTTCCGGGTGAAACTGGACAGCATAGATATTCCCCCGCTGCACGGCGCAGGCAAACTCGACCCCGTAGGGGGTCACCGCAGCGATATCCGCGGGGTCCGCAGGAATAGCGTAATAGGAGTGGACAAAGTAGAAGTAGGAGCCGCTCTCGATCCCCGCAAAGAGGGGGGTCTCCTTTTTAATCTCCACGCTGTTCCATCCCATGTGGGGGATGGGCAAGGGCTCGCCGACCTCCGGGTCGCGGATCGCCTCGGGGAACCTCGTCACCCTTCCCGGCAGGACCCCCATCCCCTTGTGGAGACCGAATTCATCGCTCTCCTCAAAGAGGAGCTGTAGGCCCAGACAGATCCCTAAAAAGGGCTTGCCCTTCTCAATGGACCTGATGATGGGTTCCAGGAGATCGAGCTCCTCGAGGTTGCGCATGCAGTCGCGAAAGGCGCCCACCCCGGGGAGGATGATCTTCGCTGCGTCCATAAGCTCCCGGGAAGCGGCGGTCACCCGCGCCTCCACGCCTACCTGTTCCACGGCCTTGTGCACGCTGCGCAAATTCCCCATGCCATAGTCGACGATAGCGATCATGCCTGCTCTTTCCTCTGCACAATAACAGTAAGCGCTACGGACATTATAACTTTTTGCACCACGGCAGGCCACTTTCCCCTCTCCCCCGTTGTCGCGGGTGAGGAGATATTAATTGTCTCATTCAAATGAGAAGAACTCGTGGCTAAACTGCCGCCTCTGGTTTTCGCTCGAACCCTGTTGTCGCCTAGCGACACATCCCGCTTCCTAAAATTCACATTGCGGGGTGGGATAGAACCCTGCCGCCAGCGGCCCCCTACCATTCGGATATTTTTATGGATGGGGTGTCGCACGGCGACACATCCCGCTTCCGTAAATCTATATTGTGTCGCTTTGCGACATCCTGCTTTCCTTAGACTTGAAATTTAAGGAGCAGGGTGGAGCGGGATCGAATCCTTGCCCCCTTTTTACTGCCCTCGATGGTACTCCTGGAGGGGTCGGACGCCGATCTCACCCTTGATAAGGGCCGCGATCCCCTCTACGGTGGCCCATGCCCCGGGGATAGTGGTGACGATGGGGATATTGTACTGGAGTGCCGCTGTCCTGATGGCCACCTCATCCGCCTTGGGCCTCTTCCCACTGGGGGTGTTGATCACCAGATGGATCTCGCCGTTTTTGATCAGATCCACCACAGAGGGCCGACCCTCCCCCACCTTGAAGACGTGCCTGGCCGGGACCCCGTTGCGCTCCAGCACCTTGCCGGTCCCCTCGGTAGCCACGATCTGAAAGCCCATGTCCATCAACCCCCTCGCAATCATGATGATGGCCCGTTTGTCGCGGTCCTTGACGCTGATAAAGACCGTCCCCTCCTGCGGCAGGTTCTGGCCGGCGGCGATCTGGGATTTGGCATAGGCCCTGCCGAAGTCCCGATCGATCCCCATCACCTCGCCGGTGGATCGCATCTCCGGCCCCAGGAGGCAGTCCACACCGGGGAAACGGTTGAAGGGAAAGACCGACTCCTTGACCGCCGTATGCGTTATCTCCACCTCTTTGGTGATCCCGAGGTCGGCGAGGGTCTTTCCCGCCATCACCCGCGCGGCCACCTTGGCCCAGGGGACACCGGTGGCCTTGCTCACAAAGGGGACGGTGCGGGAGGCCCGGGGGTTCACCTCCAGGACGTAGATATCATCCCCCCTGATGGCATACTGGATATTGAGCAGCCCCACAACCCCCAGTTCAGCGGCCAGGGCATAGGTTTGGCTTTTGAGCTCATTAATTTGCTTGTCGCTCAGACTGAGAGGGGGGATGGCGCAGGCGCTGTCACCGGAATGGACCCCTGCCTCCTCGATGTGCTCCATGATCCCCGCCACCACACACCGGGCGCCGTCGGCCACGCCGTCCACATCGATCTCGATGGCGTCCTCGAGGAACTTGTCGATGAGGATCGGGTGCTCCGGCGAGGCCGCAACTGCCTTTTCCATGAAGGCCTCCAGGTCTTGATCGTCGTAGACGATCTCCATGGCCCTGCCTCCCAGGACATAGGAGGGGCGCACGACCGCGGGATAACCGATGCCGTGGGCAACCCGCACCGCCTCCTCAATCGAGGTGGCGGTGCCATTCGGGGGCTGGCGCAGGCCGAGCTTGTGCAACACCGCCTGGAACCGCTGCCGGTCCTCGGCCTGATCGATATTGTCCGGAGAGGTCCCGATGATGGGGACGCCCGCCTTTTGTAAGGCAAGGGCCAGGTTCAGGGGAGTCTGCCCCCCGAACTGGACAATCACCCCCTGGGGCCTCTCGCGATCGCAAATATTAAGGACATCCTCCAGTGTCAACGGCTCGAAGTAGAGTTTATCGGAGGTGTCATAGTCGGTGCTCACCGTCTCCGGGTTGCTGTTGACCATGATGGTCTCGTAGCCATCCTCCTTCAGGGCCATGGCGGCATGGACACAGCAGTAGTCGAACTCTATCCCCTGCCCGATCCGGTTGGGACCGCCCCCGAGGATCATGATCTTGGGGCGCTGGCTGACCCGGCTTTCGTCCTCTTCTTCATAGGTGGAGTAGTAGTAGGGGGTGTATGCCTCAAACTCCGCTGCGCACGTATCCACCAATTTGAATACAGCCTCTATCCCTTGGCCCTTACGGTAGTGGCGTATCTCTCCCTCCGAACAGCCCAGAATGTGGGCCACCTGCCGATCGGAAAAACCATACCCCTTGGCCTGACGCAGCAGCTCAAGCGGTATGGAACCCATTTGAAGCGGTGCGCGGTTCAGTTTTTGCCGACCCGCCTGATAACGGCGCAGCTCCTTTTCCAGGGTGAGAATTTCATTGATCGGGTGCAAGAACCACGGGTCGATGTGGGTGAGGGTATGGACCTCTTCCACCTCCAGGCCCGCCTCCAGGGCGCGCCTGATCCAGAAGATCCGGTCCCCCCGCGGGGTGCGCAGCCTCTCTCGGACTACCTCTAAGAACTGCTCGCGTTTCTTTGGTGAGGTGGGGATGGCCCCATTATCTTTGCCATCTGCCCCCAGGCCATCGCGGCCGATCTCCAGGGATCGGAGCCCCTTCTGCAGGGCCTCCTTAAAGCTCCTGCCGATGGCCATGGTCTCACCCACCGACTTCATGGAGATGCCGAGGGTCTGATCGGCGCCGGGGAACTTCTCAAAGGTGAAGCGCGGGATCTTCACCACGCAGTAGTCGATGGTCGGTTCGAATGAGGCCGGCGTCTTCTTGGTGATATCGTTGGGGATCTCGTCCAGCGTATAGCCGATGGCGAGCTTCGTCGCCATCTTGGCAATGGGGAAGCCCGTGGCCTTGGAGGCCAAGGCAGAGCTGCGGGAGACGCGGGGGTTCATCTCGATGATTACCATCCTCCCATTACTGGGATCGACGGCAAACTGGATGTTGGAACCGCCGGTCTCCACCCCGATCTCCCTGATGACGGCGATGGCGGCATCCCGCATCAGCTGATACTCCTTGTCGGTCAAGGTCTGCGCCGGTGCCACGGTGATGGAGTCGCCGGTGTGGACCCCCATGGGATCGACGTTCTCGATGGAGCAGATAATGACCACGTTGTCCTTGAGGTCCCGCATCACCTCCAGCTCGTACTCCTTCCAGCCGACCAACGATTCTTCGATGAGGATCTCGCTGATCATACTGCTCTGCAGCCCTCGAGAGGCAATGGCCTCAAACTCCTCCCGGTTGTAGGCGATCCCCCCGCCGGTCCCCCCGAGGGTGAAACTGGGACGTACGATAATCGGAAACCCGACCTCCTCAGTCACCTGCCTGGCCTTTTCCATGGTGTAGGCAAGACCGCTGCGGGGTAGGTCCAGGCCGATGCTGGCCATGGCCTTTTTAAAGAGCTTGCGGTCCTCGGCCTTGCGGATGGCCTCTTGATTGGCGCCGATCATCTTTACCCCGTAGTGATCCAAGACCCCTGTCTCGGCAAGCTTGACAGCCACGTTCAAGGCGGTCTGTCCCCCCAGCGTGGGGAGCAGGGCGTCGGGCCGCTCTTGCGCAATGATCTTGGCCACGACATCCGGGGTGATAGGCTCGATGTAGGTCCGGTCCGCCATCTCCGGGTCGGTCATGATGGTGGCCGGGTTGCTGTTGACGAGGACCACGCGGATTCCCTCTTCCCGCAGGGCCTTGCAGGCCTGGGTACCGGAGTAGTCGAACTCACAGGCCTGGCTGATGACGATGGGGCCGGAGCCGATGATCAAGACCTTGTGGATATCGTCCCGTTTGGGCATCTCAGCTGCCCCGGTATTGCTTCATCATGGTGAGGAATCCCTGAAAGAGTCCTCGCGCATCGTGAGGACCAGGTGAGGCCTCGGGGTGGTACTGAACCGAATAGATGGGGAGCTGCTTGTGGCGCATCCCCTCGAGGGTCCCGTCGTTGGGGTTGATGTGGGTCAGCTCCACCTCTTCCGCATTCATGGATTCGATGTCTACACAGAAGCCGTGGTTTTGGGAGGTGATGGCGATCGTGCCCGCGCGTAGGTCCTTGACCGGCTGGTTGCCCCCCCGGTGGCCGAACTTCAACTTAAAGGTGCGTCCCCCAAAGGTGAGCCCCAGGATCTGGTGGCCGAGACAGATCCCGAAGATCGGGCGTTTACCCAGAAGTTTCCTCACCTCCGCGACGATATAAGGTGCGCCGGCAGGGTCACCCGGCCCGTTGGAGAGGAAGATACCGTCGGGGTTGAGGCCAAGGATCTCCTCGGCGCTGGTTGCTGCCGGAACCACCGTTACCTCGCACCCGAGACCCGCCAAGATGCGCAGGATGTTGTGCTTGGCACCGAAGTCCATGGCCGCGACCTTAAAACCCGGGGGGGTAGCGGTTGTCTGGCCGGCAGACCAGAGGTATGGTTTCTGGCAGGTGACCTCTTTGATCAGGTCCCTCCCTACCAGTCCGGGAGCTGCCTGGGCCTTGCGCACCAGACGCTTATGATCCAAGTCCTCGGTGGAGATAATTGCCTTCATCGCCCCAACCGACCGGATGTGGCGGGTGATGGCCCTGGTGTCGACCCCCTCGACGCCGATAACGGCGTGCTGCTGCAGAAATGCCTCCAGGCTCTCTTTCGCCCGCCAATTGCTATAGTGCCTGATGTACTCCCGAACGACAAACCCTTCCACGTGGGGTCGGGAGGACTCCACATCCTCGGGGTTGACCCCGTAGCTGCCGATCAAGGGATAGGTCATGGTAACGATCTGTCCTTTGTAGGAGGGATCGGTCAGGATCTCTTGATAGCCGGTCATGCTGGTGTTGAAGACGATCTCCCCATACCGCTCCCCCCTGGCCCCGAAGGCCTTGCCCTCAAAGACCCTCCCATCCTCCAGGGCGATGATGGCCTTTATCTCTCTTTTTTTGGTTGTCATCTCCCTGCCGTTATTCGCTCAAAAAAAAACCCCCGTCCAGGGGGTCCCCTTCGACCTTACAAACCTTTCCCGTGCCAATTTTTTTCATACTGTTTTTTTATCATACTTCAAGGGTGGAGTCAATCACCGTTTCTCCTTGCCTTCTAGTCTAGGCCTGCCTGGCCGGCAAGATTGTAATTGACGATGAAGAATCTTTGATCTCTATCCAGATCCAGAATCCTGGGTTTATCGTATTCTCGGCCGTCCTTGTCGTGTGTGATCTTTACCAAAGGCCGCATCAGGCTGGCCTTGTTTCCCTCTACCACCTCTGCCTTTTCCCCGCTGTTGAGTTCCACACGGCTCCCCACGGGCAGGAGGAAAGAGGCGATTAAGAACTTAAGTACACTGGAGGGAAACCTTCCCTTTTCCTTTGCCACGATCTCCCTTATCGCCTCAAAGGGGGAGTACCGTTTCTCTCGGTAGGGACGGATGTGCGTCAGGCTGTTGTATATGTCCGCTATGCCTATGATGTAAGCGAATTCATGGATCTCCCTCCCGGAAAGCCCGTGGGGATAGCCGGTGCCGTCCATCCTCTCATGCTCCTGCACTACCACCTTGGCAACCTCATCTATCGGCTTGAGAAGCTCGTACCCAGAGAGCGGATGTCTCCTGATCGCGTCTCTTTCGGCAGGGGTGAGGACCCCCTTCTTCGTCCATATCTCTGAAGGCAGCTCCTGCATCCCTACATCGTGCATGAAGGCTGCCAGCGCTACCCCCTGTAACTCATCATCACTGTAACCCATCCCTTGCGCCACCCCGAGCCCCAGAGCTGCCACGTTTACGCCGTGGTATGGAAGGTACAACTCAGGTTCTTCCCCGAATACCACCCTCTTCATCATCTCCCTGTCCATCTTGAGGGACGTGATAAAGGCGGGGATGTGCGGTTTGAGCTTCTCTGTCTGTTCGATCGCGCTTTTTTGCCCCTTTTTATAGCCGTATTTGTTACATATTTCGATCAAATTATTGTAGAGGTCTTCTCCCTTGACCGTTCGCTTCTTGCCGCGACGCGGCCTTTGCCCAATGTTTATAATATGGCTCTTCGCTAAGCTATCTCTGCCTCTGCTGAGAGCGGCGCTCATAGAATTAAGACGGCCCATATCCGTGGCCCTTTTTAATTAACATTGACCTCCAAAGCTGTTGGGTATACTGAGTAACGAGAAGATTCATTATCTCGTTGGCTGACATCATTGTGCCACTGTGATGCAAAAAAAAACCCCTTCCCGGAGTCTCCATTGACCTTACCAGCTTTTCTCTGACCAATGTTTCCTTCTTTTATTATAATACCATACGATGGACGCTGCGTCAATCAGTTTCCCATCTTATCATTGTCCTTCCCAGGGGGATGTGTTAAGATTTTTTCCGTCTATATCTATAAGGGAGCAATACCGACTATGGGCAAAGAAGACCTCTCCAAGCTGAAGATAGATAAGGATAAGGCCGCCTTTCGACCGAGAAGGAAAAAAAAGTTTTTCTTTCCGGTCCTGATACTGGCGGGCCTGTTTGTAGTGTTGCTCGCTGTCCTGGGTATTCTGAGACCCACGATAAATGTCCGGGCAGCGACGGTCACACAGATCTATCCCTCTCAGGCCTTTACCATCCTTAATGCGAGTGGCTATGTAGTCCCTCAGCGCAAGTCCGCCCTCGCCTCCAAGGTAACCGGGCGTCTCATCTGGTTGGGGGTTGAGGAGGGAAGCCGGGTGAAGAAAGATCAGGTGGTGGCACGACTCGAACGCCAAGACGTGACAGCTGCCAAAGATCAGGCGGCTGCTCATGTCAAGGCGGCCCGTTCCAACCTCGAACAGGCAAAGGCCGAACTTCAAGATGCGAGCCTTACGCACAACCGAAATAAGGAACTGCTTGCAAGGGGCGTCATTGCTCAGGCAACCTATGATACCGTCCTTGCCCGTTACGAAAAAGCAAAGGCCGCGGTTGAGGCGGCAGAGGCGACGGTGAAGGCGAGCCTCGCCGCACTGGATGGCGCGAATATTGCGCTGGAATATACCCTGATCCGCGCCCCCTTTGCCGGGGTGGTGCTGACCAAGGATGCGGATATCGGGGATATTGTGACCCCCATTGGGGCAGCCACCAATGCAAAATCGGCAGTCATCACCATGGCCGACATGGATTCACTCCAGGTCGAGGTTGACGTATCGGAATCAAATGTCAGACAGATCACGAGCGATCAACCCTGCGAGATCCAGCTCGATGCCCTGCCGGATCAACGGTTCCGCGGCGTCATCCACATGATCGTCCCCACGGCCGATCGCAGCAAGGCGACGATCACCGTCAAGGTGCGCTTCCTCAATAAAGACAGCCGCATTCTGCCCGAGATGAGCGCCAAGGTGGCTTTCCTCTCCCGTCCCGCGACCTCGGAGGAACAACGGCCTCGGATTGCCGTCAGCCAATCGGCCGTTGTGAACCGCAAGAGCAAAGAGAGTATATTTGTGATTCGAGGGAACAAGGCAGCGGAAACGCCGGTGCGATTAGGAGATAAGATTGGGGACATGGTCGAGGTCCTTGAGGGGGTGAAGGCCGGAGATAAGATCGTGCTGAATCCTTCCGAGCGATTGAAGAATGGCTCAAAAATAAAAATAGAAGAACAGTAAGTGAGAAGCAAGCAAAAGATTGTCGAGATAGAGCGCGTAAACAAATCCTATCACAGGGGGGCGCTCACGATCCCGGTACTGGTGGATATCTCGCTCGATATTGCCGACGGGGAATTCCTGGCATTGATGGGGCCGTCGGGCTCGGGCAAGAGTACCCTGCTCAACCTGATTGCCGCCCTCGATCACGCGGATAGCGGCACTATTAGGGTGGGCGGAGTTGATATCACCTCCCTCTCTGAAAATGAACTGGCTGCGTGGCGGGCAATCAACGTCGGTTTCATCTTTCAGTTTTATAATCTGATCCCGGTCCTGACGGCCTTCGAAAACGTCGAGCTTCCCCTCTTACTCACCGGCCTCTCTCGCAGGGAACGCAACGAGCACGTGGAGCTGGCACTCCACGTCGTCAACCTGGCGAATCGCATGGACCACTATCCTGGTCAGCTCTCGGGAGGAGAACAACAGCGGGTCGCCATTGCCCGCGCCATTGTCACCGACCCCGTCATACTGGTTGCCGATGAACCGACAGGAGATCTGGACAAGGTGTCGGCCAAGGAGGTCCTCGATTTGATGGAGCGGCTCAATAGCGATTCTGGTAAAACCATCGTTATGGTCACACATGATCCACGATCCGCCGAAAGGGCAAGGGTGATCCGACATCTGGAAAAGGGGTTCTTGAATAATGTACATCCTCAAGCTGCTCCTTAGAAATGCCTTCCGCCATAAGCTCCGCACCTCCCTGACG
>Ga0315277_10013487_pt1 | contig 10179 bp, 6 predicted proteins | sample YL17G05_15_MG_FD_203695 | JGI IMG/M metagenome (GOLD analysis project Ga0315277, IMG submission 203695) | Sediment microbial communities from Yellowstone Lake, YNP, Wyoming, USA - YL17G05_15 | ecosystem: Environmental > Aquatic > Freshwater > Lake > Sediment | place: USA: Wyoming | collected...
TTTCAAGTCCCAGGTCCCAGGTCTCAAGTCCCAGGTCTCTAAAAGGAGCACTCATGCCATCCAAGATCATGGCCATTGCCGCGCATCCGGGTGACGCGCTGTTCACCATGGGTGCCACGGTGGCGCAGCACATTCACGCCGGCGGCGGCGGTGTTTTCGTAAGCCTGTCGCTGGGGGAGAAGGGCGCGCCAACAAACATCCCCGTTGCCGAGTACGGCGCGATGCAGCGGACGGCCACCGAAAAGGCCGCCAAGATGCTTGGCGCTGAAGCCGTCCTGCTCACTTATCCCGACGCTGAAATTCCCCTCAACGACCAGATCGTGTTCGCCGTGTGCGACCTGATCCGCGAGCACAAGCCGGCCATCATCGTGACCCACTGGAGCGGGAGCTGGCACAAAGACCACCAGAACTGCCACATGATTGTCCGCGATGCGGTCTTTTACGCCGGCCTGGACACCATCGCCCGCGCGCTTCCGCCGCACAACCCGGGAAAGACCTTTTACGCGGACAACTGGGAGGACGCGACAAATTTCCAGCCCGACACTTATCTGGACATCACGCCGGTCTGCGAGAAGTGGCTGGAAGCCTGCGACCTGTACCCCATGTGGCGGGGCCAGACCGGCTTTTTCCGGTACAACGACTACTATCGCAGCCTGGCGGTGATGCGCGGCTGCCTCTCGGGGTTCAAGTATGCAGCGGCGCTGATGACCGACCCCAACCAGCGTTTGTACCGGATCCGCTCGCTGTAACGCCGACGTCCCGCCGGCCGGGCCCTGCCGGCAGGACGCCGGCGCTACGGCGGGGCCGATCGCATTCTTAGGGGCAGAAAGCGTCGCGAGTCCAAGCGACAGCACCCCGCAGCCAAGGGTCCAACTTCAGCGTTGCCAGGGCGGGCAGATTGGCATATGATCGCCGCCGGCCGGAAGGCCAAGAGGGGAGTCCTACCTAAGTGGAGGTCAGCATGGTGCGGCAATTCGTGGCAGTTCTAATGGTTCTCGTTTGCCTGCGTGTCTGCGGGCCAACTTCCGCTGCAGGTGCAGTGGCTCAGGCCCCTTCGCAAGAAAAACGCAGCCTGAAGGAGCAGGTGGTCATGATTCCCGCAGGCAGCATTGTGGAAGTCAAGCTGAAGCAGAAGGGCAGCAGCACGATCAGGGGCAGACTCGGGGCGATTACGGATCAAGGATTTGAGGTGCAGATCGCCAAGTCCGGGAAAGTTTCCAGTGAGAAGGTCACATTCACCGAGGTCAAGTCGGTAAAGGCCAAGAAGGGGATGAGCACAAGTACCAAGGTTTTGATCGCGGTGGGAGTGGTGTTTGCGGTCTTCGGCGTACTGACTGGGATCCTGATGCAAACAACGGACTGAGCCAGTAACCGCCGCCATTGCGCGAAGCGACAGGCCTCAGTGAGTTGGTACGCGACGAGGACGAATTCGTGACGATCTTCGAGCTCGCCGCAGCGGGCAAAGACTCCGAGGTCTGCGCGGCGAACCGGCTCAAGACAGTGTGGAGGTCAGCATGATGCGGCAATTCGTGGCAGTTCTAATGGCTCTTGTTTGCCTGAGTGTCTGCGGGCTAACTTCCGCTGCAGATGCAGCGGCTCAGGTCCCTTCGGGAGAGAAACGCAGCCTGAAGGAGCAGGTGGTCATGATTCCCGCAGGCAGCGCTGTGGAAGTCAAGCTGAAGCAGAAGGGCAGCAGCACGATCAGGGGCAGACTGGGGGCGATTACGGACGAAGGGTTTGAGATTCAGATCGCCAAGTCCGGGAAAGTTTCCAGTGAGAAGGTCGCATTCAGCGAGGTCAAGTCGGTAAAGGCCAAGCCGGGGATGAGCTTTGTTACCAAGGCTTTTATCGCGACGGGAGTTGGGGTGTTGGTCTTGCTTGTAATCGGTGCAATCGTCGCTGCGAGTGGGTAGAGCAGATGAGCCAGTAATCGCCGCCATTGCCGCGCATCCGGGTGATGCGCTGTTCACCATGGGCGCGGATGCGGCGCGCGGCTTCCTCCAGCAAGGCCTTGTAGCAATGGGGCGAGGAACGAGCGCTCAGGTGCGGCGGGCTACCAGGCAGGTGATGTCGTCGCGCTGGGCGGTGTTTCCAACGAACGACTGCACGTCGCCCATCAGCCGGTCCAGTAGCTGCGCGGCGGCCAGGCCCCCAGAGGCGGCAACCATGCCGGCCAGCCTCGCCTCCCCGTATTCCTCGCCGCGCCCGTTCTCGGCCTCCACCAGGCCGTCGGTGTAAACGATGAGGCAATCGCCCGCTTCCAGGCGAAGCAAGCCGCAGTTGTAGGCTGAATCCGGGCGAATGCCGACCGGGGGTCCGCCTGTCTCCAGCTTCTCCATCGTGCCCGAGCACCGCTGCAACAGCGGCGGGTTGTGCCCGGCGTTGACGTAGGCCAGTTCGCCGGTCACCAGGTCACACTCAGCGAGAAAGGCGGTGGTGAAGCGGCGGCCTCCGCGGCTGTGCACGCAGGCGTAGGAATTCAGCCCGGCGAGCAGTTCCGGCAGCGAACGGAAGGCGGCGCAGAGGGAGCGGAGGCTGGCCTGGAAAGTGGCCATCAGGAGCGCGGCCGGGAGGCTCTTCCCGGCCACGTCGGCCACCACCAGCAGTACGCGCCGCGCACCCTGGCCCGCGCCGCCCGGCCGGAATACGCCTGCGGGCCCGTCGCCCTCGGCGGGCGTGCCTGTCAACTCGGCGTCCAGCGGAAACACGTCGTAGTAATCACCCGCCACGGTGTTGGCCGGGCGGTTGACGAAGGACACATCGAGGCCGGGCAGGGAAGGCGGCGCGCCGGGCACCAGCCACAATTGGATCTCGCGCGCGATCTCCAGGTCGCGCTTCATCGTCACCCGGTCGGCCACCTCCAGCAGCAACAGCAGCAGCACCAGCAGGCTGCCCAGGAAGCGTAGTTGCGTGCCGGTCAGCTCGAAGTCCCCGGAGCGGAAAGTGATGTTGGGGAGGACGAGCAAAACCAGCGCCACCAGCAGAACCACCCGGCGCGCCGGCGACAGCTTCATCAGGATGGTCCAGAAGAACTGCTTCAGCACGTGCACCAGCCGCTGGCGGCGCGTCCAGTGCGCGGGGTGCGTCCTGTCCACCTCGCGCGAATAGAGCCGGTAGCCGCTGCGGGCGTCGGCGATGAACTGCGACCATAATTGATCGATCTCCAGTCCGTCGGTGACCTGCCGCCAGAAGCCGCGCCACTGGGCGTAGGCGCGCCGGGCAGGCCGCTCCCCGGGCAGCGGTGGCAAGCCGGCCGGCGAAGGCGGCGATGGTGGCGAAACATCCATGCGATGCGCCAACATTATAGCGGGAAAGACCAATCCATCGCCGCGCTCTTGAAAACGGCCGCGCCCGCGCCTTGTCGGCGGGCGCACCTGGCCCGTGGCCAGACTGCTTCACGAGGGCCCTTCGGCTTACTCCTCGCTCGCCGTTCTGCGCGATAGGACCATCGGCCTGCTCTATGAGCGCGGTGAGACGCAGCCGTACGAGCGGATCACTTTCGCGCGGTTCAGCCCAAGATGGCTGACGGAAGATTCGGTCCGAGGGCCGTTCTTCTGATGCGCTTATTCTGTCTGGTCAGGGCAATGCTTTCATCGGGCACGAGAACTACCCGCTGAAGCTCTCCGGTTTGAACTCCCCTCACCGCATGCTATACTCGCGCCACCGGACCTCCAAGGAGGCCGTCAATGGAAGTCCTCGGCGGTGTGCTTTTAGTGGTGCTTGGTCTGGCAATTTGTGTTTCCCCCTTTGCGTTTCTGTTCGAACGCCGGCGTTGGCGGCGCTATGCCCGCGACAGCGATGAGCGTATGGCGGACCTGAAGCGTCATGTGAGTTTCTTGGAGACAGAACTCAGTCAGCTTCGAGAGGATTTCAGAGCATTCCAGGAAAGGTTCGCCGCCAGGGAAGCCGCCGCCCCGAGTATCCCTGTCGCAGAGCAGGCCAAGCCTGCCCCACCACTTCGCGTGATCTCGCGTGAAGCGCCGAAAGTGACCGTGTCTCCGCCTCCCGGGAGCGCCACGGCCGGCCCTGCTCCTGCGGTTGCGCCAGGGGCAACTCCTGCCGGCCCGGTTCCGGCCGCTCCTGCTGTCAGGCCACCGCGCGTTGTTTTGGCGGCGCCAGAGGGACCTTCGCTGAAGGAACGATTGAGGTCTGCGCTCGCCATCGAGGAGGTACTGGGCGCCAACTGGCTGAACAAGATTGGCATCGTAGTCCTGGTATTCGGGGTGGCCTTCTTCCTAGCCTATCAATTGCGGCAGCTTGGACCGGCCGGCAGGGTCCTGGTGGGCTACACGGTTGGCGGCGCCTTACTCGGAAGCGGGCTCTTCTTCGAGCGGCGGGACCGCTATCGCATTCTGGCGCGTGCGGGCATAGGGGGCGGCTGGGCTCTGCTGTTCTTTACCACTTACGCGATGCACCACGTGCCGGCTGCGAAGGTGATCGCCTCGCAGGCCTTCGACCTTGTGCTGTTGCTTGTGGTGGCCGCGGCGATGATTGCCCACACCCTCCGCTATCGCTCCCAGGTGGTGACCGCCCTCGCCTTCTTCCTGGCTCTTTCCACAGTCACGATCAGCCGCTCTAACATGTTTAGCCTTTCCGCCAGCGCCATCCTCGTTGTTGGTCTGGCGGTTGTCGCCGCACGCATGCGCTGGTTCGAACTGGAGGTGTTCGGCCTTCTGGCCACTTATCTCAACCATTATTACTGGTTGCGGTCCATCATCGAGGCCATGGGCGCGCAGCGGCAGATGTTTCCGGAATACCCGGCGAGTGCGGCGCTGCTCCTGTTTTATTGGGCGGCTTTTCGAGCCTCGTACCTTGTCCGGCGGGTGGAGGATAGGCATCAGGAAAATGTCTCCACTGCGGCCGCTTTGTTGAACACGCTCCTGCTGCTGGCTGTAATGAGGTACCAGTCAGTGCGGCCCGCGCTGGCATTTTGGTTTCTGCTGGGAGTGGGAGCTGTCGAGACCTTGCTGGGGCAACTGCGCCTCACGCGCCAGCGGCGAACCGCGGTTGTCATTCTATCCATAATCGGCATCGTACTCCTGATCGGCGCCTTTCCACTTAGATTCTCCGGAGCACAGCTTTCCGTTCTCTGGCTGGTGTCCGCGGCAGCGGTCTTTCTGGCAGGAGTTTTCACGCGGGAAATCGTGTTCCGGCGCTTGGGGATGCTGGCGGCGGTGCTCGCCGCCGGGCATCTGCTGGCGGTGGACGCCGCTCGGGTCCTCGGGGCGCGGCTTGACGGGGCCGATATGGCCGGCCAACCACTTCTGGCGGCGCTGTTCGCTCTGGCGGCGCTTTTCTTCTATGGCAAGTCCCACATAGTTCTCCGCCGCTGGCCCCACTTGTTCCAAGTGGCTCTGGACCGGGTGTGCCTAGAAGGATTTTCCTACGGCGGCGGAGTGCTGGCCGTGGTGGGAGCGTGGGTGGCTTGGCCGGGAGTGTGGACCGCTGTAGCCTGGGCCGCGCTCGGGCTAAGTCTGGCCATCGCCGCCAATCGTCTGGCGCTTCCCGCGCTTTCCTTCCAAGGACATCTCATGGCCCTCGTGGCCGTGCTTCGGGTGCTGGCGGTCAATCTTGAAGCGGCCGCCACGTATCAGCACATTACGTTGCGGCTGATAACCGTTTCCCTCGTAGCGGCGCTTCTATACCTATCCTCCCGATGGAGCCCGCCCGGGGAGCTCCGGAGGTTCCGGGGAATCCCCGCAGCCTATACCTGGGCAGCGTCGGCTCTGGTAGGCCTGCTGATATGGTACGAGCTGCAGCCCGCGGGCGTCGCCCTGGGCTGGTCAATGCTGGGGCTGATCCTGTTTGAGTCGGGGCTGGAGCGGCGCTCCACGCACCTGCGCCTTCAGGGCTACGCAGCTCTGGCCGCTGGTTTCCTGCGGATCTTCTACGTAAACTTCAATGCCGAAGGAATCGCCGGTGAACTCAGCCCGCGCTTCTATACGACGCTTCCCCTGGCTGGGGCTTTCTATTACGTCTATTGGCAGTTGGAGAACCGCAGGAAGGACTCTCTGCAACTGGACCGGCGCCTCCGGGTGTTTCAGGTCTGCAGCTATCTCGGGACCCTGACCCTGGTCGCCATGATGCGCTTTGAGTTGGATCTCGACTGGGTGGCGGCGGCCTGGGCAGCCCTCGTCCTGCTGTTGCTGATGATTGCCTGGAGGGCAGGCCGAACAGTTTTCCTTGGCCAGGGTCTCTTGTTAAGCCTGGCGGTCCTCTTTCGGACGGCCTTCCACAATTTTTACGAGCGCAGCGGGCTCCCCTCCCCGTGGTTGCAAGGGCGGCTCCTATGCGTCGGAACTACTATCGCCCTGCTGTTCATCTGTCTGCTTCTAGCGCTCCAGCGGCGAGGGACCAGGCCTGCTCAACCCGGCGGACAACACTGGTTTGTCAGAATGCTTGGAGCCTGCGAGCGCTATCCGGAACAGCTCCTGTTCTTTATCATTCTCATTCTGTCCACCGTCCTGCTGGCCTTGGCCATGGCGGGAGGAATGGTCACTGTGGCCTGGGGTCTGCAAGGCGTGGCGGTATTCCTTTTCGCCCTCTGGGCCCAAGAGCGCAGTTTTCGGCTGGCGGGGCTCGGCCTGCTGCTGCTCTGCGTGGGGAAGATCGCATTCTGGGACGCGTGGGGCCTGGACCTCCGTGATCGCTACTTGACCTTCATCGTTCTAGGATCCGCGCTTCTCTCTGTCTCTTTCATCTACACCCGCTATCGCGAAAGGATTCGAGCGTACCTATGAAACGCTGGACGGCTTTCTCCGCCGTGCTTCTGCTGCTGGCAGCAGCACTGGTGCTGACGGAAAGGCGCAAGGCGGAGGCCCCGGTCGGGCCGGGTGCTATCCTCCACTTGATCGCCGACACCCAACGGGAACTCAGCCGTTTGCCCGTCCGCTTTACCCGGCTTTCCGATGAGGAAGAGACACGGTTCGGCGACGAACTGGCGGAGAGCTATGCGAACTGGGGACCCGTCTCGGCGCCCGAAGCAGAGGAGGATGCGCGTGCCGTCGAAGCCTATGTTCGGCAAGTGGGGGAGCGGCTTGCAGTGCGCGCCCGCCGCAAACTGTTGTATCGGTTCCACTACATTCCTGATCTCGCGCTGGTGAACGCGTTTGCCCTCCCCGGCGGCCACGTATTCGTGGGCGCCGGTTTGATACCCCTAATGGACTCCGAGGACCAACTGGCGGCAGTGCTTGCCCACGAAATCAAGCACATCGACCTGTATCATTGTGCCGAACGGGTGCAGCTTGAAGCGGGGCTGCGCAAGCTCCGCTTGGGTGTACCGGGGCAACTGGTCACTTTGCCAGTGAGGGTGTTTCAGGCCGGCTACAGCAAGGCTCAGGAGCTGGAGGCGGACCGCGAGGGGACCCGCCTGGCCGTTCGGGCCTCCTACTCTCCTGCCGGCGCCCTGCGCATGTTCGAGACATTTAACCGCTTCTATGCGCCGGAGGCGAGCCGAGCAAGAACGCCTCAGGAAGAACTGTCCAAGGTCGCTCTGGAGACCCTGGAGGGCTACTTCCGCTCACACCCGCCCCCACCGGAGCGGATTGCGCAAATCCAGAAGATGATCGCGGATGAGCACTGGGAAAACTTGAGCGAAAAAAGCCTGGCGGTAGGCGACATGCTCTGGACTGAACGCGCCCGGCGGGCCCTCGAGGCCAAGCGGTATGAGCAGGCCGTAGGGTTGGCCAGACGATCGCTGGAGGTCGCGCCGGGGCGATCGAAGGCATTCAGGATTCTGGGGCAGGCGCAATTTATGCTGGCCGATTTCTCCGCCTCGGCCGCAGCGTATCGCCAATACCTGGAGGCGGTCCCCCGGGACGTAGTCGCAGCTCGCCAGTACGCAGACGCGCTCGCCGCCCTGCGGCGACCGCAGGAGAGCGCGCGAGAATTCCAGGATTGGATGGATCGCCAAACTGTGTCGGAAGGGTTGCGAGTGGAACTGGCCGGTCTGAGACTGTTGGCAGGCGATGAAATGCAGGCCCAGGTTGCACTGGCCCGTCTGACAGCCTCCCCTGAGCGATTCTCACGGGGGGAGGCCGCCGGCGGCGCGGAAGGGGCGGAGTTGACGGGCCGGCTGGGCTGGTGGTATTACCGGGCCGGCAAGTATGGGCAAGCTGCAGACCTATTGATTCGCGCGCTCCGGGAGCGCCCTCAAGATGAGGAGCTTCGGCAACAACTGGGCTGGAGCTTGGTCGAGCAGCGCGACTTCGAGGCGGCTTTGTCCCGCTTTGGAACTTTTCCGATGGGCTGTGCGGTTGCCAGGTGGCAGGCTCGAGATAGGGATCGAGCACTGGAAGCTTTTGAAGCTGCGAGGGCCGAACCCCAATGGCTGAATCCGCGCTGGGTGGGGGCAGTCTATTCTCCCCTGGTGGCCCGAAGCGTTCAGGAGATGGAAACCGAGCGGAAGAAAGTTCCGGTGGTGAGGCTTCCAGCGGCAGCCCGGCGGTAATGCGATCCTGACCATCTCTGCCCATGGAGGCGCTTCCGTTGGTTATTACCCACGATGGCGTCCCCAGCAACACCGTCACCCTGGCGGTGCGGATCTGGGGGGGCTACGGCGCTGCTCGTGGCCAGACTGCTTCACGAAGATCCCGCGGCCTATTCCTCGCTCGCCGTTCTGCGCGATAAGACCATCGGCCTGCTCTATGAGCGCGGTGAGACGCAGCCGTACGAGCGGATTACATTCGCGTGGTTCAGCTTGCGATGGCTGACGGAAAACGCCGCCCGAAACAAGTGACGGTCGGGCCTCGCCCGCACCATCCGCCGGGTGGTGCTGCGCCTCGACAATCGCCTTGCCCGGCGATCAGTGGCTTACCGCTTTCTCCACTGGCCGGCCGGAACCACGGCGACGGCGTAGGGCGCAAGAGTTACCGTGCCACCGCCGGGCAGCCGCACCGCCGCTTCCTCGTCGGCGAAATTCAGCAACGCCAGGCTACCGCTCTCAAGCACACTCCAGAAGACGCCGGCGGGGTCCCCAGCTTCAGCGCGGCCTGGGTCTCGGGGCGCAGTTGAGGGAGCCGGCGAAGCTCGCCGGCGATGAAACGGGCGTACGGCTCTCCGGGGATCGAGTCGCCCAGGTAGAACACGGCGCGACCCTGGCCGGTGTCGCCCTCCTGCCAGCGCCGCGCCGCGCTCGTGTCGCCATCCACGGTCATGAGCAGGCCGCGAGGTTGGATTGGATAGATCACGGTCCCGCCGGCCCGCAGCCAGCGGTCGATGCGCTCCAGCACCGGCTTTTCCGTAACGTGGCCCCACAGGAACACCAGCGCCTTGTATCGGTCGAGCGCCCCGTCCAGGATCATCTGCTCGCTCACGTAATCGTAGTCAAGCTCGGCGCGCAGCGCCCGCGCCTTGGTCAGGAAGGCGGAAGCAAAGCGGTACCGGAGGACGTCGTCATCGAGCTTGATGGTGGTGTCGGAGTAAAACGCGGCGACGTCGATCACCGGCCTGGCGCGCTGATCGAGCAGCGGGCCGTGGCGCAGCCAGGCCTCGATGGCATGGTCGTTGGCGGTCAGGTTGCCGAGATAGTAGAAGAGGTGGTCCCCGCCGTTGGTCAGAGTGTTGTAAAGGCGCGCCATCACGCCCCGCTTGCTGCCGTACCCGCCCGGCTCGTAGCCCAGGCGCGCGCCATAGAACCGCGCCGCCGAAGAAGCCATGCGCGTGATGCTGAAATTATCGGCGAAATTGTCGGCCTCGTTGGTCAGGCGCAGGCCGCCCTTCACCCGGGCCATGTCGCGCGCCTGGCGGCTGTAATCCGTCCCGATCTCCACCGGCCCCCAGCCGCCGGAGGACTGGTGGATGCTGGTCTGTGGCATTGCTTCGCGCGCCCACACCGCCCACTTCTGGCACCAGTCGCTCATCGCGCCCATGTACCAGTTGGCAAAGTCGATTCGTTTTCGCCGGCCGAACTCGGCGATGAAGCGCCGCGCATATTTGCGAGAAACGCGGGGCGGCGAACGTCGGGAAGCGTGCGGCCCGTGCTGCCGAAGGTAAACGGCGTCGCCAGGGAAAACACCGAAGTATCGAAATAGCGGTTCAGCCGCGACGCCATCACGGTCGATCAGGACCACCAACGCGTCCTCGCCCCCTTGGATGGCGAGCTTGGGACCCGCAATCCTGGCCTGGTGGTTTGGGGCGGCATTCCCGCTCCAGCGAACGCAGTTCGCTTTTATGTTGACA
>Ga0315277_10013489_pt1 | contig 10178 bp, 10 predicted proteins | sample YL17G05_15_MG_FD_203695 | JGI IMG/M metagenome (GOLD analysis project Ga0315277, IMG submission 203695) | Sediment microbial communities from Yellowstone Lake, YNP, Wyoming, USA - YL17G05_15 | ecosystem: Environmental > Aquatic > Freshwater > Lake > Sediment | place: USA: Wyoming | collected...
GTTTAGGTAGGGAGTGAAACTCTGCCCCAAACCAACCCGAGACTGGCTTGAAAGGATTGACGGAAGAAAGCTCTAGTCTTTAACACGCGCTAGTAACTGTTTGGTGCTTGTTCAGGCCAAGCTGGTAACGTTTGGCCTGACGACGTGACTATTCCGAAGTAGTACGTCATTTTAGGTGACCAGACGTATGTGCTGCTTATGGTCACTCTGGCTACTGACTGTGCCGGAAGGGCAACTGGCAGTGATGGGATAGTTGTCTGATTCTGCATGTTACTGGCCGAAGTTCCCATAAGGACTCGAGTAATCTGTGTGTCTGAAGTTCCGGAGTTGCCTATGTCGATGTCTATGCCTGTGCCGTTGCTGTAGAAACGCACGTTTGATTTGAACAAACTGACATCACTCGCGTTGGGATAGGCTATTACTCCATGGGTAGGAATACCATGGCGACCTATCATTTCACTACTCACTAACGCTGCCCCTCCAAGAAGGAAAAGGCAAGCTACTAGAGCGGACACAACAAAAAGCACGAGAAGCAAAAACGCTTTGCTCTTCAATTGCCTACCCCAACACAAAATGTCAATTAACGATTATTTAAGACCTACAGCGCGCGCTTCTTATGACTTGTGGTAGAATTGGTTTGGGCGCGCGCTAAGAAAATTATTCAATCAGCCCATACGCGCTCTCTTTAAGGCGCCTGCCAAAAGTTTCAAAGCCTCTTCAATGCTTGGAAGTTCCCTAGACAGAATCAACTTAGAAGTAGTAGAACAAACGCTACAATCTTGTTCTACTACATCTAGTCCCAGTCGCCTAATCTTCTGGCGGACGCACGGGCGAATCAAATAATTCCTGATTCATGTGGGAGAACTCGATCTCATCCTGCCGGAAACGTTAGGCCCCCGAGACAGCAAACTGTCAAATGCAGCCTACGGCAAACCTAAGACAATTATTCAATCAGCCCACGCGCGAAGGCTGTTGAAAAGAATCAGAGGAATGTCTTCAAAGCGCCAAAAGAGATTGTTTCTGAAATCTCTTCCACAAATCTGATGTGCTCTGCATTATCGGATGCGAGGGAGTCTTTCAGTATTATGGGTTTGAAGTCGAAATCTTCAGCACCTCTATAGGTGTTCAAGACGCAGAACTCTGCCTTGAAACCTGTCACGATGACGGTGTCAACTCCAAGTTCTTTCAGTTTTTCTGCAAGTCTTGTCTTTGTGAAAGAGTTTGAATATGTTTTCACTATGCGCATATCTTGAGGCTCTAGCTTCACATTCTCAGGCACATCAAAGCCAGATTTACCTGGCGCAAAGCCTCGGTCTTCATTCTTGTGCTGTATGACGACAATGGGCAGATTCTTTTTTCTGAAAAGGTCTATGGCCGCGTTTATGTACTCGACAGCAGACTTCAAGGAATCAGAGCAACCCTGATTGATGGTGAAGTATTCATTCTGTACGTCTATTATGAGTAAGGCTGGTTTCATTTCTATTCTCCTTCGGTGGCAAACAAACGAAACTTCTTGAAACTTGTGGGTGATTGACCTAGATAAATACCTCGGCGACAAGAACCAGAAGCGCGCTTGCGTCCTGATACTCCATATCTACTAGCGAGCATCATTCTTCCCACTTATGAGAGTCTGATAATATTCAAGAGGGGTAAAACTGTACCCAACCACTATTTCAAGGGCTGCGTGCAGAGTTTGGGGCCGGAGAATCATTCTTTTATTGGCGAAGCAATTCATTGTTTGCTCACTAGTACAGGCAAAATGAAGTTGCTAGGGTAAGTATAATGGAGTCGAAAGATCGAAGACGAATAAGAGCTATTCTCGATGGTTCGCTCAGAAGTACTGTCAGAATGTATGAAATCGCCGATATGCTTGATGAAAATTGGGTTCATTGTTACGTGAACGGCTCCGCTGTCCTCTTCGTGGCTTGGGCTGTCATGCTTTGGGCGAAGAACAAAGAAGATCTTGTTCCACTTCTTAGTCGCATTCCTGCTGACCAAGAAGAAGTAGAATTGTTTTGCGTAGAGAACAGGTTCATATCGCTGCTGGAGAAGCATGTTGCTCCTGTCACAATCTCTGCGGAGTGTTACACTTGGTCATTGGATAAACTGATCGGTGAGGTTCCAACGCTTGACTCTCTTAATGTGGAGGACACGCAGTTTGTCAACGACCAATGGGACTACAAAAGCGAGGATTCTCAGGAATTCATTCGACATTGCATTGAGTCCTTTCCTACATCCTGCATTCGAAATGAACAGGGGCAGCCTGTTGCCATGGCTTTCTGTTATGGACAATCTCCTCGCTATTTGAACATGGGAGGATTCAAAGTGCTACCAGAATACCGGAACAGGGGACTGGGCAAGAAGATCCATTTTGACATGTGCAAGAAGGTCTTGGCGCGAGGGTGCAAACCCCTTGTTCACATAAGAATTGACAATATAACCTCTCAACACATATGCCAAAGCACAGGGTTCAGGCGCCATGAACGCGTTTTTTGGGGAGAATTTGATTTTGGAAAATGATCTTTCGCTCGGGCATGCGCAGTTTACCTCGTGTAGAGAATGGTAAGAAGCAGGAAATAGCGAATTGAAGAAATCAGTAACAATCACGTGTTATTTCAGTCTGTCTCTCATTTTTCGCGTGGACTGATTGAGGGTGAAATAACAAAGGAGCATGTCAGAACAATCGTCTCCCATAGCAAGTAGTCGCTCGCGTAGCTTTGATTACTCCTTTTCTTGGTGTTGTTCGAAGTTCAGTTCAAAGCTAAGGGACACTTTTTCGTCGCGCGCGCATTACAACAAACAACGTGAATCAACGTACTTTGGTAACAACAAACAGGTAACAATCGGTAACTTTCCTCTATTTTCCTCTAATTCTGGAAACTACGGTAGACACAACATTGCTTTTGTTTTTTTTTTCGAGTTTTGTTACTGAACCCTGTTCTCGAAGAATCAAGCTCCTTTCAGGGAAAGAGCATGGACTATTTCAGGAAACGCTGTATACGTTCTGTATGCAAGTTCTTTTTTCAACGGTTTTCACAGGTTTTTTAGTGTTTTATCTGCAAAATCAATTCCCGAATCAGTTTCTAATCTGCAAAAACAAAACCGTTGTCAGATTCTCGTTCTGGAAATCGAGAGCCGTGTCAGATTCTGGTTTTCAAATAGGCCGAGGAATAGCGCGCGCGCTCAAAATAGGCCTCGAAAAAGCCTATGAACTATTAAACGCAAAAAACCACCCACTCGGCAAAAAATTCACACAAGACAAAAAAACTCAAAGACCTACTATCAAGGCGAAACACATCAACCCTCGCCCACAACCTAAAACCAGTAACCCAACAAACCTACACACAACTACACCAAAAAACAATAGAATATGCAACCATAGCCATTAAAAATCTAAAACAGCTAATGAAAGACTCAACATTCATAAAATGGACCAAGTAGCAACACGAGAAAAAGGTGCGCGCGCGCCCGTCTTCTTAGGAAATTGACGCGCTTCGTTTTTTGAGTGTTTCAGGTACTATTATCAGAATTGGGATGGCAATCACTGTGGCGACTATCATCATGGTGATAACGAGGACAGGTGCAAACGTGTCCCACAGTATCCCTGCTATCGCTGGGAAAATCACTAGGCCGATTAGCCCGTCGAATATGGCGAGCACGCTCAGCCAGGTGCCTAGAAGCTGTGGCGACACCATTTCGGTTGTCATCGCGGTTTGAAAGGCCGAAATCAATGTGAGTGCGCCCAGTAGAAACGCTGAAATTATAAGTTCAGTTGAATTGCGGGCGTAGACGAGCATGAGCATGGAGATGAGTGCGAACGGCAAGGTCAAGTATATGGCGCGTTTTCTGCCTTGTGCATCGGCGAGTCTACCCATTGGAAGGGAGAAGGCAATTGGGATCACATACATGGCTGTTGTCATTTGTCCGATCACTATTTGGTCTGCGCCTTTTACTTGCTCTGCGAAGAGTGTCCAGTAGATCTGGGCTAGGTATGCTGGTATGCTGCCGATCGCCATATAGACTATCCAAGTTTTGGCGTGTTTGACTTCGCTGAAGAGTTGTTTCACGTTGCGTATGAAGCTCGCTTTCTCTTTTGTCGCCGATTTCGCTAGGGTCATGCTGTGAGGTTCTTCGAATAGTCTCCAAATCATTATGAAAGTAAAACAGAGACCTGCGAACTGAATCACGTAAAGCGGGCGTATGCCTCGAGTGTTGAGACCCCCGAAGTATGTTACGAGATAGGCTGCACCTATGGGGACGATGAGTCTTGGAAGAGAAGATAATAAGTCGCAGAGTGCCATTCCGGTTGCTCTCTCATGGCTTTTGAAACAACTACCGCATATTGTAGGGCAAACGGTGGAAGTTACTCTCAGTGCGAAGGTCATTATTGCTAGTGCGGGAATGATCATCCACCATTCTACAGCCGTAACGAAGAAGAAGGACGCTGTCACTATCAACGCGACTCCCAGCATGAAGATCTTTTTGAGGTTGAAATGGCTCGAAAGCCAACCTGCCAGGAGGGCGGCACCGATTGAGGCGATTCCGGCGACGGCGGTCCCGAAACCGAGTTGTACTACTCTAGCGCCTAATGCAATTATGAAGATTGACTGATATTGCTGGGTTGCTCCGAGGAAGACGCTTTGGCTCATGTTTCTTGCCAGGTTCACTTTGAAGGCTCTTTCCTGTTTGAGAAGATACTTGAATGATCTTTTTATTGCACCTTCTGTTGGCAAGGAACGCCCCCAAGAAGAATGGAATTGAGAGGCATGTTGTATTAAAGCTCTCGCGCGGGCGCAATGGATCTACCAAAAAAGGGGATTTGTGCGATGAAAAAGGAGATATCGCCACTTGTGCCGAAGATACCTCACTCCGGCCACTATTTGGTGATTTCGGTTACCACTTACCATTTCAACGGTCTTGTTCATTTGCGTTTCCTCAAGAACATTAGGTTATCTTTTTGGCATATGTATTCGAAGCCTACTTCTAGCAGGTCCTTGATTTCTTCTGTTTTCTCAACTACTTTGACCGTGAAATCATTGCTTGACTCTTAGCACGCGCTAACATAACCATAGAAGATAAGACTGGAATTTTCACCTAGAACAAGAATAGTATGCGAGCCTATGAGAGAGCATCAGCAAAACACACCAAAGAAGGGAATTGCGCAACTAGAAGTTGTTGTTCAACCTGAATCACAGCGAACAACAACAACCGAGTTGATTCTACCCTCCGAACTGCGCGCGCAAGTTGTCCAACAGTCTCAAGGAAGACTGCAAGGACAAACCCAAAATTTTTTTTGACCACGCAAACGGTAACAGTAGCAGACTTTTATACACTTTTGGAGTATGATGAAAGAATGTTGAAAGGTAACAAGTTGTAACGCGCGCACGAGTTCTTCCAGTCCTTCAGCGGTCATTTTCCCGGTGTCTCGGTTTCGGTTTGAGTGATTCGCACTCACATGTTGCGAGAATTTAAATATCTCATATCCGAAGACCACTATAGACAAGAGGAGATCCATGTAATGAAAGCGAAACCCAAAGACTCTGCGGTTCTTTTGAGGCTGGGCTTGATGTGCCTTCTGGTTGGAATAATAGCAGTGGCCGTTTCGCCGTTCGCCCCTCAAACGCAACTCTTCGTTGCTTTTCTCAGTCTAGGAATGTTCACTCTAGGCCTCGGTGTAGGCTGCCTAATCTTCTCCTTAAGAATGAACAGACTGGAGAAACAGACCACTCCGCCGCCACCTCCACCCCCATAACCGCAGGGGCACAATCGAAGATCCTGGTAGTTCAATTGTTCAGTCTCTGTGGCCTGTTGTTCAGATGGCTTTTCGCAGGAACCCCTCAACAGGAGCTGAATTGCCTCTTGAAGCTCTGCAAAACATGCTTTGATCGAATCTGCTGGCCGGATTAGGAGCAGCTTCGGGGGTCTTCTCCGCTTCAGTTGCAGGGGGCAAGTATTCTTCGTTTTTCCATGCTATCTTGGGGCGCTCTAAAGGAAGAGCTCAAACTCTGACATGCGCCGCTGACGTCAATCAAGGCTTATGCTTACTGTTTGGCTAGGTAGTTGGCTATGGTGAATTTTTGAATTTCGCTCGTGCCTTCGTAGATTTCCGTTATCTTTGCGCATCGGTGGAACCGTTCAACATGATAGTCCGCCAGGTAGCCGTAGCCTCCGAACACTTGAATTGCATCGTCGGTCACTTCCATGGCGACGCGGCTTGCGTAGGCCTTGGCCATCGACGTGGCAACAGCGTTCGGCTTTTCCTTGTCATACAGCCAAGCAGCCTTGTACATCATTAGACGCGCCGACTCGATTTTTATCAGCATCTCAGCAAGCTTGAAGCTCACGCCCTCGAAGCTCATTATTGTCTGCCCAAACTGCTTCCTAGTTTTCGCGTAAGCCAGCGCCCGTTCAAACGCTCCTTGTGCCATGCCGACTGCTTGGGCCGCAACGGTTATTCTGGTGCCGTCGAACAGTTCCAAAGTGTAATAGAAGCCTTTCCCCAACTCTCCCACGACATTGGCTTCGGGCACCTTGAGGTCTGCCATTGCGAGCGAACCCGTGACGCATGGTTTGATCCCCATTTTCCCGTGCAACTTTGTCGCTTCGAGTCCACATGTGCCCTTCTCAGTAAGAAAGATGCTTTGGCCCCTGTGCGGAGGCTGAGCGTTCGTGTCACTCTGGCACAGTAAGATGAACGTGTCAGCAGTCGTTGCATTCGTTATGAATTCCTTCGCTCCATTAATTGTCCACTCGTTTCCATTCTTGACTGCTGTCGAGTCCATGCGTGTTATGTCGCTTCCATGCTCCGGCTCCGTGAAGGCTGCGGCGGCTATTTTGTCGCCTCTTGCAAGCGGAGGAATGTACTTCTTCTTCTGCTCCTCGTTGCCGTGTTTCAACAGCACGTCTGGAATCATGAGGTTTCCAAGCGAGACTGCAACTCCCAAGCCAGGGTCTGCTCGGCACATTTCCTCAACGACCAAGCAGTCTTCCAGTACGCCGTACCCTTGCCCATCATACTCCTGCGGAATACGCATACTCGTAAACCCGAGTTGCGCAGCCTTCTTGTATAGGGCCATCGGAAACTCTTCTTTCTGGTCAAGCTCCAAAGCCAGCTCCGGAGTGAATTCTTTGGTGCAGAACTCACGCACTGCACGCTTTATCTCATTCTGTTCATCATCCAGTTTAAAGTCCAACTTTCCATCTCTCCTCAATCACTTGCAGGTCTTCTGTGTTTTCGACTCATATATTTTGCTTTTCAGCGAAGGAACAATCTTGAACAAGTCCTCGACTACTCCGTAGTCGGCAAAGCTGAAGATCGGTGCCTTCGGATCCTTGTTCACTGCAATAATCAGGTCGGAGTTCTTCATTCCGAGCACGTGCTGGAACGCACCGCTGATTCCGAGAGCAAGGTACAGCTTGGGCTTCACAGTCTTCCCAGAAGTGCCCACCTGACGAACAGTCGGAAGCCAACCCTTATCCACAATGGGACGCGAACAAGCAACCACACCGCCCAGAGTCTTCGCCAGCTCATCGACAATCGACAAGTTAGCCACATCCTTTATCCCTCGACCCACACCCACAAGCTTCTCTGCAGCAGTTATGTCAACGCCACCCGGCGGCGGCAATACGTACTGCAAAAACCGTTTCTCGCTTATCTCTTCCATCAACGGCGAAGGCGTCTCCATGATTTGCCCGTTTGCTGGCGGTGATGGCTTCTGCGGTGCAAAGGTTGCCTGGCGGACAGTCGCAATGTATGTTTCGGCCTTTCTGGCCGTGGCTTTGACGTTCACTTTGCCGCCGAACATCTGACGGGTCACAGTGAACTCGCCGTTTTCAAACGCCAAGTCTATGCAGTCCGTCGCAAGCGGCAGGTTCAACGCCGTCGCGAGTCGCGCTGCCAAGTCCACGCCGTAGGAAGTGTGACCCATAACGACCAGGCTGGGCTTGTGCTGTGTTATCAGAGTTGACAAGGTTTTCTTGTAGGCTTCGGAGTTAAAGTTTTCAAGTTTGCCATCCTCAACCATTATGACAGTCTTTGCGTATTCCGCCAGCATCTTGGCGTGTTCCTTCACGTTCTGGCCCAGAAGAACGGCTGTCAGCTCTGAGCCTGTTTTCTCGGCTATTTCTCGGGCTTTCGTGAGCATCTCGAATGTTATGTCTCTGATTTGCCCCTGTCTGTGCTCTGCCAAGACGAAGATTTCAGCCATCTTAAATCAGCCCCTTCGACTTCAAGACCGCAGTTATCTTCGCCGCGATTTCATCAGGACTTCCCTTGAGGAACTCCGCCTGCTTCTCAACCGGCGGAACATACATCTTCTCAATCTTGATCCATGAACCCGCCTGCCCAACCTCGTTCTCCGTAAGGCCAGTGTCTGTTAGGGTCATGACTTTGACTTCTTTCTGCATCGCTTTTCTTATGCCCATTATCGAGACGTATCGGGGCTCGTTTATCCCAGTCTGTACAGAAAACAGTGCGGGCATTTTTACTTCGACCTGTTCTTCCAAGCCGCCCTCAAGTTCACGGTTTGTTCTCGCAGTTCCTGTGCCCAGTTCCAGTTTCTTGACCATTGTTACGTGTGGGATCTTTAGCATTTCCGCAAGGATCGGACCTACGACGGCGCTACTGTCGTCGCCTGCCTGCATTCCTGTCAGTATGAGGTTGAAAGGCATGTTTTTGATGACGCTGTGCAGAATTTTGGCGACAGCGTAGCCGTCGGAGTCGTTGAATTTGGGGTCTGTTAAACGTATGGCTTTGTCTGCTCCACGTGCGAGGCATTTCCTTAGGGTGCTGTCTGAGTCGTCGGCTCCCATTGTTATTGCGGTTACGGTTCCACCTTGCTTTTCCCTTATTCTCACAGCTTCTTCTAGCGCGTAATCGTCCCATTCGTTGATATCAAAGACCAGACCGGTCCTGTCGATGGCTTTCCCAGTGGCATCGATCTTCAATTCTGCTTCAGCGGTTTCAGGAACATGCTTGACGCAGACGATTATGTCCAATTGTGATCTCTCCATGTGACTGAGACTTCATTAACAGTCGTTTTCATATAACTTTCGCTTAGAACAGCAGGTTCTTGAAGGTGAGAAAAGAGGGAAATCAATGGCTGTCTTTTTCTCTATGCTATTGTTGTTGCCCCGCGATTCTAGGCAGGAACGCGACTGCAAATGTTACGTTCTTGTTACTATTGTGCCTGAGAGGTAGTTGAATATTCTCTGTCTTTTTCTGGGGTGCAGGATCCAGCCGAGTATGAGGTCTATTGGGAGGAGATATGCTTTGCCGACGCTCTCGATTGCCGCTCTAGCTGGACCCGCATGTTTGCCGTCTAGGTTGGTTAGTCTTATTCGCATTATTGTTTTGCCGATTGATTGACCGTAGGTTCCTTCTGTTATTGTCCAGTAGAGGAAGTAGACGAGGTTGCTGGTTCCGAAGTCGACGAACGGTATCCATCTTGGGAACCAAGGAACTAGTCGAGTTCCTGGTAGCGCTGTCGAGAGGAAAAAGTTCAATGGAACGAGTATTATGGAGAGTATTACGACATCGATTATGTATGCGACGAGTCTTTCGCCCCATGTTGCAAGTGTGATTTGTCTTAGGGCCTGAACTTGTTGTCCGCAAGTTGGGCAGTAGGCGGCGTCTTCAGGGACATTGTTTCCACAGTTTTTGCAGTTAGGCATCTGTTTTCTTCTCTGAGGTCATTACTTGTGTGTCCGGTATTTATCTTTCTCGCGCGTTGGATGTTGAGGAAGGATGTCTTCTCCTGCCATGTGTGCGTTTTTATATTGGTTTTGTTCTGATTGATGATTCTGCGGGGCACTAGTTGGGTTGAAGTTTCAGAATTGGCTGTTGTTTGCTTCGATCGTGTTGTTGTGGGGTTCTAACTGGTCGATTATGAAGATTGGGTTGAACATTCTGCAAGCGCCTGTTGCTTTTGTGCTGCACAGGTTTTTGGTCTCTGCGGCCGTGTTGTTTCCAGGCTTTGTTTTGTTGCGTGGTCGCTTGCCGAAGGATAGGGGGACGTTGGTTAAGCTTTTCGTGTTGTGTTTGGTTTTTGTGTCGGTTATTGTTACGCAGGCTTCGGGTCTTATGGAAGAGAGTTCTGGGATCGGTTCGGTGTTAAGTTATACGCAGCCTTTGTTTGTTTTCTGTTTGGCTGTTCCTTTCTTGAGCGAGCGGGTTACGG
>Ga0315277_10013490_pt1 | contig 10178 bp, 8 predicted proteins | sample YL17G05_15_MG_FD_203695 | JGI IMG/M metagenome (GOLD analysis project Ga0315277, IMG submission 203695) | Sediment microbial communities from Yellowstone Lake, YNP, Wyoming, USA - YL17G05_15 | ecosystem: Environmental > Aquatic > Freshwater > Lake > Sediment | place: USA: Wyoming | collected...
GAAGTGGCTAGGTCGCGAATCGCGACCGCCACGGCGGCCGCAGGCCTAGCCGCATCACGCCGTGTCGAGAGGTGAAACGGCGAGATTCTTCGCTTCGCGCTCCGCGCTCGCTCAGAATGACACAATGGGGGCCGGCCTAGACTCTGGGGTCACGGCCCGACACACCCCCTCGGTTGCCCCGGCCCTGCCGATGTGGTATTCTCTGAGCCACCCCGTTTCAGGCGAGGCCTGACTAGCCCATGCCCCGTTTCGTGCTGGAGATCGGAACCGAGGAGATACCCCCGCGCTACTTCCCGGTGGCGCTTCCCCATCTTGCCGAGGCCGGCAAGGGGATGCTGGAGCGCGCCCGGCTGTCCCACGATGAGGCCAAGGTCTACGGCACCCCCCGCCGCCTCGTCTTCATCGCCGAGAACCTGGCCGCGGTGCAGGCCCCGGCGGTGCGAGAGGAGCGCGGCCCGGCGGCGAAGATCGCCTTCGATGCCCAGGGCAAGCCCACCAAGGCGGCGGAGGGGTTCGCCCGGCGATGGGGCATCACGCCGGATAAGCTGGTGAGGAAGCAGACTGATCCCTCGGCTACGCTCGGGACAGGGCAAGGTGAGTATGTTTTCGCCATCATCACCGAGCCGGAGCTTCCCGCTGTCCAGGCTCTCGCCCCACTCCTCCCCGGCCTCATCACCGGCATCCCCTTCCCAAAGGCCATGCGTTGGGGCAGCGGCGCCCTGCGCTTCGGCCGGCCAATCCGCTGGCTGCTCGCCCTGGTGGATGATGAGGTGGTGGAGTTCGAGTTGGAGGGCGTGAAGAGCGGGCGGCTGACACGGGGACATCCGGTGCTGGCGGAGGGGATGTTTCCGATCAGCCACGCCGCTGAGTATGAGGAGAGGTTGGGGGAGCGGTTCGTTACAGTCGACGATGTGGAGCGCCAGAAGAGTATCAGAGGGCAACTGGAGGCAATCGCGCGAGCGCAGCAGGCGGACCCCGTGGGCGTGCGCTGGGAGCTTCCGCTAGACCGCGCGCAGAGGTGGATGTTTCCCGAGTGGGTCCTGCAGCAGATGACGAGCAGCGACGGGCTGCTGATGCAGACCACGTTCCTCACTGAGTGGCCGAAGCTGGCCCTCGGTCACTTTGACGCCAGCTTCCTGAATCTGCCTAGGCCTGTCCTGATCGAAGAGATGTGCTACGTTCAGTGCTACTTCCCGCTAGAAGACGGGCAAGCCAACCTTCTCCCTAGCTTCATCGCGGTGCGAGATGGCGGCGAAGAGCATCTGGACAAGGTGGTGGCGGGATGGGAGAACGTCCTACGCTCGAAGCTGATTGATGCCAGGTACTTCTACGAGCAAGACCTGAAGACGCCGTTGGCCGACCGGGTGGAGGCGCTGAAGGGGGTGGTGTTCCAGGAGAAGCTGGGCACCATGCACGGGAAGATGGAGCGAATCCGCGCCATTGCCAGGGACCTAGGTACCCAACTGGCTCTCGACGGAGGCAAGACGGAGGTTCTCGAGAAGGCCGCCCTTCTCTGCAAGGCAGACCTGACCACGGAGATGGTCACTGAGTTGTCAGGTCTCCAGGGCATCATGGGGCGCGAGTACGCGCTCAGGTCCGGCGAAGACGCCGATGTTGCCGACGCGATCGGCGAGCACTACCGGCCACGGTTCGCGGGTGACAGTATTCCCCAGTCGCGCCTGGGCCAGTTGCTGGCAATCGCTGACAAGGCAGATTCTATCACAGCCTGCCTCGCGGTCGGCGTGACTCCGACCGGCTCGGCCGACCCGTATGGCCTACGGCGAGAGGCAATGGGCGTCGTGCGCATCTTGGTGGAGGCCGAGCGCCCTCTCCGCCTGTCGGTCCGTAACGTCGTGGAAGGGCTTCTTGGGACCCTGTGCGAGCAGATCGCCGCACAGCGTCCGCGGGAAGAGGTCGTCGAGGAGGTGATGGGTTTCCTCGGACAGCGACTTCAAGCCTACCTGTCCCAGGGCGATCCACCCTTCGGCCGCGTCCGGTATGACCTGGTGGACGCGGCGCTGGCGCCGGGCGTTGATGATATCGCAGCCGCAGCCGAGCGCGCTCGCGCCCTCGGAGCAGTGTCCGGCCAGTCCGACTTCCTCCCGACCGTCATCGCCTGCACGCGTCCCATCAACATCATCAAGGGGTTCGAAGGTGGTGAGGTGGACGGGGATCTGCTCCGCGAGAAGGGAGAACCTGCAGAGAAAGCGCTATGGGAGGCCTACCAGAGCGCGAAAGCTGAGGCGGACGGGAACGCCCAGACAGGCGACTACGAGGCCCTCTTCACGACGCTTGGCGACCTCCGCGACCCCATTGACACCTTCTTCGAGAAGGTGCTGGTGATGCACGAAGATGAGCAGATCAGGCGGAACCGGCTGGCGTTGTGCTGGAACATCAACCAGAACCTGTTCCGGCGGCTGGCGGATTTCTCGTTGATTGTGCAGACGTAGGGGCACGGCATGCCGTGCCCCTACGAGTGCTCGACCATGCCGACGCTCAGAGAGCAGTACGAACAACTCGAGGACCAGATCCTCTCCCCCCGCGCCGCCAAGAGCGCGCACACCAAAGGTCGCCAGCGCCCCGAGGAGCCGTGCCCCATCCGCACCGCCTTCCAGCGCGACCGCGACCGGATCATCCACTGCAAGGCCTTCCGCCGCCTCAGCCATAAGACCCAGGTGTTCATCGCCCCGGAGGCCGACCACTACCGCACTCGCCTCACCCACACTCTCGAGGTGGCCCAGATCGCTCGCACCATTGCGCGCGCCCTGCGGCTCAACGAGGACCTGACCGAGGCGATTGCGCTCGGACACGATCTCGGCCATACCCCCTTCGGGCACATGGGCGAGTATGCCCTCGATGCCGTCTACCGGGAGTATGATCCCTCCGCCCACTTCCACCACTCCGAGCAGAGCCTGCGAGTGGTGGAGGTGCTGGAGAAGGAGGGGGAAGGCCTGAACCTGACCTCTGAGGTGCGCGACGGCATTGCCAACCACAGCAAGGGCATGGACGACCTGCCCATGCCGCCCGAATCAGGCCCCCATACCCTGGAGGGCTGGGCGGTGGTGTACGCCGATCGCATCGCCTATATCAACCACGACATTGACGACGCTCTCCGCGCCGGGCTGATTGCCCAGGAGTCCCTCCCCAAGGACTGCCTCGCCGTCCTCGGACAGACCCATGCCCAGCGCATCACCACCATGGTCTCGGATGTGGTGGCCCACAGCCAGGCCGGGCCGTACCTGGCGATGGGCGAGGAGGTCCAGGAGGCCACCAACCGGCTCAAGGACTTCCTGCTCGACCGCGTCTACCGGGCCGCGGCGAGGGATGATGAAGGCGACCGAGTGCGCCGTATCGTCACCACCATGTTCCGCTTCTACATGGAGAACCCCGGGAAGGTTCCCGGGGGTGCTGATGCCGCCGGAGGGGGACAACCGCGGCTGGCGCGGGTGGTGTGCGACTACCTGGCGGGGATGACCGACCGGTTTGCCATCCAGCAGTTCCAAGCGAACTTCCTGCCGCCACGGTGGCGCGGGGTGTGAAGGCGTGCCGCGACTTCCCCCGGTCACAGGTGTCGGTACAGATAGCTTGACCACATCATGCCGTTCCATTGCCACCCTGGGCCGCGCGCGTGGGAGGCGCTCCCTGCGCTTGGGATTGCGGCCGCTGCTTGGCGCGCTGGCGCTGGTCCTGGTCCCGCAGCCTGGTCTGTGCGCTGCCTCCGGGTCCAGCACGTCCGCGCGCCCGCTTACCGTGCAGCCTCGGCCTGACGGCGGCTTCCTGGTCGAAGCCCCCGGCTACCGCGCCGTGGTCGGGGCCGACGGGAACCTGCACTCCTTCCGCGTGGGCGACACCGAGATGCTCGACGACCAAGTGGCGATCTCGCTCGGCGCCTTCTTCTACGCTGACGCGCCCCTCAAACTCGACACCGTGACCCAGCCCGCCCTCACCATCATATCGGCAGAGGCAAAGGACTACCGGGTCCGGTACCAGCTCCTGAGCACAGAGATCCAGATCGTGCTGATGAACCGGGGCACCAAGCCTGTCTCCTACTTCGCGGTGCTGTCGCCGGCGGTCACCGTCGCCACCAATCTTCGCACTAAGGAGGAGGCCTCCGCGCCTGGCCAGGCGCGGTGGTCGGATGTTCGGTTCACAACCGCGGGGGGCACCTATGTGGACCTTTTGGGCGGCTCCCGCATCTGGGGCCCGTGGCTGGGGCACCAGGTCTGGGAGGTCACGGAAGTGGCGCCAGGCGAACGGGTACGGGTGAGGATGCGAGGCGGCGAGGGACGGCGCCCTAACCCCACTCTCGAGCGTCTCCTCACCGTGCGGGCGCGGGCCAACCCGCCTGACTCGGTAGTTCCGGCCGATGCCCCATTCGAGGTGCAGGTCTCAGTCGAGAACCGGTCTGACGGCGAGCTGTCCGGCGTGCTCTCCATGCAGTTCTCCGGATGCAGGAGCGATGTGGTGGTAACCGCCGCCAGCCACCTCAGGCTTCCCGCAAGAGGGACCACCTCCGCCTTGTTCAGGGCGGCGGTGGAGGCGCCGGACTTCTACACCGCCAGGATGGCGCTCAACATCGGCGATAGAGACGTAGCTGCGGGCGCCGCCGCCGCCGGCAACCGCATCTCCGAGATCAGACCCACCTCCACCCGTCCGGCCGACTTCCATCCCTTCTGGCAGCGGCTGGTCGCGGAGGCGGGGACCGACCCGCCCCCATACCAACTCGCCCCGGACAGCAAGCGCTCCCGCGAGGGAGTGGCAGTCTCGATGGTCGAGTATCAAGGCCTCGGCGGGAAACCGATCTATGGGTGGTACCTGTGCCCGGCCCGGCCCAATCCCCGCCCTGGAGTGCTCTACCTGTCTGGCTATGGGGCGCCGCCGGTGGAGCCTCCCATCTCCCTCGCCAGCCATGGGTATGCGGTGCTCGCCATTGATGTCCGGGGTAACCGCGTGGAGGCGCCCCGCGCCCGCCCCTTCGAGAGCTATGGCACTCTCGGCATTCAGTCGCCTGATACTTACGTCTACCGCGAGATAGTAGGGCATTGCCTCCGCGCGCTCCGCCTCCTCGCCTCCCGGCCCGAGGTGGATCCCCAGCGCATCGCGGTGGTGGGCGCGAGCGAAGGCGGCGGCCTTGGCCTGATCCTCTCTACCCTTGCGCCGGAGGTGAAGGCGGTCGTCGCCGACGCTCCTTTGCTGTGCGACTTCCCTCTCTCCGTGGAAGCAGGCGGATGGCCGTATAGCGATATCGCGCGTAAGCTTAGATCCCAGCCCAAGCAGGCCGCGCAGATGAGGAGCACTCTCTCCTACTTCGATCTGGCGAACTTCGCGCCGGACATCCAACGCCCGGTGCTGGTAAGCGTTGGGTTCCTCGACCGAGTCTCCCTGCCCGCGGCGGTCTATGGGGTGTGCAACCTGATACCCGGCCCCAAGGAGATCAAGCCTTTGCCGGAGGTGGGCCACGAGGGCGGCGGGGAGGAGTTGTGGGCCTACAAGCTCGCCTGGTTGGAGAAGGCGCTGGCGCCCCGGCCGCCAGGTGGGAGCGAATGACCGGCAAGCCCGCGCCCCCGCCAGACCCCACCTCCGCCACTCAGCTCCGGGCGCTTTTCCGCAGATACAGGTTCCGGCCCCGCCGTTCTCTCGGACAGACCTTTCTGACTGATGGCAACATCGTCCGCAAGATCGTCTCCGCGGCGGGCATTTCACCTCAGGACTCCGTCCTCGAGATCGGGCCCGGCGCCGGCGCCGTCACTCAGCATCTGCTCCGCGCCGCCGGCCGCGTGGCGGCGATCGAGATTGACCGGGTGCTGGTCGAGGTGCTGAAGGAGACGGTCGGCAAGGGCGCAGAAGTGATCTGCGCGGACGTGCTCGCCGTGCCTCTTGATGAGGTGCTGGGCCAGCAGGCAGGCCGGCTTTGGAAGGTGGTGGCCAACCTGCCTTACTCCATCACCGGACCAGCCATTCTGCGCCTGCTGGAGGCGCGCCGGTGGATCAGCGACATGATCGTGATGGTGCAGGCGGAAGTGGCGGAGAGGCTGGCCGCGCCACCGGGCTCACGGAAGCGCGGGTGGCTGACCGTGCTGATGGAGATCTGCTGTGAGGGCAGCCTGATCGGTCGCGTCTCCCGCAACTGCTTCTGGCCGCGCCCGGGCGTAGATTCGGCGATCCTCCGGTTCACGGTGCGGCGGCCTCCGCTGGTTGCCGCCGACAGGGAAAGCGTGCTGCACGAGGTAATCAAAGCCGCCTTCGCCACGCGGAGGAAGACGGTGCTCAACGCGCTCTCGCACGCCGTCAACCTGGAGCTCTCAAAGGAAGCGGCACGCACCCTCCTGGAGGGCTGCGGAGTCCAGCCGGACCTGCGCGCGGAAGCGCTCAGCGCGCAGGACTTCCTGCGCCTGGCAGAGGCGGTGGGGGCGAGGGCCGAGGGACGGACTCCATGACCGGCGTGCTCGTCCGCACCTGCGCCAAAGTGAACCTGTGCCTGCGCGTTCTGGGGCGGCGGACGGACGGATACCACGAGGTCCAGACGGTAATGCAGGCGATCAGCCTGTGGGACTGCATCGGGCTGAGATCCGGGAGTGGCGGCAGCGCCATCAACCTTCGCCTCCCTGGCGGCGGCGCGCCGGGCGATGACAGCAACACGTGTTGGCAGGCGGCCCGGCTGATCGCCGAGCAGGCAGGCATCTCCGCCGGGGTGACCATCGAGCTGCACAAGTCCATCCCCGCCGGCGCCGGCCTGGGCGGGGGCAGCAGCGATGCCGCCGCCACCCTCGCCGGGCTCGCCCGCCTCTGGGATGCTGCCGTGGAGCCGCGCCTGCTTGAGAGCATGGCCGCACAGATCGGCGCGGACGTTCCCTTCTTCCTTCGCGGCGGCTGCTGCCTGGCGAGGGGCCGGGGCGAGAAGCTGAAGCCTCTGCCCGCGGTCTCTATGTGGCTGGTAGTGGTCGTCCCCGAAGAGCGCGTGCCAACTGCCGAGGCCTACACCGCTCTGCACCGGCCCGTGGGAGCCCCGTCCTCGGGGCGACGTCTCAGCCGGCCCGTCCAGCGCATGGTGGCGGCCGCGCGGGCCGGCGATCCTGCTCTGGTGGCGGAAGCGCTGCACAACGACTTCGAGACGGTGGATCTGCCTGGCATTGCCGCGGCTCGCCGAGCGAAACAGGCCCTGCTATCCGCCGGCTGTCTCGGCGCCGGCGTTTCCGGCAGCGGCTCGGCCGCCTTCGGGATCGCGGTTGACTTCAGCCGGGCTCAGGCGATAGCCACCGCACTGAAGAAGGAGTGGCCATGGGTGCAGGTCGCCCGCACCCTCCAGCCGCAGGAGAGCATGGTGATCTCCAGCCTTGAGGAGGAGGCGGTATGATCGCCGCCATCGTGCTGGCCGGGGGCGTAGACCGCGGCGAGCTGGCCGCCCAGACCGGGATCATCCACCGGCCCCTGCTCGAAGTGGGAGGCCGGCCCATCCTCCTCAGCACCCTCGCCGCTCTTCGCGGCGCCGCCGCGGTCGCCACGATCACCCTCGTTGGACCCGAGCCGGTGCAGGCGATTGCGCCCGCTGACGCCGTTGACGCCCGCGCGCCGGAGGGCGACACCTTCCTGGGCAGCATCATCCAGGGCCTGGCCGCCGCGCCAGCATCAAGCGATCACCTGCTCGTGATCACCGGCGATCTGCCGCTGATCACGGCGGAGGCGATAGACGACTTCGTCAGGCACTCGCTCCGCTCCGGTGCGGAGGTCTGCTATCCCATCATCCCCAAGGACTCCTGCGAGCGCCGCTTCCCCGGCGGCAGGCGCACCTATGTGCGCCTGCGAGAGGGCACCTTCACCGGCGGCAACGCCGTGCTCGCCACCCGTAGCTTCCTCGAGCGCAGCCAACGGCTGATCGCCCGTCTCTACGCGGCCCGCAAGAACCCCCTCAAGCTCGCCACCCTCTTCGGCCTCCCCTTCATCTTCGGCCTGCTCACCGGCCGCCTCACCATCCGCCAGTTGGAGGACCGCGCCTCCGCCATCATCTCCGGCCGAGTAGCCGCCATCATCAGCCACTACCCCGAACTTGGGTTCGACGTGGACAAGGTGGAGGACCTGGAGGTGGCGAGGAGGGCGGCTGCCACGGCCAGTCGCGATTGATGTTGCTGTCGGAAGACACGCCTGTACACTCACACGCCAGCCTGGTCGGTATGAAGCTTCCACAGGAATGTGGCAACTGTAGAATTGCTCGGGGCAAACAGTCGCAGTAGGAGACCCAGCCCTTGTCCAGAACCAGTCGGCAACCCGAGGCTGCGGTGGCGTCGTGGGGTGCTGAGGAACGTATTGGTCTGCTAGTCGGTCTGATCCAGCTCATGAACGAAGCGGCTGGCGAAGACCCTCGGGTGGGCGACATATACGAAGTGGCCCGCCACCTAGCGAGTGGCGGTCTGTTCCGCTACACGTTCCTGCCTGGGACATGGTGGTCGTCGGAGCTTTGGTCCGATCTGGATACTGCCCGATCGCAGGCTTTGCTCTGGTACTACGACTCGAGCCGCGGTAGTGTGCTTCCACGCCGTCGGGTGTCTCTTACTGAGAAGGGCCGGCATCTGGCCTGCCAATCCTTCCGATCTGTCTCCGGGCAAGTGCTGACGGAACTGCGGCGCGCGATCAACGCAGCGATGGAGCCCTCCGCGCGGAGCCAGGCAATGCCCACGTAGCGGCCACTGCCGGGCTATCTGCTCAACAACGCGATCACCACACCGGCGACGACGCCAATCGCCACTCCCACCAGCCCGATGAGGGCCCCGATCAGCATCGTTGACCGGCCGAGGAGCTTCTCCATGGTGTCGCGTTTCACCTCTTCTGCCACGTCGTGAACAAGCTCCCCCCTTCGATACTCGGCGATCTCCCGCTTCAGATCCTCGCACAGCTTCTGCAGCCCCTCGTAGGGGTTCCCGTGACGCTTCTGTATCTCGGCCACGAGCTCCGCTTGCGGGCCCGCTGGCCCCGGGAGTACCGTTCCCAGCGCTATGAGCTCTTGGGCAGACAGCTTCTCCCTGCCCATCCCACGCCCGTCCAGTGGCAGCGCGTCAGGTGTGTCCCCGCTACATTCCTCGAACACGCACGTGCATAGGGGTGCGTCTGGCGCCAAGGGAAACTCGCGGGGGCCATGGTTCAGACACGCAATGAGGAGTCTGCCGTAGTAAGTGGGTTCGATGCGTTGCGGGAGGACCACAATCCCCTTGGCCGATAGCAGCGCTCTCGGCATCACTTGGCCGGCCAGTGATGGAGGCAGGCCAACGAGTTCGCGGGTAAGGATGAGCACCGTTTCCCCCGGCGCGAGTGTGATTGTGTGCGTACCGCTGGCGGTGTGCTTCTCCCCGTCCCACAGCGACACGTACTCGTCCCCGACGGAAAGATCGTAGCCGCCTGGCCTCACGTGCGCCTCATTGAACTTCTCCAGCAGGAGCCTGCCGTCCACTTGGCTCCAGTCTCGCTGGCCCCACCACTTCCGCGCCTCACCCCAGCTCTCCTGGGGGATGAGACGGCTCCTGATAGCTTGTCCAGTCAACGCCATTGGTTCCCTCCAGTAACCGATGATCTGCACACCTGGCCGCGGGCATAGCATAGCACGACCAGGGCTACGTTTCCATCCCACGGCTCGCCACCTCTTTCGGGCTGCCGTTGATGCTGGGCCTGCTTACCGGTTGCCTTGCCGTCGCGAGTTGGCACAGTGAGCATCGGCCATCATCTCCGGCCGCGTGGCAGCCATCATTAGCCACTACCCGGAACTGGGCTTCGATGTGGACAAGGTGGAGGACCTGGAGGTGGCGAGGAGGGCGGCGGGGGGGTAGGTGGCGCAGAAGCGAGGGGTCACCGCGAGGAGGCGGCCGGCACAGGAACTACCTGCGCGGCAGTTGCCTCCCCCTCCAGAACGAGTATATCGCCGGCACGATCTCGAGGGTGAGGATGGTGGAGGTGATCACCCCGCCGATCATGGGGGCGGCGATGCGGCGCATCACATCCGCCCCGGACCCGAGGGCCCACATCAGAGGAAGCAAACCCATGAGAATGCACATCACGGTCATGATCTTCGGCCGGATGCGCTGCACCGCTCCGTCGGTGATGGCGTCGAACAGGTCTTCCTTCGTGTTCATGCGGCCTTCCCGCTGGTGGCGGTGGAAGGCCTCATCCAGGTACACGATCATCACCACCCCCGT
>Ga0315277_10013491_pt1 | contig 10177 bp, 8 predicted proteins | sample YL17G05_15_MG_FD_203695 | JGI IMG/M metagenome (GOLD analysis project Ga0315277, IMG submission 203695) | Sediment microbial communities from Yellowstone Lake, YNP, Wyoming, USA - YL17G05_15 | ecosystem: Environmental > Aquatic > Freshwater > Lake > Sediment | place: USA: Wyoming | collected...
GCCCTCAGCGGCGGACAGAAAAAAACGGGACTCAAGGGCCTGTTCTCGACGAGTATCTTCGGCTCGAAAAAGAAGTGAGCCGGTCCTACCCTTTCCCGACGAGTTTCAAGAATTCCTGTTCGTTCAGAGTGGCGATGTTCAACTCACGGGCTTTATCCAGTTTGGAGCCGGGCGACTCTCCGATGACCAGATAGTCCGTCTTCGACGAAACGGACGAGGTCACTTTTCCTCCCAGACTCTCGATTATCTCTTTCGCCTCGTCTCTCTCCAAACTGGCCAGAGTCCCGGTGAGGACGAATGTCTGGCCCGCGAGCGGCTGGGCGCCGCGCCTATCTGCCTGCGATACGAAGTTGAGGCCGGCCTCCTTGAGCTTGCCGATGAGGGCGATATTCTCCGGCTGCCGGAAGAAAAAGACAATGCTCTCGGCGACCTTGGGCCCGATGTCTTCGACTTCCGTGAGCTTCTCGTCCGAGGCCCCGGCCAGCGCATCGAGAGTCCGGAAGTGTCCGGCCAGAGTCTGGGCCAGTCGCTCGCCCACATGGCGGATGCCCAAGGCAAAGACGAGCGCGGCCAGGTCCCGGTTCTTTGATTTCTCGACCTCGTCGAGCAGGTTCTGGGAGCTCTTCGGTCCCATCCGCTCCAGGCTCACGAGGTCGTCATAGCGGAGCGAATAGATGTCGGGAATGGCCCTGACGAGCTTTTTCTCTAGGAGCTGATCGACGAGCGAATCACCCAGTCCCTCTATGTTCATGGCCCGGCGCGAGGCAAAATGGAGGAGGGATTCCCGGAGTTTGGCCGGGCAGGAGGGGTTGGTGCAGCGGGAGATGACCTCTCCTTCGGGCCTGAATGCGGCCGACCCGCAGACGGGACAGTGGGTCGGGAAAGCGTACTTTTTCTCTTTCCTTGTGCGCCTCTCCTTCATCACCGCCACGACCTTGGGGATGACGTCACCGCTGCGTTCGATGAGCACCCAATCGCCGACCCGGATGTCCTTGCGTCTGACCTCGTCTTCATTGTGGAGCGTGGACCGGGTGATGGTCGTACCGGACAGGCGCACGGGCTCGAGGTCGGCCACCGGAGTCAGGGCTCCGGTCCGTCCGACCTGGACCCTGATGTCCAGGATCTTGGTCGTCGCCTGGCGGGCGGGGAACTTGAATGATATGGCCCACCGGGGCGATTTGGCGGTCATACCCAGCGCCGCCCGCTGCTCGGCCGAGTTGACTTTGACGACGATCCCGTCGACGTCGTAGTCGAGATCGTCCCTCTTCCCCCGCCACTCTTCCCAGTAATCGATAACCTCCTGGAGGGTCCGGCAATGCCGGGAGTTCCGGTTGATCTTGAAACCCTCCTGCCTAAGTTTGCTAAGACCTTCCCACTGGTTCGGCCATTCCCGGCCGTCGACATAGATGTAGTAGAGGAACGCATCGAGCCCGCGGCGGCCGACCTCTTTGGAGTCGAGGAGACGGATCGACCCGGAGGCGGCGTTGCGGGGGTTGGCGAACGGCGGCTTCCCCTGGTCCTCCTGGTCCCGGTTGATCTTGCGGAAGGATTCGAAAGGAAGATACACCTCTCCCCGGACTTCGACCTCCCTCCGGTCACTGATGACAAGCGGCAGGCTGCGGATGGTCTTGACGTTGGCGCTGACATCGTCCCCGCGCAGCCCGTCGCCCCGGGTCAGCGCCTGGGTGTATTTCCCGCCGCGGTAGAGGATGGAAATGCTTAAGCCGTCGATCTTGAGTTCGGCCACATAGTCGATCGTTTTATCAGGAAGGAGCTTCCCGATACGCCCTTCGAAATCCCGCAGCTCTTCCACCGTGTAGCAGTTGTCCAGGCTGAGCATCGGCAGCCTGTGCGAGAGGGTCGGGAACCCCTCGACCGGGTTTTCTCCGACTCTCTGGGTGGGCGATTCCGGAGTGATGAGGTCGGGAAACCGGCGTTCGAGGTCCTGGAGCTCCTTGACCAGTTCGTCGAACTCGAAATCGGAGATCTGGGGATCGCTGTCGACGTAGTATTTTTTTTCGTGGTATTCGATCTCCTGGCGGAGTTTAGGGATGCGCCTGGCGGCCTGAGTGCGAGAAAGAGACTGGGGCACCGTTTCATCCCCCGGGCGAAAATTTTTATTTCAGGAGATTATTTAATCCCGAGTCTCAACTTTGTGTCATCGAGCAGCTTGTTGAACTTGGCGATGGCCATGTTCTGCTCCGACTGGAGCTTCTCGAGCGCCTTTTTCTCGGTCTCGATATTGGCCAGCATGGTCTTCATTTCACTCTTTTCGCCGTCGGTGAAGTCTTCCTCGTCCTTGTTTCCGAACTTGGTGTTGTAGGCACCGGTCAGCTCTTCGATCTTTTTGACTTTGGCCAAAATCTCGCCCACGGTCTCGTTGTATTTGAGTTCCTTGTTGTTGAGGAAGAAGAGAGTCTCGGCCAGTTTCATGGCCTCCTGGGACTTGGCGGGATAGGTGAAGCTGGCTTCGAGGAGGTAACGGATGGCCTCGGTTGTCGTGGCCGGGTTGGTCTTGGCCTCTTTAGCCAGGATGATTCCGATATTGTAGGCCGTCTCTCCGCTTTTTTGCCGGCCGTAGATCTCCTTGAACAGAGCCAGGGCTTCGGCGTCTTTGTTATTGCGGTAGAGAGACTGGGCATAGATCGCCGTGATGTCATTGTCTTTGGTGATGGTGTAAGCTGTTTTGAAAGCTTTTTCAGCGTCATCATAGGCTTTGGCGTCATAGAGAGTCTTCCCCAGCTTTTTGATGCTGGCCATGATCTGGGGGTTTTTCAACAGGCTGTAGGAATTGGCATAGGAGTCGACGGCGTCCCTGTAGTTCTTGGCCTTCTCCTGGGCTTGACCCATGGTGAAGTATCCCGCACCGATCATTTTGTTCCATTGGCCGGTGCTGGTCGTGGCACCCTCCGTCTCTTTCGACTTGGCGGCCTTGGCGACTTCGGTCACCTGGAGCCCGTAGCTTTTGGCTTTCTCCAGGTTCTGGCCGGACTGGCTGTAAAGGGCGGAAAGCTGGAGCAGGATCTGGCACTTGCTCAGGTCGTCAAGCCCGCCCAGCGATATGGCTTTCTCTCCGTAGCTGATAGCCTCGGCGGGGGTTTTTCCGGGGTAATTGAGAAGGGACAGATTGGCGTTGGCAAAATTCTCGTACTGGCTGCCCTTGCCTGCGCACTTGGCCAGGAAATCCTTGAGGAGCTGGGCCTGCTGGGCCGGGTTCTTCTCGGTCATCGCCCTGACGTAGGAGTCATCGCACTCATTCTGAGCGATAAGAGGGGCGAACAGGAGCGGAACTATAGCGATCAAAAGTAGGATTTTTGTCCTCATTGCTAACCTCACAAAAAATTTTTAGCATCATAGCAGGAACAAACGAGCCCTGTCAATAGATTGGCATATAAAGTATAGCAAAAACTGTGCCAATCCTGCTAGAATAGCCCTCATGAAGCGCTCTGCAGCCTCCATCTCCCGTTTCTTCAGGGAGGCTGTGGAGCGCCCGCTGCGGCGCCGGGTCAGCCTGAGCAGCCACTCGAGCTTCCGGATCGGCGGTCCGGCGGACTTTTTTTTCGCGGCCCGCTCCTTGAAAGAGATGAGGTCCTGCCTGAGGTTCGTCTATGAGCGCTCTCTCCCCTATTACGTCATCGGCTCCGGCACCAACATGCTCTTCGCCGATGGTGGATTCCGCGGCCTTATCCTCAAGAACGAGGTCCGTGGTATCATCCGCGCCGGAGAAGAAGGCCGAGTCGTCGCCCTGGCCGGGACCCCTTTGGCCGACCTTGTCTCCTTCGCCCTGGAGGAAGGCCTCGAGGGGTTCGAGTTCGCGGCCGGGATTCCGGGGACGGTCGGTGGGGCGGTCTTCGGAAACGCCGGAGCCTGGGGCTTGTCTATCGGGCAGCAGCTCGAAGAAGCGGGGATCCTCGACGAGCGGGGGAACGAGACCAGGGTGGGGAAAGCCTTTTTCGAGTTCGGATACCGGGATTCCAGTCTCAAACGAAGACACCTAACTATCCTCGAGGCCGTCTTCAGGCTCCGGAAGGGCGACAAGGGCCGGATCAGGGACAAGATGGACGAAAACCTGGTCAAGAGAAAATCTCCCTGTCCGTCGCCGAAGATGGCCTATGCCGGGAGCTTTTTCAAGAATCCCGTCCTTGCCGACGGAACGAGGATGGCGGCCGGCCATCTGCTCGAAAAAGTAGGGGCGAAAGAGCTCGAGAGAGGGGGCGCACGGATCTATGCCGGACATGCCAACTTCATCCTCAACTGCGGCGACGCCACGGCCGAGGACATCCGGGCCCTCGCCCGGACCATGAAAGCGCGGGTGAAACGGGAGTTCGGGATCGAACTTGAAGAGGAGGTCATCTACCTCCCAGCCGGTTTTTCAATGCCCTGACTTTTTTTGGAGGGAGGCCCTTTTTCCTGGCTATCTCCAATCCCATAAGACTCAGCTTCCGGTATATTTCTGCCTGCCGGGGCAGCCGCTTGAGGGCGTCGAGATGGGCCCCGACCGAGGCCGCATCCCCCCTGACCAGAGGGCCGGTCAGGGAACCGGCCGTGTCAAGTTTCTTGACATTGTGTAAAGTTCCTTCAAGCAGGGGGAAAAGCATCCGGGCGGCCTTGTCTCTCGGGATTTTTGCCTGACTGAGGAGGCCGGCCGCTGCGTCCAGGAGGATGACTAGGAAGTTGCTGGCGAAGCTGAAGGCCGCATGATAGAGCGGCTTTGCGTCCTCCTGTATGACCACGGCCCGGCCGCCGAGCTGATGGACCAGGCCTCCCGCCATGGCCAGGGCCTTTTTGTCTCCCTCCAGGCCGAACGTGATGCCGCGGAAATGGGACGGCCGGGTTTTCTTGTCTGGGAAGGCCTGCACCGGATGAAGAGAAGCGATAAACGCACCCTTTCTTTGGAGCGGCTCGAGGACGCGGGCCAGCTGAAGGCCGCTGGTGTGGAAGACAAACTTCCCGGTCCAATCGACTCGTGTCCGCGCCAGCCGGGAAGCGACGCGCGGTATCTCTTCATCCGGAAGGCAGAGGAAGATAACCTTTCCTAGTCGGGCGGCGGCCTCGTTGTTGGTCATCGCTCGCCCCTGGCCGATGATCGCCCGGCTTTCTTCGACCGACTCCTTCCGGCGGCAGGTCAGGGCCCGGATTTTATGTCCTTTTCCGGCCAGGGCGCGGCCGAGAGAGGTGCCAAGACGCCCCGCGCCGATGATGACGATGTCAGCCATGCCTTCAGAGAATGAACGTCTCCCCGGGCTTGAGGACGATGACCTCAGCCAGCGAACCGACCCGCCGCTTGAACTCCTGCGGGTCAGCCTGGACGATCGGGAAGGTGTCGTAGTGGATGGGGATGACACGCTTGGTTTGGACGAACTCAACGGCCTTGACTGCCGACGGGATGCCCATGGTGTAGCGGTCGCCGATCGGGATGAAGCTCAGGTCGGGCCGGAAGAACTCGGCCACGAGCTTCATATCATAGCTCAGGCCGGTGTCGCCGGCATGGTAGAGACGCTTTCCATCGAGCTCCATGACCACCCCCGTGGCGTTGCCCTTTTCCGCCGAGTGATGGGCGACGACCATGTGGACCTTGACGCCCTTGACCTCGACCGTCCCGCCGATGTTCATGCCCTCGGCCGCGACCCCCTGGGCCTGGGCCTCGACGGCGATCTCGTGGATTCCGACCAGGACGGCTCCCGTCTTCTTGGCCAGGGCGAAGGCATCGCCCAAGTGGTCTCCGTGGTGGTGAGTGACGATGATCATATCGGCCTCCCGGATTTCATCGAGACAGGTCGGACAGGCCGGGTTGCCGGTCAGGAAGGGGTCGATGAAGACTGTCCTCGAGCCCTTGATCTTGACAGCGGAATGTCCGAGCCAGGTGATCTCCATATCCTGCTCCTTTGCCGATTGGGTCGGCTTACTTTTTCAATCTCTCGATGGAAACGCCGAGGCGCTTGAGCTTGTCTTCGATCTTCTCGTAGCCCCGGTCGAGGTGTTCCAGATCGTTGATGATTGTTTCGCCCCCGGCGATCAGGCCGGCCAGGATGAGGGAGGCCGAGGCCCTCAGGTCGGTGGCCATGACCTCGGCGCCGGAGAGCGGCGTTTTTCCCTTGACGATAGCCTTGTCGCCGTGGACCTCGATGTTGGCGCCCAGGCGGAGGAGCTCGTTGACGTGGGAGAAACGGCGGTCGAAGATGGTTTCGGTGATGATAGACGTCCCCGAAGCCTGGGTCATGAGCACCATGAACTGGGCCTGCATATCCGTCGGGAACCCGGGATAGGGAGAAGTGGTTATGTCCTGAGGCTTGATGTCGGGGCTGCCGACGACCCGGAGGGTGCGGTCGTCGACCTTCTCGATGTTCGCGCCCGAGGCGCAGAGTTTTTCGACGATGGCGGTGAGATGCCCTGGATCGACTTTCTCCAGGGTGATATCGCCCTGGGCCAGGGCTCCGGCCACGAGGAACGTCCCGGCCTCGATACGGTCGGGGATGATTTGGTGGGTCGCGCCGCCCAGTTCTTTGACTCCGCGGATGCGGATGATCTCCTCGCCGACGCCGTCGATGCGGGCGCCCATCTTGATCAGGAGCTCCGCCAGGCTGACGACCTCCGGCTCCTGGGCGCAGTTGCGGAGCACGGTCTCGCCCTGGGCCAGGGTGGCGGCCATGAGGAGGTTCTCCGTCCCGCCCACAGTCTTCTTTTCGAACTGGATATCGGCGCCGCGGAGACGCGTGGCTTCGGCGGTGATGTAGCCGTGTTCGAGAGTGATGGAGGCCCCGAGCCTCTGCATCCCGGCAATGTGGAGGTCGATCGGCCGCGACCCGATGGCGCAGCCCCCGGGCAGGGCGACAATAGCCTTGCCGTAGCGCGCCAGAAGAGGCCCGAGGACAAGGATGGAGGCCCGCATGGAGCGGACGAGCTCGTAGGAAGCCTCGGGCGAGATGATCTTTTTGGAGCGGATCGACAGGGTGTCCTCTTTGAGCTCGGAATCCGCCCCCAGCTCTTCCATCAGGGTGAGAGTGGTGAAGACGTCTTTCACCCGGGGGGTATTTTGCAGCCAGAGGCGCTCCTCGGTCAGCAGGGAGGCGACGATGGCGGGGAGGACGGCGTTCTTGGACCCGCTGATCCTCACTTTCCCCCTGAGCCGGAGCTCGTGGTCACCCAGGATCCTGATCTTTTCCATCCGAGTCAATTGTAGACTATTTGTCGGGCGAAATTCAAGACGAAGGATCTCAGAGCGAGGCCAAGGCTTGGTCGAGGTCGGCGATGATGTCGGCCGGGTCCTCGGCTCCGACGCAGAGCCGGATGAGCTGAGGCGGGATGTCGGCCAGGCGGCGCGCCTCCTCGCCCTGCTGCTGGTGGGTCGAAATGGCCGGGATGGTGGCGATGCTCTTTATCCGTCCCAGGTCGGTGGCCCGGAAGATGAGCCGGAAATTGTCGAAGACCTTGCGCGCGTTCTCCGGAGGACCGTCCACATGAAAGCTCATCAAGTGGCCATATCGGTTCACGGCGTTCCCCGTCCCGTCGTCGGAATCCACAAGCTTCATGTATTGTTTCCCCAGCTCGTGGAGGTGATAGCTCGGCAGGCCGAGATAATCGACCCGCGTGATGCGCGGGTGCTTGTCCAAAAACTCCGCTACTTTCTGGCAGTTCTGACTGACCAGGTCCATCCGGCTGCGCAACGTCCGGACATCGTTCAGGGCGAACAGGGCGTTCATCGGCGAAGCCGCCGGGCCCTGGTCCCGGTAGGGCAGGAACTGGATGTATTCGGCGAAGCTCTCCTTGAAAAGCGGATGGTCGTTCTTGAGTCTGGTGACGATCGGCCGGCGGCTGATGATGGCCCCGCCGATGGCCAGGCCTCCGGCGGTGATGGACTTGCTCAGCGAGTGGAGGACGATGTCCGCGCCCCAGCCGATGGGCCGCATTAGGGCCGGCGTTGCGCAGGTGGCGTCAATGAGAAGGGGGATCTCAAAGGAGTGGGCCAGGTCGGCCAGCGCCTTGATGTCGGAAAAGGACTGCTGGGGGTTGCTGGGAGCTTCCATGTAGAGGAAGCGGGTGTCCTCGTCGATCTGACCTTTCCATTCCTGGATGTTCTCGGGATGGAGGACCCAGCGAATCTCGACGCCCCGCTCTTGTTTTTTCCGCACGCTAAAGTTCTGGAAAGTGCCGCCGTAGAGCCGAATAGAGGAGACGAAGTTGATTTTCTCCGGCCCGCTCTTTTGTTTGACCAGGAAGGCGTCTGTGGCCATAGCGATGGCCGAAATCCCGGAGGCGGTGACGACACACGACGTACCGCATCCCGTCCCATAGCCCTCAAGAAGGGCGAGGATGTCCTGGAGATAATAAGTGGTCGGGTTGGCGATCCGCGTATAACACCAGGTGGGGATGAGATAGGCGAGGGCGGCCTCGAGCTCGTCGGCGTCGCGGTAGGATTGGCAATTCGACATGAAGATCGGTTCGATGACGGCCCCCTGGTTCCGGTCGTAAGCCTCCTCCGGGGAGTAGAGGCCGTGGACGGCGACGGTGTCAAACTTATAGTTCTTGACCCGCTCGATAAGGGCCTTGCGCTGGGCAAGGAGCTTCTTGGATTCTTCGACATATTTGATGACTCCCGGGCCATATTTTTGACCGGCGCTCATGAGACCTCCATTTTTCCGATTCCCCTCGTCCTTTTCATATCCCTTTTCTGGGGCTGAAGTCAAATCACAGCTGGGATCAGACGTCCACTCATTTCAAAACGGCAACCGTACAGGGTTGCCTCCGAAAACAGGCACGAGAATTCAAGATTTAGCGCTGAGTCGGCGGTGGATGGTCAGGATATCGGCCAGGATGGAATAGCCCGTCTCGATCTTCCCGGCTCCGGTCCCCTGGATGGTGACCTTTCCCATGAGGTCCGTGTCAAAGGTCAGGGCATTCTGGGCGCCCATAACGCCGGCCAGCGGGTCGGTCAGAGGAAGCTTCTGGGGCGAGACGCTGGCCTCGATTTTCCCGCCGGATTTCCGAGTTTGAGCGATGAGCTTGTAGCGAAAGCCCTGCTCTTTGGCCGTCATGATCATCCCGCGGTTCAAGGCCGTGATCCCTTCCCTCTTTACGTCAGCCGGCGTCAATTCCCCGCCGAGAAGGACGTTGGACAGGATGACGATCTTGGCGACCGCGTCGTAGCCTTCCACGTCCGCCGTCGGGTCAGCCTCGGCGTACCCAAGCTTTTGGGCGAGGGCGAGAGCCTCGGCATATTCCATGCCCTCGAGCTCCATCTTGGACAGGATGAAGTTGGTGGTGCCGTTGAGGATCCCCTTGATCTCGCGGATCTCATTTCCGGCCAGGCCGCTTTCACACAGGCTGAAGACAGGGGTCCCGCTCATGACCGTCCCTTCGATCCGGAAGTACAGGTTGTTCTGCTTGGCCAGTTTGCTCAGCTCCGCGTAATGAAGGGCCGCCGGACCTTTGTTGGAGGTGACGACGTGCTTGCCCGTGCGCAGCGCCTTCTTGATGTAACTCGTGGCCGGCTCGCCGGTCTTGATGTCGGTGTAGGTGAGCTCGGCGATGATGTCCGCCTCGCAATTCTCGATCATATCCAGAGGATCCAGGGTCTCGGCCGTCGCCCCTTCCCGGAAGTACTCATCGACCCGCTTTCCCCCGGCCAGCAGGGCGAGCAGCTTGCGGATGTCGAGTCCCTCGGGGAGAAGGATCGATCCCTTGAGCTTGTCAGTGATGGCGACGATTTTGGGTTCAAAATTATAGGAGTCCTTGAGATACTCGCGCTTCCGGTCGAGGATCTCCAGGAGACCCTGCCCGACGGTACCGCAGCCGACGAGTCCGATCTTGAGTTCCATGTGACTATGCTCCCTTAAATGTCACGAAAAAACAGATTGAGAGAGAATGAAGGGACGGCCTTCCGCTGAGGGCCGTCCCTTGAGTTACGTGTCTGTTCGACCGGGCAGCGCTTATGGCTTGGGCGCGGCCGCGGCCTTGATCTGGGCGTCAACCCAGTCGGTCGTGACGCTCTTCGGCCGTTCGATCGGCAGGCCGAGGGCGCGGCTCCAGATCAGCTGGGCCAGGACTCCCATGGCGCGGGAGACGCCGAAGAACACGGTGTAGAAGTCGTACTCGGTGAGGCCGTAGTGCCAGAGCAGGCAGCCGCTGTGGGCGTCCACGTTGGGCCACGGGTTCTTGGTCTTGCCGTGCTTGGTCAGGA
>Ga0315277_10013492_pt1 | contig 10177 bp, 7 predicted proteins | sample YL17G05_15_MG_FD_203695 | JGI IMG/M metagenome (GOLD analysis project Ga0315277, IMG submission 203695) | Sediment microbial communities from Yellowstone Lake, YNP, Wyoming, USA - YL17G05_15 | ecosystem: Environmental > Aquatic > Freshwater > Lake > Sediment | place: USA: Wyoming | collected...
CTAGTACACATAATGTACGGCGAGGAGGGCGCATACGGTGTGATGGCTCAGCCGAGGGCGGTGAGGACCGCCATCAACGTCTACCTCGACGGCTACCTCAGAGAGGAGAACATACGATTCCGCGATACGAAGATAGTGTTCGAGAGGAGACCTCCGAGGACCGATTGGGAGTCGGAAGTGCTTGTGCGATTCCCGGCTCTGACGAAGAGGTTCAAATCCTTCACGTTGAAGGTGAAGGAGGGCATCATCAAGAAAGGAGAGGTCGTCGGAGCGGTGGGGCCCAACGCCACGGGCAAGACGACCTTCGTCAAAATGCTCGCAGGTGAGATCGAGCCAACATCAGGCAAGGTCATGGGAGGGATCTCGGTAAGCTACAAGCCGCAATACATCAAACCGGAGTTCGACGGGACCGTGAGAGAGTTGCTCGCGTCATCGATAGGCAAGGACTTCGAGTCCGGGTTCTTCCAGTCCGAGATTGCGCACCCGCTCAGTCTGAAGCATTTGATGGAGAAGCACCTGGACACACTCTCTGGTGGCGAGTTGCAGAGGGTCGCGATAGCCGACTGCATCGGCCAAACCGCGGATATCTATCTGCTCGACGAGCCATCGGCGTACCTCGACTCCAATCAGAGGATGATCGCATCAAAGACCATAAGACGGGCCATCGAGAAGATCGGCAAATCGGCTCTTGTGGTCGATCACGATGTCTACATGATCGATCTCATCTCCGACTCGCTCATGGTCTTCTCCGGCGAGCCCTCGCTCAAGGGACATGCGGAGGGTCCAATGGATATGAGGGATGGCATGAACAGTTTCCTGAAGGACGTGCAGATCACGTTCAGAAGGGATCAGGACACGAGCAGACCGAGGATCAACAAGAAGGACTCGCGGCTGGACAGGGAGCAGAAATCCAGAGGCGAGTACTACTACGGTTGAGCCTGCTTGGGTTTCGAGCTCTTGTGCTTCATCCTGTACGCATAGTAGGCCAATATCGCGACCACGGCAACGACCACGACGACATCCAATTCTCGGAACACGCCCTTGATCGACTCCCACTCTGAACCGAGCACGTAGCCGACATAGGCCAGCATGAAGGTCCACGGTACAGACCCGACGAAACTGTAGAACACGAACTTCTTGAAGTTCATCTTGGCAATGCCGGCTGGGAGGGATATGACCGTTCGGATCACAGGTAGTAGCCTGGCTATGAACGTGGCCTTGTCCCCCCATTTCTCGAACCACTCCTCAGCGGTGATGAGATGCTTCTCTCGAATGAGGATGTACTTCCCGTAACGGAGAATCAACGGCCTCCCGGCATAGAATCCGAAGACGTAGGCCGCAATCGAGCCGATCGTGCAGCCCAAGGACCCAGCGACAGTGACCCAGAAAAGGCTCATCACGCCATCCCGGGCGACAAGGTATCCCGCGAATGGCATGACGATCTCGCTCGGGACAGGCATGCAGGCGCTTTCAAGCGCCATGAGCAACATGATCCCCCCGTATCCGTAGTTGGATATCCAGTCCAGGATCAGGTCGGTGCCCCATTGTATCAGATTCATTGGGCATCGATAACATAGGCCTCGCTAAAAAACCTTGGGTGTTCCCGTTCATATGCCAGAAGCATATTTGTAGTCGCATTCGCTTCGAGCGCTCGATGCGGCTCACGCAGATCCTGGAAAGCTATTCGATCATGATGCTTCTGGGGTTGGCTCTTGGCATGCTGTCGGGCGGGTTCCCCTCGCATACCAAGGAGATCTCGATGGTCTCTCTTGCAGTACTCATGACGCTCTCGCTCTCAAACGTCAGACTGGGGGAGGCAAGGGGCAGAGACCATATCGAGCATTCGGCGAGGGCGTTGCTGATCAACTACGGATTACTGACGGGCGTCATCCTCGCGATTGGCCTCTTCTTCTCGCGGGACTACTGGTGGGGTTGGGTGCTGATGGCAGCCGCGCCTTCGGCGATATCGGTTGTGCCCTTCACTGCAGTAATGGGCGGGCAGACGACGAAGGCTCTATTCTCCACGGCCGTGAACTATGTGGCCGCGCTCGTGTTGATGCCGGTCATCACGCTGCTTCTGATAGGCTCCTCGGTTTCTACCGAGAGCCTGGTGACCTCCCTGCTCCTGCTGATACTTCTTCCGATGGCGGCATCGCGTCTAGTAATGCGCCTCGAAATCAACAAATCCGCTAACATGATGATGATCAACCTCTCATTCGCGGTTCTAATCTTCGCGGTCACGGGAGCGAACAGGGAGGCGTTTCTCGGCGACGCCTTCATCGTGCTCGCGATAGCCGCGGGATGCGTGCTGAGGACCTTCGGCACAGGGATGGGAACCGAGGTCGTCCTAAAGAAATGGGGCGTCCCGAAAGCATCGAGAGTCCCGTACGTTCTATTTGCGAGCTACAAGAATCTCGGCCTGACAGCCACCCTGGCCGTAGCCCTTTTCCAGCCGGTCGTCGCGGTCCCGGCGACCATAGGCATCGTGGTGGAAGTCGTGTGGGTGATATTCCTGGTCAGATACTACCGAGGAACTGCCTAACAGAGACGCTGAAACCCTTCAGCGAGGCTCTGAGGGAACCACTCAGATGAGAGACGAACTCGTTGAAGTCGGCGTCCGGCCTAAGGTCACACCAACGCCTGTAGACAAGAAATACAATCCCGGCGCTGCATGCTGCCATGAACCCGATCTCGACAGGCGCGGAGTAGGCTATGGTCGCGCTCTGTATGTAGTCGATTCCCAAATGAGTGCTCCAGAAAAGCAGTGGAACGAAGTACCTCCAACCGATGGAGAGCGGTACGACCACGAACGCAGCGACAGGATAGTGCATCAGTGAGCGCCAAGGGAGGCCGGACCCATCATCCCACGAAGGCTTCAGAATGGCAGCCAAGCCGTTGTCTGAGATGTATCGAGGCGCGGCCAGAACATGATCCAAGTCGATTGCCACGCCGAAGGTCAGGGCGACGAACCACTCGTCCTTGTTCAGGTTCAGAAGAAGGCCTATCAGTACAACCGCCAAGAGGTGAGTGGTCGTGAGCATGGATTCGCCTGGTACTGACTACTGGTTGAACAATACGTAGATGCACCTATCTCTCAGTTTCGCCCACACAATCTAGAAGTGGAAGGGCGATTCCTTCTTTAATAACCGTGTTGTGACCGTTTGGAATTGTTATTAACGGCGGCGAAGATTTTAATAACGAAGCCAGAGCTGGAATGAAGTCTAGATATGGCCCATATACACCTGGAGGACGGCGCGCTCTCGCCCCTTTGGCTTCTGATATGGTCGGCTATAGCAACGATTCTGATCGCTATCGCGCTGCTCGCCAACAGGAGAAAGGAGATCCCTCCGAGGAAGATCGCCATCGCCGCTATGTGTGCCTCGGTCGGCTTTGCCGTATTCATGGTGGAAGTGCCCACACCGGTCGGTCCGGTCCACATGAATCTCACCCCGCTCATCGGGATACTCGCAGGACCCGGCATGGGAAGCCTGGTCGCGCTGGTGATAAACATATTCGGCGCGGCCATCGGACATGGTGGTTGGGGAATGGTAGGTCCCAACTCGATCGTGAACATCGCAGAGGTCGTCATCGGATACTACATGTTCCGATTCTTCAAGACCATGACAAAGACAGGCGATTTCTGGTCTGGGTTCAGCGCGACCACGATCGCCCTCACAATCAGTGCATTCTTGGTCGTTCTGATCATAGCGATATCCGAGATCCAAGGCTCTAACCTCACCAGAGGAGAGACTCTCAACAACATGCTCATCCTCGCAGTCGCCAACGTTGTAGCAGCCGTCGTCGAAGGGATCGTGACAGGGTATATCGTCTCATTCCTTGGGAGGGTCAGGCCAGACCTTCTCGTAGCTGCGGCGGCGTCGCCCCCCGACGAGAGGAAATCCTTGGTGACCTCAGGGGGCACATCAGATGGCTAGGCGGTCCTACTCGAGACACATTCCCGATTTCAGGTACGTGACCTTCTTCGGAGAGACAGGCAAGAGCGCGGTCCATTCGATGAATCCATGGACGAAGATCGGCCTCCTCTTCTTCGTCGTCGCACTCGTGACCGTCGTGATGGACCTCTATTGGCTGCTCTTGATCCTGGCGCTTACCGTTGCGTTCTACGCAGCTGGAAGGTTGCCATTGAAAGTTCTTTTCGGCTGGTACTCACTCCCGTTGTTCTTTGTAGCATCTCTGTCCATCCTCTACATCTTCACCGAACCGGGCACGGACCTCTTCCGGACCCGGATGCTGGGGATTGACGTCGCAATCACCGACAGTGGGGTCATGCTCATGGCGACTTTGCTGGTCCGCGCGCTGGCGGTCGTCACTTTCTCGCTCGCGGTCTTCATGACTACGAAGTACACCCACATCACAATCGTCGCCTCACGCGTCATGCCCGGAACCTTGGCCAACATCTTCCTCCTGTCGTACAGGTTCATGTTCGAGACCTCTGACGAGGTCTCGGATGTCCTCGACGCTACGCGTTCGAGGGGCGGGAGCCTCGCCAAGGGAGCGTTGCGGCAGACGAGAATGTTCGCCGGGATATTCGGAATCGCATTTGTGCACGCTTTCGACCGGGCCGAGCGCATCGCGAAGGCGATGGAAGCAAGAGGGTACAACGGGAGGTTCCCGGTCACGGAGCCGCTTAAGAAGCCGACCGCTGGAGGGTATGCGCTGATTGCGCTCGGGATAGCTTCGCTCGCGTTGGCGGCCTACTCAAGATACTTCGACAAAGGACTGTTCGGATGGTGAGAGAATGATCTCAGAAGCTCCATGGGCAAGACACGAAGGAACGGAGGGCGCGATTGTCCACGTGGACTGCGTGACCCACAAGTACCCCGACGGCACGGAGGGCATACACAACATGTGCTTCAGGGTGTACCCGCGCGAGATAGTGGCCCTGTGCGGGCCCAACGGCGCGGGGAAGTCGACCCTCATCGAACACATCAACGGCCTGATGTTGCCCGATGTCGGCCGGGTCAGGGTCTTCGACACGGACATCGACAAGAGGAACGTGGCCTCCATCAGGAAGGTGGTAGGTCTTGTCTTCCAGGATGCTGACTCGCAGCTCTTCTCGCCGACGGTTATGGACGACGTGATGTTCGGCCCGTTGAACCTCGGGATGTCGATTGAGGAGGCCAGGAAGAAGGCGCAATGGGCCTTGGACATCGTTGGGATCAAGGATCTCAACAAGGTCCCGCACTACATGAGCGGAGGGCAGAAGAGGCTCGTCGCGATCGCGGGGGTTCTAGCGATGCAGCCCAAGATACTGGTTGTTGACGAACCCACAGGGGACCTCGACCCATCAAATGCGCACAAGATCGAGGATCTCCTTAGGTCATTGAGGGACGAGCACGGCATGAGCGTCGTCATAGCTCTTCACGACATGGACTTGGCCGCGCGGCTCGCCGACAGGATATGCATCGTGAAGGAAGGATCGGTCGTTGCGGAAGGCCGGCCCGTGGACGTGCTCTACGACGAGAAGTTGCTCGAATCGGCGGGGTTGGAGCTTCCCGCGGTGGCGAAGCTCTACGTAGACCTCGGCCTGGACAAGAGGGGAAAGAAGAGACCATTGTCGCTAGACGAGCTCACGACCCTTCTTGCCGAGTGACGAACCCGGCTGTCTCCATTAATCAGACTGACAAAGCGAAAAGTGAAAGGGTTTGGATGGTTTCTTGGGGTCATTTATCCCTTTTCGAACCTTCTCCTGACAGATACCAGTGCGAACAGAGCTAGGATACCCATGACCGGCAGCAGCATCGTCGGGAATTCAGGTATCACGTTGCCGACGTTGACCAGCATCGTATCAGAGCTGGTGTGACCAGCTCCGTCGGTGACAGTGAGCGTCACCGTGACGAGTTCATCTCCGCCCGAGAAGGTGAAGGAAGCATGCTCGCCCCACACCTCGTAGTATGTGCCCCCATAGGTGAATGACCATGTCCAGTTTGCGATGCCAGAGCTGTCGCTCGAAAGAGTTCCGTCGAAGAACACCTCCTCGCCTCCCGCAACCACCTGGTCATCACCAGCCGAAGCCACGGGGATGTCGTTGTCGACCGTCAGGTTCGTAAGTTGACCCCACCCGCGCTGCCCAAAGTCGCTGACGAAGAACTGCGACACGTACCTTCCGCTCGGCAAGAGCTCGTTATACGCGAACTTCAGGCCAGCGACGCTCCAATCGCCCAAGCGCCAGTCCATGTACCAATTCGGGTTCCCGTTGGTTTCGTCGATCTCAATCATCGTGACTGAAGGCTGGAAAACGCCGGTCGAATCCGAGGGATCCGCCCAAGGCATGCTACCATCGAACTGGAACCACGCGAAGTCACCAGTGGACTGGTCAAACAAGGCAGAGCCGGACATCCAGCTGCCTAGCGTGGAGTTGATATAGTATCCTCCAATCGCGTTGAAGACTTGAGAGTCCTTCATTCTCTCATATGATCCGAGGTATTGGTTGTCGGTCATATTCGTCAGCAAACCGCCATGTGCAGTTCCAATCCAGTTGTAATCAATCGTGTATACATCACCCGCCTGCGAGTACGGGAGGTTGTTGGATGCGTAGTTGAACGGATTGAAGGAATCATACAGCATCTGAACGATATAGAAGTACGCGTGGATGCCAATCGTGTGATTGTAGATGGCATAGGCCAGGACGAACTGCGAAGGATCCTGCTCCTGCACGACGGCGTGCACAAGGGATGGGTTCGTCCAAGATATGTTCAGACTTGGTGACTGATCATAGGAGGTCACGTTCGGATTCCAAATGTCGAGGTCCAGAAGGACATCGTGCCTCAGCATGGCCTTGCCGATCGCATTGATCGTGTCTTGCGCATGAACATGGTCAGATGCGGTCACAACACACATCAACTCGACCGGAGACACCCACATCTCGTAGTACCCTGTGCCGCTGGTCATTGTCTGGTTCTGCCCTCCATAATCAGGCGGTGGGAGACCCACTTGCACCTGTGCATTGGCGATGCCAGAAAGACTGCTACTATCGTTTATCCAGCCGTAGAGCTTTGTCGTTTCGGGTAGGACGTTCGGCAGCAGCTGGACATCGTATAGGTTCTCGCCTGAGACAACCGCAAGCTCGCTAGTGTTGTGTCTATACCCCATAGCGTCGACATCCACAGTGTAGGTGGTGCCGGATGCAAGCGTGACGTTGTAGTCTCCAGCACTATCGGTCGCATTCCAATTCTCAAAGACGGATGAATGCACCCACACGCCGGCGTTCTCGATGGGAGACCCGCTGAGCTTGTCAGTGACCTTGCCGGTCATCCAGGCATCTAGGGGCAAAAGCTCCACGTTGTAGACATTCTCACCGGGGGCGACTGCAACCTCGCTCGAGTAGTGCCCGTATCCCATGGCGTCTACATTCACGGTGTATGTCGTGCCGGAAACAAGGCTGACATTGTAGTCACCCATGCTATTCGTCGGACCCGATGCATTGAAGATTGTAGAGTGCGCTTGAACGTTGGCGTTCTCAATCGGGAATCCATTGAGCTCGTTGGTGACCTTTCCGGTCATCCAGGCATCGAAGGAAGTCAGAACGAAATCCTGCGATATCGAGTCTCCAGGCAAGATATCGATGACAGTCCAGTCCGGCCCATACCCGTTCGCTTGGGCCCCGAAGCTCAGATTGGTCCCATCGAAGACGTCGAAGGCGAATTTGCCAAGGCTGTTCGTCACCGCATATGAGATATTGTTCCTAGTCTGATCGAAAACCAACACTTGCGCATTGGCTATTGGAGCCAACGAAGCGTCGGTCACATTCCCACTCACTGTGGCCGTGAGGGGAAGCAGGCTCGCGTTGATCCGGAGGTTTGCGCCATGGTTGACGCTCATCTCCGACAGCCTGTATATCCCGTATCCCGCCTTCGAGAACATTATGTTGGATGTGCCGTTGGTCACGTTCATCTTGTAGTGACCCTGGGGGTCCGTGAACGTGTAGTTGGAGTAGCTTCTATTCTTGTTCCAATCGTTCGATGAATCGAAGTTCACGAGGACGCTCCCCAAATCCAGTCCAGTTTTGGAGTCCGTCACGTTGCCGCGAATCACCGCGTCATCGGTGGAAATCGAGGGTGCGAGTGTGATGTTGAGCCAGTAAGTCGTCCCTGAGACGAATTCGTTGGAAGTGGATCTATCCACGAAACCATATCCAGGGACTCCCATGATGCCCACGCCGCCGCCAGCAGTCCCCGCGATGACATTCACAGAGTATGCTCCTAGGGTGTCAGGAGTAGTGGAATTGCCATAGTACGGGGGACCGCCATCCGTCATGCTGGGGTTGTTCGTAAAGCCCATTATTGTTCCCTCAGTCACCGGGTCGCCCGTTTCATTCTTCACGAAGCCGCGTAGCGTGACATCCGCAACAAAGGTCGGGGCGATAGGCGCCAAGTTGATGTCGGCAAACGCAGTGGCACCCGAGACCACGGATACCGTGGAAGCGTTCGAGAAGTAGTCTCCTTCGAAGGCCAAGACCATATAGCTCAGGTCGCCAGCGACTGTCAGATTATAGTGACCGAGAGCGTCGGTCAAGCCGGACCCGAGGGGATTCCCGCCGCCTCCCATGTTCAGTATGTATATCAGCAGGACGTTCGGTATGGGAATTGCACCGTCGCTGACCGTGCCTTCGATCCAGCCGTCCTGAGGGGCGGCTCCTACCTCATGCGGCACAAGTACCAACATACTCGTTATCATCAAAACGCATAGCGCAATTGCCAGCAGCAGTTTCGTGCCGCGTCTAAACTCGCTCATCCAAAATCTCCTTCCTAAAGTTACGCAACGGCTACCCTTTCTTGGGGGAGTGAGTATACCGCTGCTACGGTTGTTGAAGGGATGAGCTGGCTATATATTGGTGTCGGCACGACAGGCTGTCCAGCATGAGTCAACCGATAGTCTCACGGGCGTCGAGGTTGCCCATAACCAGCTAGACCTTGCTCTTCACGAGGAATGGACTGAGGATTCGTGCGGCCAAATGCGGTTGGCTTACAAACGTAACAAGCTCAAGGAATCGGTCCCATTCACCTTCCCTGTTCGGGAGCATCTAGATTGTCAGCGACCGCGAGTGACGTTCCAGATGCCCCCAACTGATGGAACTCCAGTCTCCAAAGCAATGGCGATAAGATGGAGAGAATGGTCGAAGGATGCATTCGAGGATGCCAGGAAGGAGAAACGGCTGGTGCTTCTCGATCTGAGCGCTGTGTGGTGTCATTGGTGTCATGTGATGGACTCGACGACCTACTCGGATACAGAAGTGATCGCGGCAATCAACGACAACTTCATCCCGGTCAGAGTGGACATCGATCGGAGACCTGACATCTCCGAGAGGTACAACCGAGGAGGGTTCCCGACAACCGCATTTCTCTCCGACCTCGGGGAATCCGTGTGGGGAGCGACATACATCCCACCTGCAGACATGAAGAGGATTGTCAAGGCGATTCTCGATGCGAAGGCTTCTGGAGAGATCGATTCGGCCCTCGAAAGGGGCAGGCTTCAGTACTTGAACATATCCAAAACCCTACAGAAGAAGAGAACTGCTGATTCGGAGTTCGTCTCAACCCTCTTCGAAGACATCTTCTCGGCGTACGATGTCGAACATGGGGGCTTCGGAGTGGCTCCAAAGTTTCCCCATCCTGATGTCGTGAACCTTCTACTACAACGGTACGCCCGCAATCTCGACAACGAGCTCGCTGAAGCGGTCACCAACACACTGGACAGAATGACAAACGGCCTCTACGACGAAGTGGAAGGTGGCGTGTTCAGATACTCGGTAACGAGAGACTGGAGAGAACCGCATTACGAGAAGATGCTCGAGACGAATGCAGGTTTCCTTCGGAACCTGCTTCACGCTCTCAAGATCATCGGCCATGAGAGGTACGGGGCTACGGCTCGAGGAGTGGCCAACTATCTACTCAATTCTCTAAGAGACCCTATCGGCGGTGGACTCTACGGAAGTCAGGATGCGGACGAGGCATACTACAGAATGTCCGCCAAGGACAGGTCGAAAAGAGGAGCACCTGCAGTCGACAGAACCGTTTTCGCCGGTTGGAACTCGGAAGCAGTAGTGGCCTTGTTGGAGGCGGGGTTCGTTCTCAGAGAGAGAAGCTACGTGGACGCTGCAATGGCCGCCTGGCACTACACGATCCGGCAGCTATGGAACCCGCAGATCGGTCTGGTT
>Ga0315277_10013493_pt1 | contig 10177 bp, 8 predicted proteins | sample YL17G05_15_MG_FD_203695 | JGI IMG/M metagenome (GOLD analysis project Ga0315277, IMG submission 203695) | Sediment microbial communities from Yellowstone Lake, YNP, Wyoming, USA - YL17G05_15 | ecosystem: Environmental > Aquatic > Freshwater > Lake > Sediment | place: USA: Wyoming | collected...
GCAAGAAGTAGATTCGCATGAACCCTGAGCCGACAGTCCCAGCCCCGACGCCGCGCGCGCCCACGCCGCCGCCGGACGCCGGTTCGCAGGCGCTCGAAGAGGCGCTGCGCAGCAGCTTCGCCATCGTCAGGGTCGTCCTGCTGGTGCTCGTGGTGGTGTTCGCGTTTTCCGGCATGTTCACGGTGGGCCCGCAGGAAAAGGCCATCAAGCTCCGTTTCGGCCGGCCGGTGGGCGAGGGCGAAAAGGCCCTGCTCGGCGCCGGCTGGCACTGGGCAATGCCCTACCCGATTGACGAGGTCGTCAAGATTCCAATCACCGAAATCCAGACCGTTGAATCCACGACTGGCTGGTACGCCACCACCAAAGCGCAGGAAGCCGCCGGCACTGAACCGCCCGCCGGCCCCTCGCTGAACCCGACCGTGGACGGCTACACGCTGACTTCCGACGGTAACATCATGCACGCGCGCGCCACGCTGCGCTATCGCATCGAGGACCCCGTCCGTTACGTCTTTGGCTTCGTCAACGCCTCCAACCGCGTGCAGGACGCGCTCGACAACGCGTTGCTGCACGCCGCCACGCAGTTCAAGGTGGATGACGCCCTGACCCGCGAGCGGTCGGCCTTCGAGGAAGCCGTTCGCCGCCGCGCGACCGAGGTGCTTGCCCAGGCGAACCTTGGAATCACGATTGACCAATGCGTGGTCGAGTCCCGCGCGCCGCGCCAAGTGAAGGACGACTTCGACAAGGTCCTCAAGGCCGAAGTCGCGCGCAGCCAGAAGCTCAACGAAGCGCGCAGCTACGAAAACCGCGTGACCAACCAGGCCAGCGCCGACGCGAAATCGCTCGTGGACTCTGCCGAAACCGACCGCAAGAATCTGGTGGAGGGTTTGCGGGGCGAAGCGGCGCGATTCAACGATTTGCTGCCGAAGTACCGCGCAAACCCGGCGCTGCTGGTCGAGCAGCGCGTGAACGAGACGATTGGCCGCACGTTCACCAACGTGCAGGACAAGCTCTATCTGCCGGCCGGTTCGCTGCGCTACCTGATCCTCAACAAAGAGTGGCCCAAGCCAAAATCCGAAACGCCCGGGCAACCGTAGGCCGCTGGCCAAATCCGAAATCCGAATGACGAAATCCGAAAGAAATCCGAAAACCGAAATCCGAGTCCCGAATCCTCAATCGCGCTGGTTCGGAATTCGGACTTCGGCATTCCTTCGAGTTTCGAGTTTCAAACTTCGAGTTTCCTGACCCATGCAAGTCACCTCGCTCATCAGCCACCAACACGACCATCCGCACGACGCGGCGCACGGGCCGGAATGTGGTTGTGGTCACGATCATGAGCATGCGCCGGTCAAGCTCTGGCAGACCCTGATCGGCGTCGTGTTCGTCATCAATGCCTTCCTTGTGGACTGGCTTTTCGATTCGGCCCACACGATTGCCAGCGCCAGCGGCATGGTCGGCGCCATCATCCTCGGCGTTCCCATCATTGTCGTCGCGGTCAAGGATTTGAGGGCCGGCCGGCTTAGCATCAATGAACTCGTCGCCATCGCCGTGCTCGCGGCGTTTGCCTCCGGCGATTACAAGACCGCCGGCGTCGTCGCGTTCTTCATGCTCATGGGCGAAATCATCGAAACCCGCACCGCGGAAGGCGCGCGGGCCTCCATTGAGTCGCTCATCAAACTGACGCCAACGAAGGCACGTCGGATCAAGTCCGACAAGTCCGAGGAGGAAGTGCCCGCCAGCGAGTTGGCCGTGGGAGATGTCATCCGCATCCGCCCCGGCGACAACGTCGCGGCGGACGGCGTGATTGTCACGGGCCAGGGCTCGTTCAACCAGGCCACCATCACCGGCGAGTCGCTGCCCGTGGACAAAAAACCGGGCGACGAAGTCTTCGCCGGCACGCAAAACCTGACCGGCGTGTTGGAAATCAAAGTCAGCCGCGCCGGCACGGACACCACGCTGGGTCGCGTGCGCGAACTCATCCTCGCTGCCGAGAAGACCAAGCTCCCGATCATGAAGATCGTGGACCAGTACATGAGCTTCTACACACCGCTGGTGTTGGTCATCGGCGCGCTCGTCTGGGCGTTCACGCGTGACCTTGACCGCGTCATTACGGTCCTCGTCATCTCTTGCCCGTGCGCGTTCATTCTCGCCACGCCCACGGCGATGGTCGCCGCGCTTTCCGCCGCCGCGCGCCTCGGCATCCTCATCAAGAACGTCGCCGACATTGAAGCCGCCGCAAAGATCAACGCCTTCATCTTCGACAAGACCGGCACGCTGACGACCGGCGAGCTTGCGGTCAGCCGGCTCATGCCCATTGGCGACACGAAGCCTGCCGAACTCCTTCGCGTCGCCGCCAGCGCGGAGAAATACAGCAACCATCCTACGGCGAAGGCGCTCGCCCAACTCGCCAGCGAAGCCGGCGTGCCGCTGGCTGAGCCACAGAACTTTGCTGAAACCGCCGGACGCGGCGTGAAGGCGGAAGTCGGCGGCGCGAAAATCCTCGTGGGCCGCGCGCAATGGCTCAAGGACAACGGCGTGGACCGCGAGTTCGAGGAATCCGTGGACCTGAACGAGACCGAGGGCTGGAGTTTGATCTTCGTCGCCCGCGAGGGCCGCTGCATCGGCTGGGTCGGACTTCAGGACGCGACACGCGCCGAGGCGAAGGAATCGCTGGCCGAACTGAAGGAAGCGGGCGTGCGCCGCATCGCGATGATTTCCGGCGACCGCCAGCCCGTGGCCACGCGCGTCGCCGCCGAGATTGGCTGCGAAGAGGCGAAGGGCGAGTGCCTGCCGCAGAACAAGGTGGATTTCGTCCGCAGCGTGCGCAGCAAGGGCTACAAGGTTGCGGTCATCGGCGACGGTGTGAACGACGCTCCGGCGCTGGCGGCGGGCGACATCGGCATCGCGATGGGTGCCGCCGGCAGCGAAGTGGCGATCCACAGCGCCACGATCGCGCTCATGAACAACGACCTCCGGCGGCTACCATTCCTGGTGAAACTCTCGCGCAGTACGCGCGCCGTCATCAACCAGAACTTCCTGTTCGGCGTCTGCTTCATCATCATCGGCCTGACGCTCGCGACCTTCAAAATCATCGGCCCAATCGTCGCCGCAATTCTGCACAACGTCGGTTCGCTCATCGTGATCTTCAACAGCGCCCGCCTCGTGCGAAAGGGTGAGGAACTGGAGCATTATCATCCAGAGGCAGAAGCGCCCGGCGCTGACACCGGCGGCGAATCGCGCCATGCAGCGGCAGGGCAACTGACGCCGAAGGTCGCGTAGCCCGCCTTGCTGGCCATGGTTGGTGTGAGTAAACTGAAGTAGTGAGTGCGACCGAAGTCATCGAGCAAATCAAGCAACTGCCCCGTGAGGAGCAGCGGAAGGTGGCGGCGTTTCTCAATGAAATCGAAAAGCCGAACGCTGCTCGCGTTTCCAAACCACAGGTGAGCGAGGAGTTCAAGCGCGTCGCTGATGAAATCTTCACGACAAACGCCGAGCTGTTTCAGAAACTCGCGAGATAAGCCGTGCCTGAACCACGCTCTCTGACGCTCGACGAGGTTCTGTATCTGCATGACGAGTCGTTGGCACGCTTCGGCGGTTCGGAGGGGATTCGCGAACCCGGTTTGGTCGAGTCAGCGCTTGCCTCGGCAGAGAACACGCATTGGTATGGGGGCGGTGGGCTTTATGAAATTGCGGCGGCTTACGCCTTCCACCTCGCGGAAGTGCAGGCGTTCGTGGACGGAAACAAGCGCACCGGGGCCGCGGCCGCCATCGCGTTTCTGGCGCTCAATGGCGTGCGGTTTCCTGAGGATGACGGTTCCGTGTATGCTGCGTTGATTGATGTTGCGAACAAGCGTTTGGACAAGTCGGGCCTGGCAGCCACGCTCCGAAATTTGGTCGAAAAGAAATCTTGAGCCATGACCTTTACCGAAACCCATCGACCGTCGGCAATCGGCAATCCCAATTCCGACGAAACCGTCGTCTCCGTCCGCGGTCTGACGAAGGTCTTCAAGGATTTTTGGGGCCGCCCCAAGGCGCGCGCGGTGGACGACGTGGATTTCGACGTGCGGCGCGGCGAGGTGTTCGGCTTGCTCGGCCCGAACGGCTCGGGCAAGTCCACCACCGTGAAGCTGCTGCTCGGCCTGCTTTACCCGACCAAGGGACACATCGAAGTCTTCGGCCATTCGCCGCGGCACGTGGCCACGAAATCGCGCATCGGCTATCTGCCGGAGGAATCGTATCTCTACCGCTACCTCAACTCGCGCGAGACGCTGGATTTCTTCGGCAACCTGTTTCGCTTGGGCCGCGGCGAGCGCAACAACCGCGCGGAGCAGTTGCTCGAAATGGTGGGCCTGAGCCAGACGCGGACGCGCGCCGTGGGCGAATTCTCGAAGGGCATGCAGCGCCGCATCGGCCTGGCACAGGCGCTCATCAACGATCCCGACCTCGTCATCCTCGACGAACCGACCTCCGGCCTCGACCCCATCGGCTGCCGCGAGATCAAGGACCTCATCCTCGCCCTCGCGCGGCGCGGCAAGACGGTCATCTTGAGCAGCCATTTGCTGTCGGATGTCGAAGACGTGTGTGACCGTGTGGTGATCTATTACGGCGGCAAGGTGCAGGCGCTGGGCACGCTGAAGGAACTGCTTGCGACGCCCGACACGCTGCGTATCACGACGCCGGTGTTGCCGCGCGAAACGATGGAGCGCGTGCTGGAGTTGATTCGCAAGGACGTGGCGACGGACAAGGTGCGGGTGGACAACCCGACGCAGAACCTGGAGAGCTACTTCCTCGAAGTGGTGGAGAAAGCCAAGCAAGCCGCCGCGCAAACGAGCGGGGCAATGTCCGGTGCGCGCGTGGCGGCCTACCTGCGAGGGGAGGCGGAAGCCAAACCCGCCGCCGAGCGCATCCTCGAACGCCTAACGCTGCCGCAAACCGCGCCTGCCGCGTCGGTGCCGGCCGCTGCGCCCGCGCCTGCAGTGGATGAGGAGAAACTGGTGGCCCTGAGCAAGGCCACAGAGGCATCTCCGGCGAGCAAGCCAGCGCCGGTCGAAACGAAAGTGGACTTGTCGCAGGCGGACGAGAAGCTCTCGTCGCTGTTAAACAAGCCGAAGTGATTCTCGCCACAGATTGAACACGGATGAAACACGGATGAAGCAAGTCGCCACGGTCACGTTTGCAGATTTGGATACTTCGGATGAAGTCTGGGCCATCGTTAAGTCCGACGGATCTTCCGTCATCTTTGGCCTCTCGCTGAAATCGGACGGCGACTTGCAAGTTGTGATGAAGAAGTCGGACGCGAAATTGCTGGCCGATGCGCTGCGAGAAGCGTCTTCATGAATCCGTGTTTCATCCGTGGCTGATTACAGTTTGAAATGCAACGCCTGTTTGCCATCGCCAGCGTAACCTGGAAAGCGGCCTTCCGTTTCCGGTTGTTCTGGGTGCTGACCGTGCTGCTGCTCGGCTCGGTGGTCGCGCTGCCGTTGTTGATCAAGGACGACGGCACGGCGCGCGGGTTCACGCAGATTTTGATGACCTACACGCTGAGCGTCATCACCGCGCTGCTCGGCCTGTGCACGCTCTGGCTGGCCTGTGGCACCCTGGCCCGTGACATCGAGGAATGCCAGATCCAAGTCGTGGCCGTGAAGCCGGTGGCGCGCTGGCAAATCTGGCTGGGCAAGTGGCTGGGGATCGTGTCGCTCAACGCCGCACTGCTGGCCATTTCCGGTGCCGGTGTGTTCCTCCTGATGCAGTGGCGTGCCACACGATTGCCGGAAAAGGAGCAGACCGTTTTGCGCAAGGAGGTGCTCGTGGCACGCGGTTCGGCCAAGCCTCCGAACCAGCTCCCGGAAATCGAGGCAGAGGCAATACGCCTGACCAAGCAGCGGCTGGCGACAACGAAGATTTCAGGCGCCGACTTGGCGGAAGTACATCGCCAGATTCTGGAACAGCTAAAAGCAGGGGCGCAGATCGTCCCACCGGGCTATGCGAAGGAATGGCGGGTGAACCTTGGACTGCAGAAGTACTTCCTTCGCGGCAAGCCCCTGCACCTCCGCATCAAGTTCAACACGGCCGAAACGGTTGCGTCGGGCATTACTTACACCGGCCTGTGGCAGGTGGGCGTGCCGGAAACGCCGCGCATCTGGCGCAGCAACCGCATGAGTCTTGCGCCGGACACGCACCATGAATTCGAAATCCCGGCGGACCTGGTGGGCGACGACGGCGTGCTCACCATCGCCTTTGTCAACGCCAACGACGTGGTGCTGCTGTTCCCGATCGAGGATGGCATGGAGGTGTTGTATCCGGAAGGCGGTTTTGCTCTGAACTACATGCGTGGACTCGGCGTCATCTTTTGCTGGATGGCGTTGCTCGCGACGCTGGGATTGGCGGCGGCGAGTTTTCTGTCGTTTCCGGTGGCGGCGTTCTTCTCGCTGGCGCTGCTGGCCATTTCGCTTTCAAGCGGCACCATGGCCAGCGCAGTCACGGAAGGCACTGTTATGGGCTACAACGAGGAGAAAGGCACAGCCGGCAAATCCATCGTGGACCCGGTCGCCATCCCGGTGTTCCGCGCGTTGCTGGGGCTGATCAAGCTGGCGAAGGATTTCTCTCCGATTGATTCACTGAGCACCGGCCGCAGTGTTTCATGGGCGGAACTGGGCCGTGCGTTCGGGCAAATCGTGCTGCTGCTGGGCGGAGTGCTGGCGGCGTTTGGCATCACACTGTTTACACGGCGGGAACTGGCCACAGCGCAAGGGACGCAATGAACGGGCGTTTGAAGAAAGTCTTGTTGCTCCTGCTCGCCATCGCGCTGCTGGCCGGCGCAGGCCGGGTCCAACAGGCTTTGAACCGCGACCGTGACCGGCTCGGGCTGACCCACACCGAACCGCTGGAAAACGCGCCGCCGGTGCTGGCCTTCACCACCGTCGCGCTCGGCGGTTTCCGCGGGCTGATTTCCAACGCACTCTGGATTCGCGCCAACGAGCTTCAGGACGAGGACAAGTTTTTCGAAATGATGCAGCTCGCCGAGTGGATTACGAAATTGGAGCCACATTTCGCCCAGGTCTGGGTCCATCAGGCGTGGAACATGTCCTACAACATCTCGGTGAAGTTCAAGGAGAACGCGCCCGGCAATTACGCGGACCGCTGGCGCTGGGTGAAAGCCGGCATCGAACTGCTGCGCGACCAGGGCCTGAAATACAATCCCCACGACGTGCTCATCCACCGCGAGCTGGCTTGGCATTTCCAGCACAAGCTTGGCGCGAACCTCGACGACGGGAACATGTATTACAAGCAACAGTGGTTCCGGGAAATGGGCCGGGTCTTCGGCACGAACCGTCTGGCCGACATGGATGGATTGGTCAACCCGCAAAGCGAGGAGAACTTCCGCCGCCTGAACCTCCTGACCAACCAATACAAAATGGACCCGAAGGTCCTCAAAGAGGTTGAAACGAAGTACGGCCCGCTGGAATGGCGGTTGCCGGAAGCGCACGCCATCTACTGGGCGGTGCAAGGACTTGAGCGCGCCAGGCTCAACGAGCGCAAGATTGACAAGGAAATGCTGATTCAGCTTCGCCGCGTGATTTACCAAGACCTCCAGCTCAGCTTCCAGCGCGGCCGGCTCGAGTTCGATCCCATCGTCGGCGGTTTCGAGTTCGGGCCCAATCTCGACATCATCGCCAACGCCAGCGCCGCTTACGAGCAGGCGATGGAAGAGGATGAGAAGATGCGCGACCACATCAAGACCGCTCACCGCAACATGCTTCGCGACGCGGTCTATTTCCTCTACACCGCCGACCGCACGCGCGAGGCACAGCAGTGGTTCCGCTACCTCGGCGAAAAGCATCCCGACAAGCTCCTCCTCGAAGGTGAGACAAATTCCTTCCCTCGCAACTTAACGCTCGAGGATTACTGCGTCGCCAAGGTGCAGGAGGATGTCAAGGAAACTTCCCGTGACCGTATCAAGTCCGCGATTCAGGGACTGCTCATCCGCGCCTACCGGCGGCTGGTATTTGACGAGGAGGCCGCGGCGGCGAACCTGCAATTGCTCGCTCGCCGGACTTATGCGTCCTACATGAGCCAGATCAAAGGCAACGAGGCGCGCATTGGCCTGCCGACGTACGACGAGATCAAGCAGAGTGTTTTGGATCGCCTGCTCGACCAGGGGCGCGGCCTGCCGCCACTGTACCGCGCCATCTTGCGCACGAAGTTGGGCATGCCGGCAGAAGTGCCAATCTCCGCGCCTTCCACGAACGCCGCATCTGCCGCCGTTTCGGCCACCGCGCCGGCAGCGAAACCGTAGCCCGCCCACGCCCGGATGAAACCAGCCAAAGAGCCGCGCCCCCCGCGCGTGGGCCTGATTTCGCTGGGCTGCGCCAAGAATCTCGTGGACGCGGAGATCATGCTCGGAGCCCTGCTCAAGGATGGGGTGGAAATCATCAACGACCCCGCAAAGGCCGACGCCGTGATCGTCAACACCTGCGCGTTCATTGACGCGGCGCAGGAGGAGAGTGTGGACACCATCCTGGAGTCCGCCGAAGTTCGCGAGGCCAATCGCCGCGGGCAGGCGTTGATCGTCTCTGGCTGCCTGCCCCAGCGCTTTCGTGACGAACTGCCCAAGTTGTTTCCGGAAGTGGACGCATTCATGGGGATTGATCAGGTGGCTGGCGTTTCCGGGATCGTCCGGGAGGCGATGGAGCGGCGACAAGGCAAGACCCGAAATCCGAAAACCGAAATCCGAAGGAAGTTCGAAGTCCGAAGTCCGAGGTCGGACGTTACGGGGCGATTGGCCGAGTTGCAAAAGGCCGGAGGCATTTCGGCGGAAAGTGGTTCGCCCAGCCTCCGAGGCACGGAGAAGTTCGGGCGCACGAAGACCATCGTTGCCGCAAAGCCATTTCCCATCCTCCATCCTCCATCCTCGCCAATTCTGGAAGTTCACGCCCGCCCCAGCTACATCCCCGATTACGCCACGCCACGCTTCCGGCTCACGCCCCGGCATTTCGCGTACGTGAAGATTGCGGAGGGCTGCAACCACCCGTGCAGCTTCTGCATCATCCCACGGATGCGCGGCTCACATCGCAGCCGGCCGCTGGACGACGTGGTGCGCGAGGCGCGGCAACTCCTTGCCGACGGCGTGAAGGAACTGAACCTGATTTCGCAGGACTCGACTTACTACGGCCTCGACCTCCGGCCTAACCATTCCCGCGCCATTTCCTCGCCTGAAAGATTTTCGGCCGCCGCCCGGACGCTGCCGGCAAACTCGACGACGCTTTGTTCGCTGCTCCGCGAGTTGAACGCGCTGCCCGGCGATTTTTGGATTCGTATTCTTTACACCCACCCGGCGCACTGGACCGACGAGTTGATCCGGACGATTGCCGCGTGCCCGAAGGTCGCGCGCTACGTGGACATCCCGCTCCAGCACATCCACGAGAACATGCTTGAGCGGATGCGCCGCGAAACTTCGCGGGAGTACATCGTGGAGTTGCTGCAACGGATCCGCGCGGGCGTGCCGGGCATCGCGCTGCGGACCACGTTCATCGTGGGTTTCCCCGGCGAAACGGAGGCATGCTTCCGAACGCTGCTGGATTTCATCCGCGAAACGAAATTCGAGCGGCTCGGCGTGTTTACCTATTCAAAGGAGGACGGCACACGCGCCGGAGCGATGGCAGGCCAGCTTGCCGACCAGGTGAAGCGGCAACGCCGTGATCTGGCAATGACCACACAACACGAAATTGCAGCGGAGGTTTCGGCATCCTTCGTGGGCCGCACAATCAAGGTGCTGGTTGAAGGCACGGCATCGGCGAAGCAACTCCGGGCGGCGAACGTCAGCTCCTGGGAGCACGGCTTCGTTCGCCAACCCGGAACTCGGGACTCAAAACTCGGGACGGGAAAATATTCGGTGGCTCGAAGCGAGGCGGACGCGCCCGACATTGACGGGCGGGTGTTCGTTCGCGGGAAGCTGCCGCCGGGGGAGTTCGCGACGGTGAAGATCATCGGCCACACGGACTACGATCTGCTCGCTGCGCCGGTGTGAACGGATGCCGGGTTCACCTTTGGCGTTCCCGTCAAAGCGACTGCGGCCAGCTTACGGCTTGCCCCTGTGCCTGCGACCTTTCAGCCCGAAAAACGAAGTCACGGTTGCGCGGGCGATCGGTAGCACGGGCAACTTGCCCGTTCCGAGCGGCAA
>Ga0315277_10013494_pt1 | contig 10177 bp, 7 predicted proteins | sample YL17G05_15_MG_FD_203695 | JGI IMG/M metagenome (GOLD analysis project Ga0315277, IMG submission 203695) | Sediment microbial communities from Yellowstone Lake, YNP, Wyoming, USA - YL17G05_15 | ecosystem: Environmental > Aquatic > Freshwater > Lake > Sediment | place: USA: Wyoming | collected...
CGTATCGCTGCGCCACGAACCTGGCATAAGAGCGCTCGTCAAAGGCCTGGCTGTCGGCGTCCCAGACGATGGAAAAGGACTCTACCGGGTGATCGGACTGCTGCGCCATCATCGCCACGAGCAGGCTCGAATCGATGCCGCCGCTCAGGTACGCCCCCAGGGGCACGTCACTGATCAGCTGCATGCCCACGGCGCGCTGAAGCTCCCGATCGATGGTCTCGACCGCCTCTTGCCCCTTCATCTCATCCGTGTAGTGCAGCTCCCAGTAGGACTCCAGGCGGAGGCCTTCGGCCGAGATGCGCAGGTAATGCGCTGGGGGCAGCTTCTTGATGCCCCTGAAGATCGAGCGCGGCGCGGGAATGTACTGCAGCGAGAGGTAATCGCTCAAGGCCTGGTAGTCTATCTCCCGGTCGAGGCCGTCGAGGGCGAGGATGGTCTTTATCTCGGAACCGAAGACAATCCGGCACTCATCCTCGTAATAGTGGATCTGTTTGATGCCCAGCCGGTCGCGGGCAATGAGCAGCTGCCGACAGCGCTCATCCCAGAGGGCCAAACCGAACATGCCGTTCAGGTGTTCCAAGGCCTTTTCGGCGTATTCCTCGTAGAGGTGCACGATAACCTCGGTATCGCTGTGGGTGGTGAAGCGATGCCCCTTCTTTTCGAGGCCGGCCCTGAGTTCCCGGTAGTTATAGATTTCGCCGTTGAGGACCACCCAGACGGACGCGTCCTCGTTATGGATGGGCTGGTGGCCGGTTTCCAGGTCGATGATCTTGAGCCGGCGCATGCCCAGGCCGACAGGTCCCGAGAGGTGGCGCCCCTCGTCATCCGGCCCGCGGTGGATCATCACGGCGCACATCTTGGAGATGTCCGCCGGATCGACCGTGGTGCCGTTTTTATCGTATATGCCGCAAATCCCGCACATATGCCCTGCAATGTCAAAACATAAGCATCGTAAGGATACTCTTTCTTATGTGATCATACGAATAGAAAAATGACCGGAGAGATCTCTCTCCCCGGCCCTTATTTCGAGATTGCCTTATCGTCAGGGTATAACTATTACGGATATACCCATCGGTTTTGCAGGCGTCGTGGGATCCGTCGCCGATCCACCGCTCCCGATCGTGATGGGATAGCCTGTCGCGTTGACCGACCCGTCCGGGTGGACGACATAGAGATACGCACTCGCGCCGCTGCTGAACGAACCCTGGTTCACCTTTACCGTTATTGAACCGTTCGCCCATGCTGTATTAGGCTGGATCTCCCTATGGGTACATGCATTATAGGTTGATGCATTCCCTATCTCGACTCTTGCCCATGTGTTATCGATATATGGATCTGTCATATAAAATAATGCACCTGAACCAGTCCCTACCGAATTCATAAAACCAACATATTTAGGTCTTTTAAATGATGTGTGAGATGCGTTACGAGTGAGAAATGTTCTCTTATCTAATATCAATTTACCGTCAAACCACCATCGTATTACACCATCGCTTACATTCACCGTACTATCCCTGTATTCAAATTGAAAACAATGCCATGTTCCAGTGGTAATATCATTTTCAAAATTTTTCCAACCAACCATTGTTGGAGGAACATATCCAGGATCACCATGACCCATGAGTATATTTATCCAATTGTTGCCCGATACAACGGGATGCCAATCCTCAGACCCGCCCACATATTCGCACGTAAAATATATATCGTATGTCCCGGCATTATTCATTCTAACATTTGCTGAATCTGATCCGGTAGACCACATGCGGAACATTTTTATATTACCAAGACAACCGCTTTCATTGCTATTGAATGCAAATCCATCTCCCAAATAAAACCAATATTGCACAAACCACGTCTGTGAATCTGACCCACCACTAAACGCAGCTTCCATGTACTCATTTATATTTGCCACAACTGAGCGCGAGTTTGGATATCTGGCGTTTTTGGTGGTAACAGTAAACGGCGTTGAATGATCGCCGCTGTTCTTCCAGCCCACGCTTGACCATGATCCGATTGTAGCTGTAGTCGATGGGGCGGCCCCAACAGTGTCCTGAGAGAAATTATCCCATGCCACAGGAGTTACCTGGGACTTTGTCCCAAAGCTGCTCCCCGTGATCGTGATCGTACCATTATGTTGGACAACACCCGAAACACCAGTAACCGTGGGGGCGGCATTACATATCATAGGTACCAATAGGATGGTACAGATCAGAAGCATTGCTCTCATATTCATAGTCGCTACCTCTCAGAATTTTTTCTTGGCCATGATGAAGCAATTTCTACGCCAACCTACCCCCTGTAATATTACGCATAATATCAAAGTATTGCGATGCCGTCAAATTACACAATTGGAACACGATACATTCCTGAACTCCGACACCCCACAACGAGCACAATATCGTAACCGAAGAGAAGCCCATTGATGTAGTCCGGGATGAATCCCTTCAGTGGGGAGGACACCAGAAAATATATAACCATTCCCATCGATCTATATTCAACCGTTAAAATGCAGGCGGAATCGTCTAACCTTATTACCCGGATAGGCTGTTCATTGTCCTTGCACCTTGCATATCGAAAACCGGTACTTGCCCGAAGGCTCGGACGCGATGGTGCTCGTTGTGACCACGTCGATCCGGACCCCTTCAAACAGCGCCCTGAAATACCGGCTCAATACATCCACCGTCGCCGTGCTGAATCCCGCCCCGGGCACGACATGCACGACGATTTGGTCAAGTGCCTCCTGGACGATCTGCATCTGATCGATGCCGGGGATCTTGGTCAGGGTGTTCTCGATTAGCGATACCCCCGCCACCCGCGCCCCATCCCGGCGAATGAGGAAATCGGCCGTGCGCCCCACCACCCGCTCCATAAGCGGTAGACCCCGCCCGCACGCGCAGCGCCCGATACTCGGCACCCCCATATCCTCCACCCGGTATCGGATAAAGGGCATGGCCCGGTTCATCAGATCGGTCACCACGATCGTACCCATCCCTCCCGGCCTGGCCGGGGTCCCATCCGCCTTGATGAACTCGATGTACAAGTGCTCGATGTTGAGATGCATGCCTGTATGATGCTCGCACTCGGAACCGATGAGACTGACCTCCTCGCATCCGTACCGGTCCGTAACCGGGATGCCGAAGACGGCTTCGATGGTGCGCCGTTCATGCGGCATGAGCATCATGGAGGTCGAGAGTATTCCGCGCGGGCGGATCGAATCGATATCCAGACGGCGGACATACTCGGCCAGTACGAACAGGGAATGGGCATGCCCGTATAGAAGCGTAGGATGAGCCGTGCCCCATTGCTGCGCAAAGCGCTGTACGGAGGCGTCCGTGACCTGCATGGTGTCCAGATAAATGAGGGGATTGAGCAGCCAATCGCGCAGCCTGGCCTTGAGAGTCGAGGGCACCACCGGGTTGCCCCACACCGCGCCGACCGGTTCGCCGGGCTCCCATCCCGTCCAGCGGTCGTGCCTCCGCGCACAGGCATTACGCCATTCGCTGCAATCCTCGGTCAGGTAGACATCCAGCGCCCGGCCGGTCGATCCGCCGGTCTTGAAATGCATGAGGGTCTCGATGTGGTACCCGTCCGATATCATGTCCGGCGTGTGGGCGCGGATCTCTTGCTTCGTCAACTCCGGTACGCCCCTCATGTCCGCCAGGGTTCTGATATCGCTGGGATGGAAACCGGTGCGTTCGAAGCGTTGCCGGTAAAACCTGTTGTGCGCATAGGCAAACGCGAGGATATCCTTCAGTCGGCGCCATTGGCGTTCCAGCAGAACATCCTCGCCCAGGAACTGCGACTCTTCGAGTTCCTGCCAGTAAGCACGCCGCGGACTGCCGCTCCATGCATAGTAGAGCGGCTCGATTACTTGTCTTCGGAGCCGGCTCATTCCCATATCAGCGGAACCACCGTGTGGGGTATGATAGAAGGCATCTAGCTCTCTTTCTGATCCATGAGCTCATCATACACGGCGAGATATTGCCTGGCGATCCGATCCAGCGTGAAACGATCGAGGACCTCTTTACGGGCGCGCATCCCCATGGCCGTGCGGCGGTTGTCATCGTGCAACAGAGCTATAATCGCGGCTGTGAGCTCTTCTTTCGAATAAATAATGACCCCGGTCTCGTCCGGGGTGACACTATCGAGCGCCACCCCATCCATATATGAGACAATGGGCGGTACGCCACACGCCATGGCCTCCAGAATCACATTTCCGAATCCTTCCTTCCGTGAGGGGAGCACAAACAGATCGGATACTTGCAGGTAGCTGGGCACAAGCGATGAGCGGCCGATCATCGCTACATTCAGGTGTTGGTCTTCAATTTGCGCTTGGATATCCTGCACGAAGGCCTGAAGGCTCAGAGCGTTGGCGTCATCCGTGCCGAATTCGCAGGGTCCGATCAGAATGAGCACGACGCGGGGAAATGCTTTCTGGACCTCCGACCAGGCCGCAATGAGTATATCCACCCCTTTTCGTTCGACTATGGCGCCGACAAAGCTGACGATCTGTCCTTCGGCATCCAGCTGCAACTGCTCCCGCAGCCTTTTTCTGTCTGCATCGGGCAAAGGCTGGAACCGCTCGATATCCACGCCTTGTGGGATGTATCTCAGTTTGGAACCGGAGAAGCCGGCCCGCAGGCAGCTTTCCCCAAGGGGACGGGAAATATGGATGAATCGGTCGATATGGGACAGGATGTTGAGTCTGATAGCCTTCAACTTATATATATCACGCAAGGTTTCGGGATCGTCGGCCCCCATGAGCACCATCTGCATGATGATCTTCTTCCGGAAGCACTTGCAGAACAGGGTCAGCGCCCCATAATAATCCAGATGCCCGTGAAAATGGAGCACGTCGAACTCATGGCGGTGCCGGAAAAGGAATCGCAGGATCCTGGCAGTGAGGAGGAGCTCCCATTTCGGGGCCTGGGGATCGAAGGGGAGTCTATGCACATTGATCCCATCCATGCGCTCATATTGAGGCAACCGCTGGAAATCACAGGTAAGAATCTCTACGGCATACCCCTCGGCGATGAACTTCGGAAGTATGGTTTGGAGATATATGGCATGACCGGAGAAGATCGGCAGGTATTCAGTAATCAGCATGAGAATTCTGGGTCTGTTCATGTGGGACACTCCTTCAGATGCCCTTTCAACAACGGCAGAAAATCTTCAAAGCGATGCTTCCAGGAGTTCTCATAGGCTACGCGTATGCGTATTTCCTTGGCAATATCATCATTCCCGGCAATGATTCGATCGAGATGCGCCAGGAACTCTTCCTTTGTATCCGCCAGATAGATATAGTCGGACAACCGCTCCGTGCCTGCCGTGCGTGTCGAAACAAGCGGCTTGCCAGTGGCGAGATAGTCATAGATCTTTATGGGATCGTTGCCTGAGGTATGCGCGTTGATCTTATTCGGGAGGATGCAGACGTCGCAAAGCGCCAGAACACTCGCCAACAACTGGTACTTGACCGGCTTGACGATATGCACATTGGGCAGCGTTCTGATACGGGGCCCCAGGGGGTTCTTGTGGCTTTCGGGGCCGATGAAGAAAAAATTCCATGCTGCGCGGGCCCGCGCGAGGTATTCGATCAGCTCGAGATCCAGCCTCATCTCGTTCAGCCACCCCATATACCCGACAATCGGTTTTTTAAGGTGCCTCAACGGCCTGGGGATCGGTCCATGAGATTCAGCGGCCGGAAACGTGAACATATTGGTGGCGTTGGGAATAGTAAAGGAAGCCGGATTCAGCTTCTTAGCCCTTTGCGTCAACCGGTCGTTAATGGTTAGCACAAGGTCCGCATGCGAAACATAGTAATCAATCGCTTTGGCGATGATCTCCCTTTCGGATGGATTATCGCTGAACTGCTCATGATCATCAGACCAGTCGAAGATCTTGACCGCCGCGTGGGGGAAGAGAAGGTCTATGTTCTTCCACATGCCTTTAATGGGCGTATTGACCAGCAGGATCACCGGCTTCGATTGGTATCGTGCATAGACCTGTTGGCTCAGCGCCAGACTGGCACGATCCATTATCGGAAAGCGACTCGAAAAGGGGAGCACGCAAGGGGTGTAAGCCGTTATCTTGTGATCTATCGCCCGTGGAACAATGTACTTCCAGTTATTGATATGCGGCTGTGATAATTGTTTTCTAGGGTTCAGTAACAATTCAATCGGCCAGACGGCTGAGTTCACAAACAAGGCCTGGTCGATGAAACCCTCGCGGCTGAGCAGATAGAAGATGGTCTGGTTCCTTTTCCAGAATGAACTCAAGGGATTGTACCCAAAATTAATAAGATTGTATTCATTCATTAAAGAGCCTCACAACTGTCCAAGATAAATAATATTTCAGATTTGGGGCAAAATAAACCATCTTGTTATGGATTTTCATTACGAATTTTAATGACCTAGTTGTCCCATTGCTGATTATGCACACATACTGTCCGAGTGAGGGATTGGGAAATGATCCTAAAAAGCACGGCCTCTTACGCTGTTATTCCATTAGGAAAACCTCATATTCCTAATGCTTTCCCGTAGGATCTTGTCAATGAACAGCTTGAACTCATCGAGTTTGTTATTGTTTGCGTTTGGTCGAACACAGGGTGCGGCGCTGCACCACACTATCGCGTTACCTTCTACCTACATTTGAAGGAAACAGAATTCAGGTTCAATCATAGAATGAGGACCTGTGCATATTTTTGTTCATGATACCACTTTATATTTTCTATAAACCATCTTATTTTAAATTTATATCTATTTATTAATTTATATTTCGCATGATTCTCTATCCTCTCAAAAGCTATAATGCTCCCAGCTTCTCTATCTGAAATTACTCTCCACTTTTCTGGATATTTAAGAACATACTTATATAATGCTTTCCAAGTATCATTAACTCCATCAAAACCAGGATAATCGTGAAATGCCATAATTCCCCCTATTACAACATGCTTACTCCAACATATTATATCCCGTACTATTCCATTCTTGCGGTGATCACCATCAATCCAAAGCAAACTAATTAGCTCATTCCATTTAATTGATATAATGGATGATCTTCCAATAATTCTTTTAACATAATCATTAATTCCTGCTTTAGTAAGATTTTTAACGATATTTGGGTGTTCTTGAATATCTATTGTATTTATAATACATCCGTTTTTCTCCTTCTGAGCAAATGCTAAAGCAATTGTTGATTTCCCTGCGCAAGTTCCAATTTCTACGATTGCACCAGCACATTTTAAGTTTTTTGAAAGATGATATAATAATAATGGTTGCGGTTTCGCACACATATTTTCAGGAATATTTTCAATAAAATCCATAAGCTCATTAAGTGTCTTCATCTTTTCCGTCCCTTTTCTTTTCTATAACTGAACTACCCTCGTCTATAAGACGAGGGGGTCAAGTTGGGTCGATTGTAAATCGACTGTCATCTATAATCGATTCTCCCTCTTGCCCTTCAATATATTCTTGAATCATTTCGTCTGAAATATTACCAGAACCCACAGCAAAGTTGCCTCGCGTCCAGAAATGTCTGCCCCGATATTGCTTCCTCAGATGTGGAAACTCGTTCAACAAAATTCGGGAACTTATGCCTTTCAACCATTTCTCTTTCTTGCTGATATTTTGGTTGGGGTGATATGATACAAACATATGCACATGATCACTCGATACTCTCCCTGATATTATGTCGATCTCATGCTCTAAAGCAATTTGACGAAGTATATCTCGCGCTCGTATCGCTACCTCACCGGTTAATACTCGCTTCCGATATTTCGGTACCCATATCAAGTGCACCTTAAGGTCCGCCTTCGTATGCTCCCCGAGTCGATTATATCCTTCTCTTCGCCTAAAGGCGAGGGATTTCAACCATCCACGAAAGGGACATTCACAAACAAGGCCCGGTCGATGAAACCCTCGCGGCTGAGCAGATAGAAGATGGTCTGGTTCCTTTTCTAGAAGAATCCGCAGGGATTGTACCCAAAATTTATCAGATTATATTCCTTCATCTAAGACCTTTCTGCTATTCGATTTATAAAGCCTATTTATCAATTCAGCTCATGCTGCGTACAAGCTGCTTCGGAACGATGCCGAACAGCGGCAGGACCAGGAGAAAGGCAAAGGCCAGTATGAACTTGATCCCGCCTTCGACAACGAGAAGGATATGTCCGATCACATAGGCAGCAATCTTGCCATCTCGAACGATGTCTAGATGCAGCATATGCATTATAGCTGCGATTGAAGGGCGGAGCACATCGGTTATCCAGACCACTGCCGGACCTTCGAGCCTTACACTGTTAATTAGCAGAAAGAGTACCACTGCCGTCGCAACCAGTATGCAAGACTTCGTCCATTCAAAAGGGATCTGGTAGTGACGTTGTCCGTAAATATATCCGAGGGCGCTCTGTATGCCATTGACGACACATGAAGCTACTACCGCGCCGTATAATCCGTAGCTCCTTATCAGTATCAAATTGAGAAGAACGCTTGAAGCACCAGTAACGAACTGAATCATGGAGACAATAAATGTCCTCTTGGCATATAGTAACCCGAAAAAAAACTGGAAGTAGGAATCCATGATTATCCGCGATGCTACAGCCAGAAAGGCAAAGCTACCGCTGAGCCAAAACTCCTCCGGTGTAAGAATACGTAGGAGAACCGGGATCTCGAGCCCTAAGATAAGTCCGCAGAAAAGGTTAAGCGCCAGTTGGTAAGTGAAGACTCGGGCCATGATAGTTGGACCCTCCGCCATCTGGCAGATCTCGAAACGCTTGATGTCCCAACTCTTCATGAATGGTTCTGACACGAGTACTCCGATCAGGGTGGCAAACTTATATAGCATTTCATATGCCCCGAGTGTCGTCAAACCCAGATATGAACGGAGCATGATTCTATCGGCATTATTACGAAGAAAAACAGCCGCATGCCCAGGAAGCATCGGCAGACTGAAGGCCAATATCTCACGTGCATCCGCCAGATTGAAATGTAAGCCGACATGATACAGTGCATATGCGTGCATGATGATGCTGAATAAAATCGCTGCAATGAGCCCGCTGTATAGATATCCCAACACCCCCAATTGAAGGTGTACAATCAAATATATGTTCAGAGACAACCCTACCATCAGACGCGCCAGAGCCAGCGAGGTATAAAAAACCGGTTTCTGCAGGATGAGGATATAATTTTCAGCGTTACGGCCCGCAACATCGGCAATGAAGGTGCACAGCGCCAAGGATATATAATATCCCATACCCGTTTTCCCAAAGGCTAATCGTGCGATAGGCTCCTTGAAAAAGATAGCTGGCAAACAGACGATGAGAACCATCAGCAACATGACTATGATATTGGTAGAAACAAAGACGTCTCTTTCCTCATCGGTTGATTTCTCAAAATAAAAGCGGCGCATGGCGCCCGATATGCCATACCCGATCAGTACCGTCATTACGGACAGAACAACATCGATCATGCCGATGATGCCATATCCCTCTCCCCGTAAATAAAAGGCATAAACCGGCAGCATAATGAACCCAATGGCTTTACCAAGGATATTAGCCCCGCTATAAATCAGCGCATTTTTAAAGGTGGATCGAATGTGAGACTGCTCTGTCATCAAGAGAACCGATCTAGCCTATTTCTATCGTATCCTTTATCAGATAACCAATACCAAGTAGGGACTACCTCATGAATTGATCGTGAAAAGCTTGACTTTGGCATATTATGTCACGATCATATTGGGCTTATTTGCAACAAACTGATCATACCATACGCACATGTTAAATACTTTCATTAAAATATCGTAATACCAAAACTTGCCTCTGTCATATTCTCTTATCAGTTGACCAATTTTATGTTCATCAAAGTACCCAATCCTTGCCCCCCCGCATCTATTTAAAACCGTTAATATCACGTCGCGCATGCTTTTCTCTTTTCGGAGTAAGATATCTGGTCGTACATAACTCGTATCATCATCAATGTTTAATTGACCGTGTGACAAACGTTGAATAACGTTTGCTATTCTAGCTTTATACTCTCGTATTTTTCTTGTTCTCTCGATACTCCTTTTTGGAGCAAATAGATTATGACCAGAGGAATGCCATTGTATGTTTGCCAGCTCATTGAAATGCCGTTTAAAAAGATCCTGATACAGCATATTGCCCATCTTATATTCGGGTGGTATA
>Ga0315277_10013496_pt1 | contig 10176 bp, 8 predicted proteins | sample YL17G05_15_MG_FD_203695 | JGI IMG/M metagenome (GOLD analysis project Ga0315277, IMG submission 203695) | Sediment microbial communities from Yellowstone Lake, YNP, Wyoming, USA - YL17G05_15 | ecosystem: Environmental > Aquatic > Freshwater > Lake > Sediment | place: USA: Wyoming | collected...
TTGGAAACACCGGCAAAGGTTTTCGCAAGTCTTGGCCGCCGTGGATGACCTGCAAAAACCTCCCCAAACCAAATTCTACTGCGGCCAGCCCACCACTCGGGCTGCGTGAAGTGCTGGAAACTACTGGTTAGTAGTCAGCAGCCCGACCTGTACTCCAGGATAGTCACGATGGAGGGAACGTGCGGGGAAGGGGTTTTCCGCCACCGCCGGTGCCATCCCGAGTGCCTACTGGCGCTGAACAAGCAGGTTTCTGTTTACGGCGGCGCGGGCGCCTCCGACAGGGCCTATCTCTACGACTCGCCCGGCAACGACCGCCTGACCGCTGCCGGCAAAGCGGCCATCATCTCGTACGCCGACCGCATGATCGAGCTTTCGCACATCGCCTAAATCAGTCTCCGGGGGAAGTAAAAGCTGGACTTTTGCAAATTGGGGCCACAAGGTCCCCTCTCCCTCTGCGAGAGGGTTAGGGTGAGGGCAACAGGCTGCGAAAACGGGTTGCCTTGTTTGCCTGACTTCACCAAGCCCTCACCCCCTGCCCCTCTCCCAGAGGGAGAGGGGAGCAGTTTGCAAAAGTCCAGTAAAAGGACAGACGGGGGCAGGGCAGTTCCTCAGTCCGTTCAGGTGCTTCAAGCCCGCGTACGTAACCAGGGTATCGGCGAGCTGCAGGCTTTGAAGACCTATCAGTCCTGCGGGGTGCAACAGACCGTCGTCGCTCAAGTGACTCTGGCGGAGATTCAACGATTCAACTCCAGCCACGGCCATAGAGTACAACCGCTGACCCTACGAGGACCAACGCGGTCGCAGCAGCACCTCCATGATCGTGGTGGACTGCGATGACCAGGCCGATCATGCCCGTCAAAAACAGAAGCCGCTCTGTAAAGCTCTGGGATAGAACACTTTGTGATCCTGGCGGGCGGAGCACGGAGTGCCAAGTTGGGCCCCGCGATCCCCACTGTACAGCGTGCTGTTGACAGACGTGATCCCGTGTCCTAGGGTTTCGCGGGAGTGCAATGGGGCGACGATACACCCGGCTGGGGGGGCTCCCGGCTGGAACTCGCGTTCGGTCCAGACAGTGATGACTGCCGAGTCCACAGACGCCTTGAGTGGCGGGGCAGAGACGCTGCTTCCCGTCGCGGGCGCCACCTTGCTGCCCATCTCGTCCCTCCCCTTCGATCTCTACATCCAGCCGCAGCCGAGCAAGCCGGCCGTGCTCTATCGGGCTCGGAGTGTACCGTTGCGCCAAGCAGACGTGGAGAAGCTGATCGAGAATGAGGTAGAGATCCTCTACATCCTTGCGGAAGACCACGAGGCCTACCAGTACTACCTGCACCGGGAGCTAATTCAAAATCGCCAGGTCGAGCCTACCCGGAGGTTCAGCCTCCTGAAGGACGCCACCCGCAGCATCTTCGAACACTTTTCCCGAAGCAACGATACGGGGCGACTGGTGCGGATCGCAGCCGGGTTTGGAGAGCAAATCACCAATATCATCCTGAGTGAAGACCTCGTGCTGCACGAACTCTTCTCTCTGCTCGATCACGACTACTACACCTACACCCACGCGGTGAACGTCTGCACTTATTGCGCGGTAGTGGCCAGCCGGCTGGGGATTAGCAGCAAGCGGGACCTCGAGGCCGTAGCCGCGGGAGGGCTCCTCCACGACCTCGGCAAACGAGCGGTCGGGACCCAGATCCTCAACAAACGCGGACGGCTGGGCGAGAGCGAGTATCGGATCGTCCGGGAACATCCGTTGGCGGGCTTCAAAGACCTCTGCTGCCGAACCGACGTGACCTGGGGGCAGTTGATGATGATCTATCAACACCACGAGCGCCTCGACGGGAGTGGTTATCCCGTGCAGTTGGCGGGTGAGTCCGTTCATCTCTGGGCCCGAATCTGCGCAGTCGTCGACGTCTTCGACGCCCTGACGAACGTGCGGCCCTACCGCAGGCGCGATTCCGCCGGCGACGCACTAAGCTTCCTCGCGCAGCACACGCCCGCACAGTTTGATCAGGAAGTAGTGCACTGTTTGGCAGAGATCATCCCATGTCCTCGCTAGAAGATCCAATTGCGTCGCTTCCCTGCGAGGTGGAATTGCCTCCCGAGTGGCGGCACCCCTCCGATGACAGCGTCTTGTTCACGCGCCGTCCTGAGGATCACCGCCGCTTCTCACGTCGCGGGCTACTCGCGCTTGCCGCTCTCCAATACCGCCAGACCTTGCCTGTCCTGGGGCGCCCGAACAGGTGGCATCGGATCTACGTTGTCAACCTCTCCCGAGGCGGTTTGGCGATCCTGCACAGTGAGCAACTCTTCCCACGAGAGCGGATGCACATCCTTTTCCCGGGCGGAGAGGACCACATCGTAGAAGTCGCGCGATGCCGGCGGATCAACGACAGGTGCTTCGAGATAGGCGCCCGATTCGTGGCAGGCCTTGCCGTCTCCCAGCAGCCATCCGAGGTCGGCGGGCAGCCGGTGTCTCCAGCTCAACCATGAAAGCCCCTGCTCTCGTGCGCCGCGCCGATTCCAGGTGTGCGGTGCTTGCGGCACCCGGCTTGTGCCAAGGCGGGCCACCCAGGGAATATCGAACGCTGAACAAGGAATGTCACAGTGCGAACTGCGCTTGGTGCGTCGAATCCAGGTCCCGAGGTCCGCTCTCGTTCATACTTCATGATTCCTTGTTCGAGATTCGATATGGCTGTTGGCACAGGTCTCCAACCGGGCGACGTCTGCCAGATCTTGTGGCCGCCCTAGGGCCCTTTTGTTCCGGATCAGGTGCTCACGGCCAATCACGGCGAGTTTCTGGCCCTCGATCTCGACGGTTTTCCGCTCCGACCAGGCCTCGTCGAACTCCACCGCGTCGATGGAGGTCAGGATGTCGATTCGCCGGGGGGCGACGCCGATCTGGAAGACGACCTCCGGTGTCTTCAGGTCTTCGACCGTCAACCTCGAAAGGGGGGCCTTGAATCGCTTCAGTGCCCGCCAGACCCTTCCCGCATTCTCGTCCGAGGGACGAATCCAGATGTCGATATCGCCGGTGGCCCGCGGCAGACCATGGGCGGCCAGCGCGAATGCGCCGACGACCAGGAACTCAGCGCCCTCGGCGGACAACGCGGACAACATCTCGCGGTAATCGGGATTCAGCATCAAATCCCTCCACAAAGGCCCAGGCGTCCAGCGTCAACTGCCAGATCATGCCGATCCGCTCGGCCGGAGTGGTATCCCGAAGATCAAGCTCGCGGCCCTGATCGCTCAGCTTTGTTACGCGGACTACACGAGACGGATCGTCCATGCTTGCAGTCTACCCCTTTCTCCCCAGGGTGGTCCAGCCTTCCAGTTGGGTCAGGCGACGACAAGACACCCCGGGGAAAGGGCTCCCGTTAGCATCCCGTCCTCGCCCCGGTGTTCCGCGTCCACTCCAGGTTTCTTGTGCCTGCGGCGACCATCGGGGCTGGCTGACAAGCAGCCAGTGGCACGCGCGCGGTCTCGGAATCCAACCGCTCACGCCTTGGGTCTCTTTCGTTTTAGCAGTTCCAAAACCCTCGCCTTCTGGGCCCACAGCAGATTCAATTGCACGCGTTCACCTCTGAAGTCGTACGACAAGTCTTGAGTGAGAGTCTCATTCGAGTTCTTGTCGGAGCTAATGATGGCAAACACTACTCCCAAGAGAAACCCTTCAGGCATGGTCAGAACGTTGTTACCAAACGACATGGTGTGTCCCCGCTCGAAAGTGACCCTCCCCGCTTCGCCTGCTTCGTGAATCGTGTTGGTCCTCACAACGTGGTAGAAGACTTCTTCAAATGTCGCCATGCCGATAGTTCCACTTCCCTTAATCTTCGGGGCGTCGAAGCGCATCGTAAGGCTGGGCGTCTCACAACCGATCCCACACCTTGAGATTATGTCGAAGTTCTCTCGAAGGAAACGCTTGCATCTGGGGCCCACCTCCAAGCCCGGATATTCCTTTCGCGCTGTCGCATCCACAGCAACACATAGGGGGAGCAGAGCACCCTCGAAATCCCCTCGCATCAGTTTCTGTACCGTTTCAGTAACACGTTTTCCAATGGTTCCACAGTTCATAGCCTTGTGTTCCTCCGGGAAGAGGTACATGATTGGCCGCGCTTCGGCTAGTCTACGCGGATTTAGGTCGCATGGCGGTGGGTGCAACCCGCTGCTTGTCAGGCAGTGACATCCACTGCATTTACGTCCTTCTTTTCTTCTCCTCGTTGGCAAGCGTCTCCTGCCACTGCCGGATGAGCTGCATCGCCTGCATCGGCGTGGTGTCGTCGAGGTTCAGCTTGCGGATCTCGTCCAAGACCGGGTGTTCCGTGGGGCCGAAGAGCGTCAGTTGGATCTCGCCACTTGGGCGGCGCTTGCCGCGGCGGGCGATCTTGGGGCGGCCTTCGGCGTCGAGGTGCTCGGCCTCGAGCTGGGCCAGGATGTCCTTGCTCCGCTCGACGACCTCCTTGGGCACGCCCGCCAGCCGGGCGACGTGGATGCCGTAGCTCTTGTCCGCCGCCCCGTCGACGATCTTGTGCAGGAAGACCACCTCCTCCTGCCACTCGCGGACGGCTACGTTGAGGTTCTTCACCCCCGTAAGCGACTTCTCCAGGTCCGTCAACTCGTGGTAGTGCGTGGCAAAGAGCGTGCGGCAGCCGATGTGCCGGTGCAGGTACTCGACCACCGCCCAGGCCAGCGAGATCCCGTCGTAGGTGCTCGTGCCCCGGCCGATCTCGTCGAGGATCACCAGGCTGCGGTCGGTGGCCGTGTTGAGGATCCGGGCGGTCTCGATCATCTCGACCATGAAGGTGCTCTGGCCGCGGGCCAGCTCGTCGCTGGCGCCCACCCGGGCGAAGATGCGATCGGCAATGCCGATGGTGGCCTGGCGGGCCGGGACGAAGCTGCCGATCTGGGCCAAGAGCGTGAGCAGGGCAACCTGCCGGATGTAGGTGCTCTTGCCCGACATGTTCGGACCGGTAATCAGCAGGATCGTGCCCGAGGGATCGCCCAAGGTCGTGTCGTTGGGCACGAAGGTCCCTTCCGGTTGGAGGACGTCCAAGACGGGGTGCCGCCCGTCGACGATCCGCAGCACCGGCTGGTCGACCATTTCCGGCCGGCCGTAGTTTCGCTGGCGGGCCAGCTCGGCCAGGGCCGCTAGGACGTCGATCTGGGCCAGCACGGCGGCGGTGGCCTGCATCTGCCGCCTGGAGGCGGCCACCGCGTCGCGGAGCCCCAGGAACAGCTCGTACTCCAGCTCCTTGGCCTTCTCGTCGGCCGTCAGCACTTTTTCTTCGTACTCCTTCAGCTCGGGGGTGATGTAGCGCTCGGCGTTCTTGAGCGTTTGCTTGCGAATGTAATCGTCCGGGATCTTCTCGCGGCGCGTGTTGGTCACCTCGATGTAGTAACCGAAGACCCTGTTGAAGCCGACCTTCAAGGGGATGCCGGTCCGCTGGGTTTCTTCGGCCTGGTATCGGGCGATCCACTGTTTGCCGCCGCGGGTCAGCTCGCGGAGTTCGTCGAGCCGGGGGCTGAAACCCGCGCGGATGAAGCCGCCCTCGCGGCTCGCCAGTGGGCAGTCGTCGACCAGGCCCGCGTCCAGTTGGCCGCGGAGCTCGACGCAGAGGTCGATCTCGGCCTCCAGCTCGCTCAAGAGCCGGCTGCTGCGGGCGGTCAGTTTGGCCTTCAGGCCCGGCAGGCAGCGCAAGGTGCGGCCGAGGAAGCTCAGATCCCGCGGGCTCGCCCGGCCGGTGGTCACCCGGGCCAGCAGCCGCTGCACGTCGTAGACCCGCCGCAGGGTGTCGTGCAGGTCGGCCGCCAGCTCGGGCAGGCCGAGGAGTTCTTCGACGGCGTCGTGGCGGGCGCGGATGGCCGCGGAGTCGGTCAGCGGATTGGCCAGCCACTCGGCCAGCAGCCGGGAGCCCATCGCCGTGACGCAGCGGTCGAGCGCGGCCAGCAGGGAGCCCTCGCGCCGGCCGTCGCGGATGGTCCGGCTGATTTCCAGGCTGCGGCGGCTGGACTCGTCGATCTCGAGCGTGCCGGCGGTGCGGTAGGGGATCAGGGTCTCGATGTGCTCCAGCGAGCTTTTCTGCGTTTCGGTCAGATAATCGAGAACGGCCCCGGCGGCGCGGATTGCCTGGGCGTCGGGATGGCCGTCGGTGGGTTCCCGCTCCCAGCCAAAACCCTCCAGCCCAGCGGTCCCGAAGTGCTTCGATAGCGTCTGCCGGGCGGTCTGATAGGAGAAGGCCCAAGCCGGGCGGCGGGTGACCATCGTCTGTTGGTCGAGCGACGGGGGGAGCTGCGGGCCGTCCTCGCTGGCAAGGCATTCGGCCGGGGCGATTCGGGCGAGTTGATCGGCCAGCCGGCCCACGGGGAAACCGGCCGCCACGAACCGCCCGGTGGAAAGCTCGACCCAGGCCAACCCCGCCGGATCGCCCGGGGCGACGGCCGCCAGGTAATTGCTCTGGCGGGGATCGAGCAGGGCCTCGTCGGTGACGGTGCCGGGGGTGACGATCCGGGTGACCTCGCGGCGGACCAGTCCCTTGGCCTCACGGGGGTCTTCGACCTGCTCGCAGACGGCCACCCGCATCCCGGCGGCAATCAGCTTGGCCAGGTAGCTTTCCAACTGGTGGTAAGGAAAGCCGGCCATGGGGACGGCGCCGGCGCCTTTCTCGCGGCTGGTCAGGGCGAGGTTGAGCGTGCGGGCGGCGGTCTTGGCGTCGTCGAAGAACAACTCGTAGAAATCGCCCATGCGAAACAACAACAGCGCGTCGGGACACGCCCGCTTCGCTTCCTGGTACTGTTTCATCATCGCGGTGGTGGCCATGCGCCCATGCTAGCAGACGGGGGGGCGAGGGCTCAAGGGTCGGGGCCGCGCCGCCGGGGGGTGTCGGCCGGGATGCGTCGTCTCAAAGCGGCTTGCTCGCCCAAGGCCGCCGGTATGCCGATTAGTTCTCAGGATTGGGGAAACATCCTCAAAGTAGGCATCTCGCTCCGCGAGATGAGGCCCCTAGAGTAGCCATCTTGCTCCGCGAGATGAGGCCCGTGCCACGAGGCTGTGTCCCCCCTGCTGCCGCTTCGTCTCGCGGAGCGAGACGGCCACTTTGGGTACGGCTCCGCCGCGATATGCTATAGTTGTCTTGGCAGGAGTTTTCTCTGCAACCGGTTCCTGCGGCTCATTCGAGCCGGTCGACGGCAAAGGGGCAGTTCTCCGGATGATCACCCTGCCACGTTTTCCCACCGAGCGCGCTCTGCAATGCGCGGAGCGACATCGCGGCACCGTGGATCAAGCACCTGGAGCACCGCCATGAGGCATTCGCCCATGAATTGTTGCCCGACGGCTGACGCCGCTCGTGGCGTGCAGTCGCCACAGCCCACCTTGCTGACGATCGATGACGACCCCAACGTCTCGCAAGCGATCAGACGCCGCTTCAGTCAGTACCGGGTGACCTTGCTGCAGGCGCAGCACGGGACGCACGGCCTCTGGTTGGCGACCACCCGCCGGCCGGACGTGATCATCACGGATCTGAGGATGCCCCAAGGCCGCGGCCAGGACGTGGTGGCGTACCTGGTCAGGCACCCCCGCACCCGCGACATTCCGATCATCGTGCTTACGGGTGTGTTCGACGACGAGCTGCGGCGCCGGATGTTGGACCTGGGAGTGGCCGCGTACCTGACCAAGCCGGTGAGTTTTGAAGACCTGTGCGAGGCCGTGGGGCGTTTCGTCGAGTTGCGGGAGAAGGAGGAGGAGGAGGAGGAGATGATGCCGGCGGCGGTTGCCTCCTCATCCAGATCGTGAGCCCTAAATCCCCGGCTCCTGGTGCCTGGCTACCGGCCCCTCGACGCCGCAGTGCCGGCTACTGGATGAACTGCTCTTCTTCTTCGTCGCCGTGGGTGGTGATCTCGCGGGCGTCCTCCAGCCGGCGGACGATGTCGACGATTTGCTGCTGAGTCTGCTCCACGGCGGAGAGGCGGACCGGTCCGAGGTAGTCCATTTCCTCTTTCAGCAGATCAGAGGCCCGCTTCGACATGTTGTTGAGGATCTTGTCTTTCAGTTCCTCGCTGGCGCCCTTCATCGCCATGGCCCATTGCGAGCTCTCGACGTTCTTCAAGAGGGTCTGGATGTCGCGGTCGCTGAGCTTGGAGATGTCCTCGAAGACGAACATCAGGCGGCGAATCTCTTCGACCAGATCGGGGGCCTCCTGGGCGAGGTTCTCCAGCAGGCTCCGCTCGGTCGCCCGATCGATCACGTTGAGCATCTCGGCCACGCTGGCCACGCCGCCGGCATTCTCGAACTGCTGGCTCATGACGCTGGACATCCGCTTCTCCAGGCCCTTCTCCACCTCCTGGATGATCTCGGGGCTGGTCTGCCCCATGCTGGCGATCCGCCGGATCACGGACAACTGGCGTTCGGCGGGCAGACCGCGGATGATGTCGGCGGCTTGCGAAGGCGGCACGTGCGAGAGTATCAGGGCGATGGTCTGCGGATGCTCGTCGATGATGAAGGTCAAGAGGTTCTGGCTGTCGACCTTCTGCAGGAATCCAAAGGGCAAGGCCTCGATCGACTGGCGGACGTTGTCCAAGGTGGCGCTGGCGCCCTTGCCCAGGGCCCGTTCGACCAGGTGCTTGGCGACCTCCAGCCCGCCCGAACTCCCACTCATGGCGGCCGGATTGGCGCAGGCGAACTCCTGAATCACCGCCTCCTGCTCTTCGCCACTGACCAGGCCGAGTCGAGCGATCTCGATGGACACCCCTTCAACCTGCTTGGGCTCGAGCTTGCTTAGAAGTTGCGCCGCCTGGTCGTCGGGGAGACTCATCAGCAGGATGGCGGCTTTGCGGATATTGGACATGGCCATGCCACCGGCTCCGAGAGTCGAGCCCCGCGGACCAACAGGTCAGACTTGGTAAACTGCGTAATCTGGCTGACCTGGGGGGCTGGGGCGATAGATTGCCTGCTGGCCCCATATCGGCAGGCCGTGGCCCCCGACTTGAAGCCAAACCGGTTGCTGGCGCGACCCGGGGCGGCCGCGGCCGGCTCACCGCTGGCCGAGCTGGCAAACCGCCGAAAAACCGGGAGACTCCTCGACCTCGATCCGCGTCAGCGTCGGCTGCCTGCCGGTCCGCGAGACCAGGTCGTCCAACAGGCGTTGCCCCACGTATCGGGCCAACAGCTCGGTGGTGGTGTTGGGGATCGGCAACAGGACGCAATCGGACCGCGGAAAGGCCCAGCGGCGCCGGCCAAAAGTGACCTCAACCTCCTCCTCGCCGGCTGCCACCCGGATCGAGGGATGCTCGGTGGGCAGGAGCACGCGATGGTCCAGCTCAGCGATAATCGCGCGGAGCGTATCGCGCAAAGCGAGGAAATCGACTACGTAGTGGTTCTCATCCAACGGTCCATGCACCTCGGCCGCCACGCGGTAGTTGTGTCCGTGCAACCGTTCACACGTGTCCGACTCCACGGTAATGAAATGCCCGGCACTGAAAACCAGGTCTTCCTTCGAGACTCGCACGTGGAAATGTTCCATGGCAGGTGGTCTGCCCCCGTTTCTTGTGCCAGGTGCTATGAGAGTGCGGTTTGGGGAACAGCAAAGAGGTCGAATCCAGGGGTTCGGGCTATTGAGGGTCAGGTAAGTAATGTCGCATGGTTTAGCCGTCGCCGGTACGGCGACGATAGCGTTTTCCAGGCCGACGTGCCGTCGGCCGCTAAACGTCACATGACATTGCTTTTCTGAGAGTCAATAAACTCCGCCGGGGTCTGGCAGCCCAACGCACTGTGGGGCAGCCGATGATTGTACTCCAACCGATACCGCGTTCCATAGGTCCGCGCCTGCCTTCCCATGTTTACCCATCCTCCCATCCAAGCTACACCTCCGGCTTGCAGACTGGGATTGGAGCCCCTTCGTCTCTTGTGGTATAAGGTTTGCCTTGCTGGCGCAACGCGGTCGGCTCGGAAGGCGCCGTTGCGGGCGAGAAGACCCGGACTGCCCCCAGCGGACATGGATAAAACCGGACCATGGATGGTTGCCAGACCCAGGTGGCCGCTGCGTCGGCCACACAGCTCGCTTTGCAGTGGCAAGCTAGCATCGTCCTGCCGGCCCACAACGAGCAGGAGGCGATCGGCCGCGTATTGGCAGAGATCGTCGAGGCCCTCTCCGCCGAGCCGATTCGCTACGAGATCCTGGTGGTCGACGA
>Ga0315277_10013497_pt1 | contig 10176 bp, 14 predicted proteins | sample YL17G05_15_MG_FD_203695 | JGI IMG/M metagenome (GOLD analysis project Ga0315277, IMG submission 203695) | Sediment microbial communities from Yellowstone Lake, YNP, Wyoming, USA - YL17G05_15 | ecosystem: Environmental > Aquatic > Freshwater > Lake > Sediment | place: USA: Wyoming | collected...
CTTGCGCTCCGACCAAAAAGAAATAAATTATTATAATGATCTTTGATTAACGCGTGAACAATATGACATCCCCAAAACGTAGCCCAGACACAATAACCACCGATGATAATCCCAGCTGGTATAAAAAACCAAGGAACACTTTGAGTATTTTCAGCTACTATTGTGTTCTTGATGATGACAGATACAATGCCACCTAAAACAAGACCTAAAACAATAAAAAAATAGCTCAGTTTCAATTGCCCCTTAGCGTAACTTGCCGTTATTTTCCTTTCTATTTCTTCCTGCTTTTTTTGATCCTCAACTTGCTGCTCCTGTATTTTCTGTTCAAGCTCTGGCATGGTGCTTCCACAATGCTTACATTTTATAGCCTCTTCCTGTATTTCTTCCGCACAATAAGGACATTTACGAACACCCATATCTGCACCTCCTTTTAAAATCTGAAAACCCCTCTAGCATTGTTTAGGCACAACGATCGCTTGTTCGGCCAACCCTTTCCCCAAAGAAATTTTTATCGTTGGCCTTAAACATTGCTAACAAGGAATACAAGGCTTCCTAAGTGTGGGCGGGAAGGTTTTTGGGGTGAAAGCGAAAATGCTAGTTTTATAGCTTGCCTTTATACTTTGTCGCAATTTCTTTTAGTTTATTGTATACCTCCCTACCTCCAGCCCTAGCTGGATGCCTGAATGGGACAACCCAAATATTTCTTGCTTTATCTTTAATAGGCTCGTTGCTAGGTTTCTCTGGATTGACTTTTAAATCTAAAAGCCAAATTAATTGATCCATTACGCCACAAGAAATTATTAAATCTGGAGCTATTGAATCAATCTGCTCTAACAATAATTCACGATCTTGATGAGCATAAGCATTAACAATTTCTGGAGCAACAGTCGCTTTACCACTAGATTTTTTTAAATTGATTGCAGCAATCTTTTTTAATGCTTCTTTTTTGACATCATAATGGACTACTTCTTCATACATTGGGAAATCGTTTAGCATACCTGCAGACCACTTTGCAATAGTATGCCACATATATCTAGGACCTTCTTTTAGCCATTCTCGCAAATCTCCACCTTCAAAGTCGTTTACGTCTTTCATAATAAAGAGTATTTTGGGCTTTGCTTTGTGAAATTCGTTGAAATCTATAATTCCATCTTTACAGATCCGCTTAGGATTAATTCCTAATTTCTCATAATGTTTTATATATTTATACCAAATAACATCCATGTCTATCCTCCTTTCAATAAATCCACGCCAAAATTATAGCCTTCACTATTATCAGTCATAAAATATAACACCGTATACTTACGGTGTCAAGATTATTAATATTTTGGCATAATACACCGTATGGAAAAGGATATTAGAATAAAGTTGGCTAAGAAAATAAAGGAACTGAGGAAGAGGAAAGGTTTAACTCAAGAGCGGTTATCGGAATTGTCTGGAATTGACTACAAACATATACAGCTATTAGAAAGCAACAAAGCACCTGCAGCTAAGCTAGATACCATTGAAAAGCTTGCGAAAGCCTTCGAAATAACTCCTTCCAAATTGCTTAAGTTTTAACTAAGAACTTGTTTGTTGAAAAACTTAGACCTCATTTAAACTGCGCATATAGTTCTTAGGAGCTTAATCTACCCTGTCTCCTTGCTCTTTTATGCATCATATCAAGAATATCTATCAAGATTCTCGTAGCTTTCAATGGATTATTAACAGGAAAGTCTATAGCTTGATTTTCTATTTTTACTACGTTCCCGTTTTGATCTAAACAATTAAAAGTTGTATATCCATTAGATGACATATATAAAACAAGCTTACACAAAACTCCTCTACCCTTTCCTTTTTTTGTAGGAATAATGCAAATATGATTTAAGAAATCATCACATTTCATTTTTGCCTCCTTTCACTTAAGCAATGCCCCTTTGTTTGCCAAAGCGTTGAAGGTAAAGCCTGCCGAGTTGTTGGGGTTTTAATTTCCCTAGAAGATATAATCCTAAATCTACATGGAGATGCGCAGTGAATTAATATTTATATAATCAACTTATAAAATCTTGCGTTATAAAATTAATAGCTTCGCTAAATGGCAGTGTGTGAAAAGCAAATTTGGTTTTAGTCCCCGCCCCGACAAGATTTTGAAATCTAGGTGACACTCTTTCCTTATCTGGGTCAAAAACCCAAAAACGCTTAATCCTAGTAGGACCAACTGAACCTAATGCAAAAAAATATCTAAAAAATAAATCACTATCTGGTAAAGAATATCCTAAAACAAAAATACTTTCTGCATTTGTTAATTCTGAAGCAGCACGACTCCAAACTTTAGATAAGTCCTGCTGATGCGACATTTTGTTCCATGTGGGCGGTATAATAAAAGGTTCGGATTGAATATATTCCTGACAATGCATAAGACCAACAGAGGATAATTTTGACGCGAAATCCAGACAAACAGATTTTACATCATGTAAAAAAGGGAAGTGGTATTTCTGAAAATAATGCTTGATAGTTAATGGTACTATTTCCCCGCATTTGGAACATTTAGCCCAGTTTAATGAACCATGTAGTTTAAATAAATTTATATGCCCTTGCTCGAAATTTTGTGATAAACAATAATTCGCCGGAAGAGTATGAAAGTTCAATGCATAATCTAAAGCAATATCATAATTAAAGGTAATTATGGAACAGCGGTTGCTATTGACATTAGCATTTAGTTTAGTAACTAATTCAGCAAATTTATGATAAGAGTCGGGAGGGTATACGAGTTCATTTCTCACTGGATATAATATCGTTTTTTCTAATGTTTTATAAATTAATCTTCTCATAGACAACAAAAGAGAATCTGGATTATTTTTAGATAAATCTGGAAAACTATTAATTAATCGTCCCATTTCAAAAGCAGCAAACACGGATTCAATGTTGTCTAAATCTAATTCTGATTTCGAATGAACTGGCTGCAAGGCAGAAATGGCATTAAATACAGCATCAAAATCAGGCTTAAATTCACCTGCGTTTTCACCTGCTTTATTGCTTTTTCGTAATTCGTCAGCTTTTTCAAGAAAGTCGGCCATTAGAGGTGCGCCAGCTTCTTTTGAAGCACCAGCACCTAATATAAATACAATTTCGCTCATTTATCCTCTCAATGAATAATGAAATCCGTCATATTCTCAATAATCTCTCTTGCATCCTCTTCGGTCAATTTCTCTTTACTGTAAGGTTGCCAGACATCGATACTCTTTTGTAAGAATTATTTGGAGTGTTTCAATTTAATCTTTTATATATTTTCTTTTTTCTTCAAGGATAACCTCTCCAGCCGCCGAATCTAACTTTTTCATCCATTCTTCAAATTTTGGCATAGCCTTATCAAATTTAAATTCCTTTGCAACCATTAAAATAGAAGTTAAAAACATATCGTATATTATGCCTGCAGAATTACCATAAACTGCCTTTAATCCTTCATCGCTCATATTTATTGTACCTACCAAACCAGAATGCACATATATACTTAACAAACCAAAAGATTCATAATAGAATATCTCATATTGTTTCCCAGCTCTTTCAACTCTTCCCCTCATGCCTAAACCCGACCAATGCCGAATGTCTTTTCTAGGTTTCCCCCATAATTGTGCCAAAACATCCATCTCTTTTTCTTTATTTTTATCAGATACTATTTCCATTCTTTTCGGGCTTACGCGACTGGATTTCATATCTGGGTTTTCTATCTGGAATTTTGCGAATTCTTCAACTATCCTAAATTTTTCTATCTTGTGAAAGGTTTCAAATTTCTTGAGACCATTTTCTATTTTATTATCTACAATTAATTTTATATCTAATGCTAATTCAAAAATAGAACGTGCTGCTGTTGCAACTGTCTGAAAATAGACCGTGTTGTTTAATAAAGCGACTGCTTTCATCCAACAATGTATACTTCTATATACACTTATCAAAATTTTTTCTTTCTGAGAAGGAGCTAAGATGCCTGCTAATGCTGGAATCATTACTTCTTCGGAAAAATCAGTGCATATTTTACAACCGCTATAAAAAGCTTTTAAACTGCTTTCCATTGGTATTTTGTGTAAATCTTCTTTTGTAAGATCCTGGTTTCCCATTATTGTATCTTTGGTATACTTCGTTATTTATTTTTTTACATACATTACATACGCTTTACGTAAAACTGTATCGTTTTTGCGCCATCACTTCTAAGAATATCTGCCTGCCGTAAAGCTTAGACCATTGATCGGCTTGTTCTTGGTGAATCATGAAATGCATCTAAACAGATTGAGATTACTACAAACAAAAAGCAACCCGAAGAGGGTTGCTTTATTCTATTCGCACTACTACATATACCTTATATTAAATATTAATATCCAGAATAATGCGAGTAATGCGAAGCATGAGACTCGTGGGAACTATGAGACCAATGAGACTCATGCCAGGCCAACTTTATTGACCCGTCTTTTTTCTGGCTGAACATCTCCCTGGCGTGCTTAAGCACCAACAAATCACCCTTTTTGTCATTATTCGACAACAGCTTAGTGCCGGTACTTGCCTGTGCTCCCTTTGCCCCCACAAACAAGGAAGACACGAAGAATACTGCCACCATAAATGTCCGAATCCATTTTCTCATAACTCTTTCTCCATTGTAATATATATATCACATTACATACCCTCTTGTCAAGCAACTTCTAACTTTCTGGCTTCTTGAGGGCCTTAATATACCGGCTGTGTTTTTCCTCAGAAGAAGCAAAAAAGCCACCGCAATCTTCACAGCATTCACACCTATCGCACTCTTCTATATAGATCCTTTTCCACAAAGAGATGGATTTACGTGCGAACTGCCATAGATTAGGCGGCAGTGTGCATAGCTGGGTATTATATATAGATACGTTAACCTCTCTTCGTGATAGATATACAACAGCCTTTTCTAATTCGTTATTATAATCATGGGGGTCTATCCATAGTTTTTCGATGTTTTCTTTTGCCAAGCCGATTGTTTCCATCTGCATAAAAGCCACGTGGAATACGAAAGGAAAGTTCCGATAAATAAACTCTGCTAACTGCGGCAGCCTCTTATAGGTCATCTTATGAATTACGATTCTTATGCCTGTCTTCTGCTCAAACAAGGCGAGATTATACAGCCCTTTAATTGTCTTATAAAATCCCTTTGCCCCAATTATCGCATCGTGCTCAGTATCAGTATCTGCATACAATGGAATATCAATAACCAAGTCAGGATGCCTGATCAGAGAAATCTTTCGTGCGTATTCTTTATCTTCAAATCTCATGCCATTTGTTAATAAAGTCAAAGCTGTCCGGGGTAATTTCTGTTTACAGGTAGAGATAATATCCAATAGCTTATCACCAATCAAAGTGGGCTCGCCCCCTGTAATACCTAAGGATTGCGTTTGCCTGTTCATAAGCGATATTAATTTCAAATTCAGATGTGTTTTGTCCTCTTCATGGGCAACTTTGGGCTGTGGGCACATAATACATGAGTAATTGCATCTTTCCGTGGCCATTAAAGTATTGTGTGGCGAATTTATCTCGTACAAAACATTTACGTTGCCATCGGGGTCTATCGAAATAATATCCCCGTCATTAAGCTGCTCGACGCCTTCTAAATTATTCAGAATCGGGATTCGACTTTGTTTTTTGGGAACATTTTTAGCGATTATTGCTACATACCCGCATGGAATATCTCGTTTGTCTGTTATAAGGATATATTTCTCCCTTCTAATCCAAATCGGCTTTCGGGTTATTTTCCCTGATATGAGGGCTGATATATTTGATGGCATTGCATGATATCTTTTCATAACGACGCTCTCACTTTCCCCATGGGCCTTCTTGTGAGCCAAGACCAAAAAACATCATTAATATCCTGATTATCCTGCTTTATCAATTCCAGTATGTATTTGATTATCTCTTTATTCTTCCTGCACTCATCGCTTGTAGGGCGGTGTCCGATAATATCGCCCTGCTCTGAATAATTTCTGACTGGATCAGCCCCGCAGTAGCTCTGGAATCCGCATTGAGCACACGTAGGCAGACACTCTAAACAAGATGAGCCTATTAGAGAATGCATAAAATCACTGTTAAAAAGTTCCTGATACGATGCGTTATGAACATTCCCCATTAAGAATTTATCGTCACCCATTGATGCAAGCATTCTTGCCTCATCAGAAACATACACATTGCCATTGTAATTATAAATCACGCCACTTATGCCAGTCCCTGCAGGAGATTGCATATCAACAAAACCCGTGGGAAAGGGTGTCAGTATTCTTGTCAATATTAACGCCGCAAAGCCTTCAAGAAAATAGGTTCCCTTGATGTTGATATCAATTATATAATCAAGGGCTTTCTTGTATGCGTCAATAAAACTACTGATTTCATAGCCTATTTTATACTCATCCCGTTTTGCAAAACCATAGGGGTTTAAAGAACGCAGGAATATTGAATTAAACCCTTGCCGCAGATACTCATCTATAATTTCCTTAAAGCTACCCAAACTGAAAGCTGATGTGGTCATTAACGCTGATACGCTGTCATCCCCAAGATATTTTCTGCATAATTTGATTTTCTCAACAAGAACGTCGTAGGTATTGTCTGTTTCCTGCAAGGGCCTGTTCCTGTTGTGAAGACCTTTTGGCCCATCTAACGACGTAGAGATGTAAACCCTGTGCTCTTTTAAATATCGAAGCATTTTATCCGTAATAAGGGTAAGATTTGTGCAGATTACGAACTGGAGATTCTTCTTCTTAAAAATATTGCACCATTCTGCGTATTCAATAATATATTTTACTGTTTCAAAATTCAATAACGGCTCTCCACCCTGGAATTCAATTTTGATGTGTAACGAAGGGGACTGGAATATCAGATTAACGACTTTCTTTGCCGTGGCTTTATCCATGTCTATATCTTTTGCATTAACATCTTTGCGGGAGACTTGGCAATATACGCAGTTTGAATTACAGCGCAAAGTAGGCACTACCATATGCAAGGCTGTAAAATTATCCAAGAAACTCTTTTTTGTTCTGTATTTTGTAGCTAACATCTCAATAACAGGAGATACTTCTGTATCGGTAAGAATTTGTTTAGACTTCAGATTTAGGAAGGTTTGGCTTTGCGGATTTAGCTGATGCTCAACCAGTTTCTCAAATTCATCATTCGCAATAAAAGCGAATTCCCCAACCTCATTGGATAACAGAATTTCTCTATCATTAAACCTTTCAAACCTGAAAGGGAGTAACTGATATGAAATGATTATAACCTCACTAATACTTGAATTTGACTTTATATTTTTTGTCTCCAACTAAAGCTGTATATTCTAAATTAAAAAATTTTGTTCCCCAAAGACCGCTTCTGTGGGATTTCAAATCTCTAAGCAATATGCTGCCAAATGATCCTATGTATTTATCCGAAATCGGCAAACCTGTTCTCTTAGTTTCATTAGTTTGAAGAATAATATATCTTTGAGTATAAGATTTGTTTTCATCCACAAACTTTAACTCGTAAGAATGAGAGACTATATCGAGTTTTGCTTTCTCATTAACATCAATATTTTTTGTATTGATATTTGCAACTCTACAATCAGTTAAATAAACTACCTTTCCTGTGTTATTACAAAATACCATATCTAAATACAGGCAGTTTATACTCTCAGCGGTGCCTTTCCCTAAATTAAAGGTTATTTCCAATCCGGGGATTGATCTATACGTCATGTTCGCCCAAAATACCAACAATAAGGGCCAAATTATTATCGTAACTGTAAATGCTAACCAATTCGGCAGATCGTTATCTCGCAGAAATCTAATCCAGTTTAGATTCTTCACTATCTGACGCCTCTATCGTTCTTTTCTATTTAGAAATCACGCCTTTGTATTATGCCTTTACTTATCAATAGACTCAATAGGTGAGAATGCCTTCTTCACAATTTCATTTCTAATGCTGCCGTATTCCTTTTCTACATTCAGCCTGACTTGCTGGTCTATAAGCTCATTGCAGAATTCATTAGCAATTTCGTCTAAAGATACATTGACATTTTCCTTCGCTTTGATATATACCCCTGTCACATCATCTGAGATTGGCTCATGGTGAATATAGCATCTATCAGTAAATTTATACGCTGCATTAAGGATAGCCTTGACATCATATATACGCCTATCTGCTTCTAATAAGAGCCTCCCGCCATCAATGTGCCTTACAATTTCTTTCATTCTTCTCCCTCACCTGAATCGTCATTATAGTCATCTATTGAAATGTCAACTGTATCTCCCTTGGAATTATAACCCGATGCTTCTCCTCCGCTAATCTCGGCTCCGGAAACTGTCATATCCCCGCCATTGGCCCAATGAACAACGGTTACCTCACCGTCTTCTACCTCTACGGGAACAGTATAACTGCCGCTATCAGTAGTAACAGTAGCATCGTATGTGCCGTCTTCGGCAAAAACCATAGAATGCAAAACCACCAAAATAATTGGTATTATAAAATAGAAAATTTCCCGCATATGAAGTTACTGGCCAGAAACGCTGTTATCGCGCTCCTCTATCACATCATTTAGCTGGTAAACTTTGGTTTTATCCTTAAACTGTATTATGACCTTATCAGATGAAATGCTGGAGATTTTTCCGCCGCAGACGCTATCATTAAGGCCGTACACATTCCCGCCTATTATCACGATCGGGTTATTCTTGTAATACATAATCCCCTCAACTTTTATGGTCCTAGATTTTGATTGAGATGGAAAACCCAATGAATTAACCTGAGTTTTACCCTTGTAAACAGAAGAAGAATTGATATTGTCTGAACTGCTGGAGCTTGATTGAGCTGGTGGGGTATATGTAGATGAACCACCTGTTGATGAATAATGAGAGCTATGCGAAGCATGAGAAGCATGTGAGGCATGAGAGGAATGCGAACCGTGAGCAGCCAGATTAATTACTTTATTTCCACCAAACAAATCCTTTGAGTGTTTTAATATAAGATAATTAGATTTTTCTTTAGAAATCTCTTCGCTTGATTGGTTTTTGGGTATGACATTAGCGGCATCAACTTTAGCAGGAAATCCAAGCAGAGAAAGCGATACTAAAGAAACGACCCAATTAAAAAATTTCATCTTAACCTCCAAAGCAAACTATTGCCTTTTTTGGCAAAAGGTCTCTATCCTGAGAGCTGTTTTCTAAAATTTTATTTGCTCTTTACAGGTGGTTTACATACTTTACAGGGAATGTAACCCTCCGCGATTGCTTCCTCTGGAGAATCAAAGGTTACTAAATTAGAGGGCTTAATCCTCTGCGCCCATCTGCACCAAGTATAATGGTATTTATTAGAGTTCTTACTGCCAACAAACTTTGTATCCCCTGTTATCGCTAACCCACAAAAAGTCAATATAAAACAACCTAATAAAAATCCTATAAACAGCTTTTTCATTCTTCCTCGCCTCCTTCTTCTACCTTTAATTCGCTTTTCCTCCCATTTTTCCATAACAATTCAAACCTCTCTATATATTTTCTTATTAAACCTTCATCAGCCATAATAAGTAAGTTTTCTTGATTCTCTTTATCTGCCGTTGCAGTCCAATTGAAGCTACCAGTAATCAATACTTTATTATCTATAATAGCGAATTTATTATGCATAAGTCCACTACCTACATAAAAACGAACCTCTATATCACGTTTCATCAGATACCGACTTTTAGAATATGAGGCATTTTCTTGACTTTGGTCTAAAAACGCTCTTATGATGACGCCTCTCTCTTTAGCCTTAACAAGTTCTTGAGCTATTTCTCTACTAGTCAGATAATACATTGCTATATTTATGGTCTTTGTGGCCTTGCTAATTTCCTCCACTATAGCCTGTTGGCATCCTCCGCTGGGAGAAAAAAGAACTTTTGTATCACTAGCAAAGACTAAAGAGGGCATTAATAGAACCAAAGTTACCCAAGCAACTATTAATTGTTTTTTATTCATTTTTTTTCTTTCTCTCTCGCTTCTTCATAAGTCTCGGTAGTAAGCATATCTCGTATTCTTTGTACGCCAGCAATTATGTAAGTTGAATCATCGGGATTAGTTTCCTTACCCTGCTTAGCAAGCTCAAGGAAGTTCGCATATCTTCTAAGCTTTTCTGCAAACATCTCATCTATCCGATTAACAAGTAACTGCCTTTCTTTCTCTGATAGCTTAAATGGTA
>Ga0315277_10013498_pt1 | contig 10175 bp, 11 predicted proteins | sample YL17G05_15_MG_FD_203695 | JGI IMG/M metagenome (GOLD analysis project Ga0315277, IMG submission 203695) | Sediment microbial communities from Yellowstone Lake, YNP, Wyoming, USA - YL17G05_15 | ecosystem: Environmental > Aquatic > Freshwater > Lake > Sediment | place: USA: Wyoming | collected...
TAGCAAATCGGCCGGGTGGTGTGCGGGGGACCGGCACGCGGGTCGCCCGCTCGCTCCCACTGCGGCTATAATCGAAGTAGAGATGGCGCGATCTGGTCGCCCGAGGGAGGTCCCATGCGCAAAGCCCTATTTGGTTTCCTGAGCCTGGCGGTGCTCGTGTCTTCGGCCGCCGCGCCGGCGCCGAAGAAGCGGGTTGCGGTGTTGAATTTCGAATACGGCACGGTGTCTTCGAGCGTGGCGTCGATTTTCGGCACCAACATGGACATCGGAAAGGGCATCGCCGACATCCTGGTCGGCAGGCTGGTGGAAGGCGGCGTATTTGGCGTCTTCGAGCGCAAGTCCATCGACAAGATCATGTCCGAGCAGAACCTCTCCAACAGCGACCGCGCGGACCCGATGACGGCGTCCAAGATCGGGCGCCTGCTGGGCGTGGACGCGATCATCATCGGCAGCATCACGCAGTTCGGCCGCGACGACCGCACCACCAACGTGGGCGGCGGCGTAATGGGCGGCATCACGCGCCGCTACGGGCTGGGCGGTGTCGGCAAGCGCGAATCCAAGGCGCTGGTCGGGATCTCGGCGCGCATGATCGACGCCTCGACGGCCGAGATTCTGGCCACCGCCAACGCGGTGGGCGAGTCCAGCCGCTCGGGGGCCACGATGCTGGGCTCGGGCGGCAGCACGGGGGCCGCGGCGGGCGGGCTGATCGACATGAACAGCAAGAATTTCGGGTCCACCATCCTGGGCGAGGCGGTAAACAAGGCGGTCACCGGGCTGGCCAGGCAAATCGAGAGCAACGCCGCGCGCCTGCCCACCCGCGTGGTGGTGGTTGAGGGCTTGGTGGCCGACGTCTCGGGCACGTCGCTGGTGTTGAACGTGGGCACGCGCGCCGGCCTGAAAGTCGGCGACCGGCTCGAGGTGAAGCGCCCCATTCGCGAGATCCGCGACCCGGCCAGCGGCAAGGTGATCCGCCGCATCGAGGACAAGCTCGGCGTGCTGGTAATCACCGAGGCCGATGAGCAGTCGGCCGTGGGCGCCTACAGCGGGACGGGGCAGCCGAAAGTCGGCGACGCAGTCAAGACAATCCAGTAAGGGAGGAATCCGCGATGGCCTTAAACGTCGGCGATGTTGTTGGCGACTACCAGGTAGTCGGCATTCTTGGCGCCGGGGGCATGGGTCAGGTCTACAAAGTCCGCAACATGATCTCGGATCGTTTCGAGGCCCTGAAGATCCTGCTGCCGAACCTGGAGGCCGACCCCGAGTTGGCGGACCGTTTCCTGCGGGAGATCAAGGTCCAGGCCAGCCTGGACCATCCCAACATCGCCGCCCTCCACACGGCGCAACGGGTGGGCAACCAGTTGCTCATGTTCATGGAGTTCGTGGAAGGCGAATCGCTCGAGTCTCTGATGCAGCGGGGCCCGCTTCCGGCCGCCTACGGCGTCAACTACATCGGCCAGGTGGCCGCGGCGCTGGCCTACGCGCACGCGCGGGGCGTCATCCACCGGGACATCAAGCCGGCCAACATGATGCTGACGCCCGACGGCACGGTGAAGCTGATGGACTTCGGCATCGCCAAGGCGGCGGCCGACCGGCGCCTGACCCAAACCGGGCACACCGTGGGTTCGCTCTATTACATGTCGCCGGAGCAGATCAACGGCGCCCAGAACCTGGACGGGCGGAGCGATCTCTATTCGCTCGGCGTGGCGCTGTACGAGGTGGTCACCGGGCGGCGTCCGTTCCAGGGCGACAGCGACTACTCGATCATGGCCGCGCACCTGCAATCGACGCCGGTTCCGCCGATTCAGATCGATCCGAGCGTGCCGGCGCCGCTCAACGAGATCATTCTGACGGCCATCGCGAGAGATCCGGCGCAGCGGTTCCAGTCGGCGGACGCCTTTCGCGCGGCCCTGGAAAGCGTGCAAGGCCAGATGAGCGGTTACGCGCCCGCGCCGGTCTATGCTTCGCCGCCCGCTGAGCCGGCCCGGCAGGGGTCCAGCCGCCGGTTGCTGTACATGATTGCCGGTTCGCTGGCGACGATCGCGGTTTTGGTTGTGGCCGCGACGCAGATACCGAAGTGGCGCGCGGCGCGCGCGGGCACGGAGCAGGCGCCGGCCGCGGTGACGGCTCCGGTTGCGACTCCCGCCCAGCCGCCGCAACAAGCGGAGCAGCCTGCGGCACAGTCGGCGCCGCCGCCGGTCACTCCCCCGCCAATTCAGCCGGAAGCGACGCCCGCGGCATCGGTGCGGACCGAGTCGCGCGGGTCCGTCACACGGCGCGAGTCCGGGCGTCCGCCGGCGCAGGCGGCCCAAGCGCCCGTTGCTCCTCCTCAGGCAACCGCGCAACAACCAGCCGCGCAGCAACAGGTCGCCCCGCCGGAGCGCGGACCCGACCCGGCCAGGCAAGCCGAACTGCGCGACCTGCGCGAGCGCATGATGCTCCAGGGCACTCGCCTCACGTCGGCCAAGGGGGCCATCGACAACATGCGCCGCGTGCAGGCGCAGTCGGGGCTCGGCATGCGGCAGGATGTCCTCACCGCGCAACAGCGCGCCGAATTCTACATGGATGAAGCCGAGGCCGCCCTGAAGTCGGCCGATCCGGCGGCGATGCGCAAGGCGCTGGATTCCGCCGAGCGCGAAATCGAGCGGCTGGACACGTTCCTGGGGCGCTGAGTAGGGCAGCCTATCGTGGGGCAGGCGCTTTCGCCTGCCTCTTGTGGGCTCAGTGAATTGGCAGGCCAAAAAGCCTGCCCCACGGGGCGCCTCAGAACAGGACCAGTTGCTCGAAGGGCCGCGGCCCGTAATGATAGCGCAGGGAATTGGCTTCCTCGACGCGGTCCCAGTGTTCGCAAATCCAGGTGAGCTCGCGGGCGCAGGTCTCCGTCGCGACGCCGGAATCGAGCAGGCGGTATAGCAATTCGTATGCTTCGGCGTACCGCCCGGACCGAACCAGAGTCCGGGCGTAGTCGATTGAGCCGGGAGTCTCGACCACCAATACCGGTTCCGTCGTCACCAGCACTGAGGTGCGCTCTTGGGGAACCAGCGCAGTCACAAATTCCGGGGCGGGAGCGTCCAGTACAAGCAGACACCGGCGGCCGGAAAGGAAGCCCTGCATCTTGCGGCAGTTCTCTTCCGCGACGCCAGTCAGAGTAAGGCCGAGCTGACCGGCAAGCTCGCCGGCGATCTGGGCCAGGCTGCGGCCGTGGCAGGGAATCCAGAGCACGGCTTCGAAGTCCTGGCCGGCCTCCCGCGCGAAGCGGGATGTGGCTGCGCCGCTGGCTTCGAGAGTGCCCGCCTTATCGGATAGGCCGGCGTACAAATCCTCGAGATCGGCGGAGAAGACCGGGCTGGGAGAGTCGCCTGTCCCGCAAAGCCAGCGCTTCAGCAGCCGCATGGCGGCCAGGCGATCGGTGGTGGCGTCGAAGAAATTCCGCCGCCGCAGCAGGGCAGGGAAACTGCATTCGCCCAGCAGGACGGTCGCAAGTTCCCCGTTGGCGTCGCGAATCTGATCGAACAGGACGGGCTCCCATCGTTCGCGCTGCCAGCGAATCGGCGAGGAAGCTTCGGAGAGCAGCAGGACGAGGACGTCGGCTCCGAGTCCTTCCCCGGCTTTGGAAATGAGGTCTTCGCCGGATCGGATTACGCCTCCCTCGATGTCGCAGGAAACGTCGCAGCCGAATTCGAGAAACTCCGCCAGGCGGCGCGCAAAGTCGTGGTCCGCTTCGGCATGCGCGAGAAAAATCGTCCGCAAGATCATTGTCTACCGCGGAAGATCCGTCCTTCGCTCCGGGCGAAAGCCGGTCGAGAAGCTGGTTTTGCGCGCGGGCTGATCCAGCGTCGCCGCGAGCATCTCGCGAAATGGCCGGCCATCCACGGGGTGACAAAGGTCCGGCGCCAGATCGGCCAGCGGTTCGAGCACGAAGCGCCGCTGGCCCATCGCCGGGTGGGGAATCTTCAGATCCGCCTCATCCACGGTCGAGGTTCCATAGAGCAGAATGTCGACGTCGATCTTGCGCGGGCCTTTCGGCGCGGCGCGCTTGCGGCCCAGCGCCTGCTCGACTGCCTGCGTCCGAGCCAGCAGCTCGCCCGGTCCGAGCGTGGTTTCGGCCTGCACCACGATGTTAAGGAACCAAGGCTGGTCGGGCATATCCACGGGCGCGGTTTCGTAAACCGGAGAGATGCGGGCGACGCGCAGCTCGGGCCCATGGAGCAGCTCGATGGCGCGCTTGAGGTTCGAGTCCCGGCTGCCGAGGTTCGAGCCGAGCGAAAGATAGACGATGGTCATGGTTGTCAGAATAGCGAGTTCTGAAGCCCGCCGGGACGGCGGGGCTGGATTTTGAAGTATTCGAACGCCTGCGGCGTGGCCACGCGGCCGCGCGGCGTGCGATCGATGAACCCGAGTTGTATGAGATAAGGCTCGTAAACCTCTTCGATGGTGTCGGCCTCCTCGTCGATGGAAGCGGCGATGGTGTTCACGCCCACCGGTCCGCCGCCGTGCTTGACCAGTATCGTCAGCATGATCTTCTGGTCGATTTCGTCCAGGCCGAAGCGGTCGACCTCCAGAAGGTCCAGGGCGACTTTGGCGATTTCCAGATTGACGCGGCCGTCGGCGCGCACCTGCGCGTAGTCGCGCACGCGCCGCAGCAGGCGGTTGGCGATGCGCGGCGTGCCGCGGCTGCGCCGGGCGATCTCCCCGGCGCCCGCCTGGTCCAGGGAGACCTCGAGAATGCCGGCCGATCGCTCGACGATGCGCGTCAGCTCCGCGACGTCATAATGGTTCAGGCGCAACACCAGGCCGAAGCGGCCGCGCAGCGGCGCGCTCACCAGCCCCTGGCGCGTGGTGGCGCCGATGGCCGTGAAGCGCGGAATGGGCAGCGAGTGCGTGCGCGCGCCCGGCCCCGCGCCGATCAGAATGTCCACGCGGAAATCCTCGAGCGCCGCGTAGAACATCTCCTCGACATCCGGCAGCAGACGGTGAATCTCATCGATGAAAAAGACCTGCCGCGCCCGAATGTTGCTCAGGATGCCAGTCAGATCGAGCTTCTTCTGGAGGATCGGGCCGGCGGTCTGCTCGAAGTTGACCTCCAGCTCCTGCGCGATGATGGTGGCCAGCGTGGTCTTGCCGAGTCCCGGCGGACCGTACAGCAACACGTGGTCCATCGCCTCGCCCCGCTGCCGCGCCGCCTCGATTGCAATGGCCAGGTTCTCCTTCAGCTTGGGCTGGCCCGTGAAGTCGTCCAGCCGTTTCGGCCGCAGTGTGAGGTCGAATTGGAGATCGTCTTCCCGCGCCGCGGACGATATGATTCCCTGCTCGCGCATACGAAATAAGGGGTCTCGGCAGACTGACCTACCAGATTAGCGTACTCGTCCGGCGGTTGCGGCGCCGCGCGCGTGGAGATGTCGAGCCATCGGCAGAACCGCGGGCCGGAAGCCCGCGCGAGGCTTCAGTCGCACACAGTACCCGGGGCTGATTGGAACAGGCTACGGATTGGCGGGCAAATCGCCGGAGCTAGCGCTGAAGCGGCGCCGCCCACTCGAGGAAAGCGGCGAGGTCCTTCTTCATCGCTTTGAGCGACTCCGCGTGAATGTAGTACATGTGCCCGGCCGGGTACTCGTGCACGCGGATGGCGGAGCGCAGATTCGGCGCCAGGTCCATGTGGTCCAGCGTGTAGTAAGCGGCGAAGTAGGGCGTGGCCATGTCGAAATATCCGGCGCCCAGGTAAACCTTCAGGAACGGGTTGCGTGCGAAGGCGTCGCGGAGCGAAGCGCTGACGTTGGCGTATTCGTTCTCCGCGTTCATGTTCCAGCGGCCCGTGCCGCCGCCCAGGACGTAGTAATCCAAATCCGATTCGTAGCCGAGTTCGCCGCGAACGTATTGGTACAACGCCGCGGTGTAGGGCGGCCGGATCGCGGTCATGGACGGATCGAACTCGGCGGTGTTGGCGAGACCGCGCGGGCCGGGCCCGGTCAGGCGGCTGTCCAGGCGCCCGACCATGAGGTTCCGCTCGCGCAGCAATTCGCGGTTGAAGTAGGCGAGCGTGATGCGCAATTCGGCCTGGTCGACATATTTGGGGTCCAGGCCGGTGTACCGCGCGAGCCGGTCTACGGCGGCCTTGCGCTGGGCCGGAGTCATGCGATCGCCGAGCGCCAGCGCCTCGGAGTACCCCGTCAGGGCCCACGCCTCGACCTCGCGCAGCAGCTTGCGCAGGTCCATCTTTTGCAGTTCCGGCGAAAGCCGCTTGTGGTACCACGCCGTCGCCGTGTAGGTGGGCAGCATCAGCGGGTACGGAAGATCGTTGCCGGGCGCCCAGCGGGTGGTCTGGAAATTGAGAATGGTCGAAACCAGGGCGATGCCGTTGAAGGCGATGCCGCGATCGATCAGGTACCCGGCCAGCCCCGCCGCGCGCATCGTGCCGTAGCTTTCGCCGATCAGGAACAACGGCGACAGCCAGCGCTTGCCGCGCGTCAGGTACAGGCGGATGAACTCGCCCACCGACTCGATGTCGCCCTGCCGTGAGGAGAACTTCTGCTGCAAATCCGGCCGCAGCGCGCGGCTGTAGCCGGTGCCGACCGGATCGACGAACACCAGGTCGGCCTCCTCGAGCAGCGTGGCTTCGTTGGGGACCAACTGGAACGGGGGCGCGGGCATCGAGCCGTCCTCGCGCATCGGCACGCGCTTGGGGCCGATGGCGCCCAGGTGCAGCCACACCGACGCCGAGCCCGGCCCGCCGTTGAAGGAAAACAGCAGGCGGCGCTTGGACGGATCGGTTACTCCGTCCAGCGTGTAGGCGATGTAAAAGATGTGCGCCTCGGTCTCGCTGCTCCTGGCGTCGCGAATCGGCATCAGGGCGGCAGTGGTCGTATAGCGCAGCGTCCGGCCGCCGACGGTCAATTCCTGCTTGCGCACCACCGGCGTTTCATCCGGCGCGGGCTTGGGCGCCGCGGCTGGCTTCGGCGCTTCAGTCGAGGTAGCCGCGGGCTTGGGCGCCTCGGTCTGCGAACGCCGCGAAGAAGGCGGCTGCGCCACCAGCGGCAGCCAGACAAGCAGGAGAAGAAGTCGCATTGACCTTATTCTAGTGCCTGGACCGCTGATTCCGCTCCCCGCCCCGCCTTCAGCCCGCGCACGACACCCGGGTGTACGCTCGGAAAGGGAACTCCCATGAATGCCCGCTACGTTCATACCAACCTGGTCGCCCGCGATTGGCGCGCGCTGGCCGCCTTCTATCAGCGTGTCTTCGGATGCCGCATCGTGCCGCCGGAGCGCGACTATCGCGGCCCGGCGCTGGACGCCGGCACGGGCCTCGCCGGCGCCCATCTCACCGGGGTTCACCTCCGTTTGCCCGGCTACGGGGACAGCGGCCCGACGCTCGAGATCTTCTCCTATGACGCATTGCTGGACAAGCCGCCCGCGGCGGTCAGTCGTCCGGGCTTTGGTCACATCGCGTTCGAGACCGGTGACGTGGGTGAAGCCAGGACCGAGGTGCTCGCCAATGGAGGCCAGGCGGTTGGGGAGGTGGTCTCGCTCGCAACCTCGGCGGGCAGCCGCGTAACGTGGTGCTACGTGAGGGACCCGGAAGGCAACGTGATCGAGTTGCAGAAGTGGGGCTGAAACCAGGTGATCGATCTGCACACGCACACGACGGAATCCGACGGGAGTCTGTCGCCGGCCGAGCTGGTCGATCAGGCCTGCGCCATGGGTTGGAAGCGCTCGCTATCAGCGACCACGACACGCTGGCGGGCTACGATGGCGCGCTCGATCGCGCCCGCGGCGCGGGTCTGGAACCGGTCCGCGCGAGCTTCCGCGTTCTGAGCCATTTCCTTGCCTGTACCTGAACGAATCCGCCAAAGCCTACGTGTCCAGGGTCGAACCGCCGGCCGCGGAGGCCATCACGGCCCTGCGCGAGGAAGGCGCTTTGCCAGTGGTGGCCCACCCGTTCCGGCTGGCCGAGGGGAATCTGCAACGCGAGCGCGAGATGATCGCGGCGTTTTGCCGCGTCGGGCTCGAGGGGATCGAAATCGGGCATTCCAATCACTCTCCCGCCGGCGTCGCTCGTTTCCTGGCGCTGGCGCGGCAGTTCGACCTGGCGGTGACCGGCGGCTCGGATTTTCACGGCGAGGCGAAACCGGGGGTGCGGCTGGGCGCCGGGCGCGACGGAAACCTGGCCGTGCCGCGCGCGGTTCCGGACCGCATGCGGGAGCGCGCCGCCCGCCTCTAACGAACCACCCGCGCCGCCGCGCCTTCCACCACCAGCGCGGTCTCCGGGCGCGCGCGCTCGGCGCGCACATAACCGAGCGCGACAGTCCGAGCCAAGGCCGGCGAAAATGCGGCCGAAGTGATTTTCCCCACCGGCTTGCCGTCGGCTTCAATCGCCGCGCCGCGCGCGGGCGCCGTCGCCGTGTCGATGGCGAGCCGCACCAGCAGGCGGTTGACATGCCCTCGCGAGCGCACCCGCTCGACGATCTCCTGGCCGATGTAGCAGCCCTTGTTGAAGTGCAGGGCCTGAAGCGCCTGCGTTTCCTGGGGAAGCTGCGCGCCGGTGATGTCCTCGCCGCAGCGCGGCTTGCCGTGTTCGATACGGACGACGCGCGCGGCCTCGGCGTCCGCTTCCGCCGCCCCCGCCGCCTCGACCTCGCCGATCAAAACTTCTTTCGCTTCCGCCGGGGCAATCAGCCAGAACCCCGGCGCGCCGGTGTGCGACAGGTTCGCCGCCACGACGCCGCCCACGCTGCCGAACGCGCCGGGCGTCTGGGGCAGAACCAGTCCCAGCGCCGAGGCCGCTTCCGCCGCGAGCGGCCCTTCCACCGCGATGGTGGCCATGTGCGGGGTGACGTCTTCGAGCGTCACATCGTCGGCGATGATGTAGTGGTCCAGATGCGCCAGCAACGCGGTGTGCGTCTCGGGCTCGGTATCGAGAAGGAAGTCCTGGTCGCGGCACAACAGGTTGACGTCGCCCAGTATGCGCCCTTGCGCGTTGAGGAAGAACGCGTAGCAGCCGCCGCCCGGCTTGAGCTGCTCGACGTGGTTGGTGGTCATGGCGTGCAGCAAACGCGCGCGATCCTCGCCCCGCGCGACAATTTTGCCGCGCGCCGACAGATCGATCCACGCGGCTCTTTCCCGCAGCGCTTCGTATCCCCTCATGCTTTCGAGTATACGAGGCCGCGCCGGTTACAATCGAGGAATGATTCACGAGATCCTGCCCGTCGGGATGCTGGCGTGCAACTGCTCCATCTTCGGCGACGAGACCAGCCGCGAAGCGATAGTCGTCGATCCCGGCGACGACATCGCCGAAATCCGCAAGCTGGTCGCCAAACATAGCCTGCGCGTCACGGCCATCGTCGTCACCCACGCTCACATCGACCACATCGGCGGAGCGCAGAAGCTCAAGGCGGCCACCGGCGCGCCGGTCTGGATGAACGCAAGCGACCAGGAACTCTACGATCACATCGACGCGCAAGCCGCCTGGCTCGGCATGAGGGTCCCCGAGCGCGGCGCCATCGACACGCCGGCGCGCGACGGCGACCGGCTCGTGCTCGGCGCCGCCGATTTCCACGTGCTCCACACGCCCGGCCACACCCAGGGTTCGATCTGCCTGTGGATTCCCGCCGAGAACAAGCTGGTTGCGGGCGACACGCTGTTCCGCGACTCGATCGGCCGCACCGATTTGCCGGGCGGCGACGGCCGGCAGATTCTCAGGTCCATCCGCGCGAAACTGCTCGCCTTGCCGGATGAGACCGAAGTGATCCCCGGCCACGGCCCGCCGACCAGCATCGGCCGGGAGAAAGAACACAACTTCTTCCTGCGCGGCCTTTAGGGTGGGACAGGGGGGCGCCCTCTGGGCCTGGCCTGTCATTGGAAAGTGGGACCGGGGGGCGCCCGGCAGCGCAGATACATCCCAGAACGCCGTCGGGCCGACTTCCGGGTGGCTGACCACTCGTGCAGGATGCCTTTGACAGCCGCAAGCGGATGCCCGAATCGAGGAAGACTACGGGCGCTTTGGGAAGCTATCCAGCTCCGAGGGCCTGAGCCTAACAATCCTGCGTCTGTGAGGCGGGGTCCGCGAATGAGGCATAGCTCCCAAGTAGGCCATTGTCCGGAAAGTACGGGAGAAAAGCCGTCGCTGTATCATGCGATCCTTGGCACGTCACCCAGGAACGCGAGACTTTGTACGCGGCAACCCG
>Ga0315277_10013499_pt1 | contig 10174 bp, 3 predicted proteins | sample YL17G05_15_MG_FD_203695 | JGI IMG/M metagenome (GOLD analysis project Ga0315277, IMG submission 203695) | Sediment microbial communities from Yellowstone Lake, YNP, Wyoming, USA - YL17G05_15 | ecosystem: Environmental > Aquatic > Freshwater > Lake > Sediment | place: USA: Wyoming | collected...
GTGCAGCTCGGCGACCTGAGTTTTACCGATTCCGGTAAGAGTTTTCACTTTAGGGGGTCCCTGGGTTCCGGTAGCCGGTTCGGCCTCCGGCTGCATCTCAATCGGTATCACGCTCGAGAGCCCGAGTTCTTCAAAATCATTTTTGTAGATAAATATGGATAGACTACCGATGCCGCCGGTTTTAGCCTGTTTTCCTAAAGCTTCTTCTTTGAGCTGGCGAACCACCTCATCGATGGGCAAATTCTTTTCCGCTCCCTGCTTGAGGATCTCTTTTATTCTTTCGGAAGAAAGAGAATCGAATCCATTTGAGAGCAGAAGCAGGCTGTCGCCCGTCTTAAGCTTGACTGCAGACGGGAGCGCTGAAGCGGGAAGTTCGGAGGCGCTGTCACGGTTTATCACCAGCGCTCTGCAGCTCCCCATATAGTTTTTGGTGGCGGCGTAAGCCACGGCGACCGACGTTTCATTTTCGATTGCCGCGCCGGTAACGACGACCGCCATTTTCGGCTGCTCCTCGCTGACGCTTTCGTTTCTTTGGGCGAGCTGGGCCTGGGCGTTTTCGATAGCCTGGCTGAGATCCTTTCCTTCTTCAATTCCTAGGAGAATCGATTCCAGGACCTGATTGGTGGCGATTTCGTTGCCGCGGCGGTCGCGCCCTCCATTGACCAATAAGAGATATATTTTATCTCCCTTCCGGTAAACCGCCAGCCCGTCCGGATTTTTCTCTCCGGGTTGGGAGACGGTTCCTTTTTGGGTTGAGCCGAAGATTTTTTGATCCAGGAATTTTGTGAGCTCTCCTTCTCTGCCATAGGTTACCCCCTCAAAGTCCACTCCACGCTGGATAGCTCTCAGCCGTTCGCGCAGCTGCGCAATCAGAGGCTGCAGTTCGGGTGTTGCGGAGGCTTTTCCAATCCACCCCATGGCAGCTTTGATCAGCCGCAGCGGTGCGGCGAAAGGTCCGAGCGGCCGATTAATCAGCGCTTCGACGGCAGGCAGAGCGCTTGCCATCGGACTCCGAAAATATTGAAGCAGCTCTTCCTCCGTAAAAGCGGAAGGTAGAGGGGGAGCAACCGCAGGAGTTCCTTCGGCCAATTTCAAAAGCGCGTCGCCGGCCAGGGTTTTCACTTCGGGATCGGCGTGTGATCTCAGCGGCTCCACCGCGATTCTGACCTCATCCAGCGGTTTGAAAGAAAAAGTGATCTTCCCGTTGGCGATCCCTCGCAGCAATCTTTTTTGGGCGTTAAGATCGCGGGGGTCGGCGCTTCTTAATTTTGCCAGCTGGTTATCTTCAAAGGCAACACTGATGCCGCCCCCGGATATTCCTCTCCGATCGGATCTAATCCGAGCGGGTCCATGGTATCGATAAATTATTGGTCCTGCCATTTTTTTCTCCTTTTATTTCTTTAATGAAAAAAGCATTCCGATTACGTCGTTAGCCAAAGCATCCCGGTCCGGGTCGTAGGGCAGGGATCTGTTCTTGGCCAGGATCCTCTGCCGGGTCGCTTCCGGATCGCGAAGAGCTTCGGCCACTTTGCTTGGATCGGTCCCGTAGAAAATATCCTCCAGGTCCTGCTTGAAAGCCGTTTGATCGCCTGCGAACAAGACCTTAATGGAATGAGATCCTCCGACCACGCTCCTGGCGGGAGGAGCGGAGGGCGGTGTAGCCGCCGGGCCCAGGTGAACCGTTTTCTTGCTGACTGCTTCCGGGACCAGGGGCTCGCCGCGCAGGAATTTTTCCAGATCACGAATAACATCCTCAACTTTCGCATAGCGGCGCTGCGGATCATAGGCCAGCATCTTTTCGACGATCGGGAAAAGATGCTCATCAATAATTCCGCGTTCAATTTTGAATTTCTTTTCACCGGCGATGCGGGCCCGGTTTTCGGCAATTTGATTGGCCACTTCCGCCTTCCAGCGTTCGATGTTGGCGGGAAGCGAGTTCAACAGCCTTCTTTCATCGGGAGGGAGCTCTTCCCCGCTGTTTTGTTTTGCAATCGCCTTGGCGGTGGGAAACAAGTCTCCCGCCGGGATTTTAATGGAATAATCACCCAATAAAGTCTCCATGGAGTCTATCTTGATGGGATCATGACGGTTGATCAATTCGTAAAGGATGCAGCCAACCGCGTAAATATCTACTCGGCTCAGCCAGCCATTGCGAGATAAAATTGAATCGGGCGGTTCGGTTTTAGAGAGCGCTTCTACCAGATCGAGACTTTTAAAATAGGCGTTCTCGGGCGGGGTGTAGCTGGGAGTTCCCAGCATTTCTAACCCCTTAGTTAATGCCGCCTGACTGGAACGGAGGCCTTCCTGAAAAGATTTAACCATTCCCCAATCCGCCAGCGCCATCACATCGCTTTTTTTACCGTCGGGCTTGGTTTCCTGCCTGACAAAAACATTGGCGGGTTTCAGGTCGCGGTGATAGATACGTTTCTCGTGAGCCGCTTTAAGCCCGTCCAGTATTTGGAGGACCGCTTTAACTGCTTCGAGCGAACTGAAGGCTCTTCCTTCGTTAAGAAGCTCGGCCAGCGACTTCCCGAAAAGTTCCATGGCGATAAAGGATCTTCCGAAGGTAGTTTTGCCAAAAGCATAGATCTCGATCACGTGGGGATTCTTAATGGCCTGGGGCGCAAAGGCCTCCAGCTCCGCCCGCTTATCGGAATCCGGATCGGTTATGATTTTGACGGCGATGGGGATCCGGCTTTTGGCCTCAACCCCCCGGTAAACCTCGGCCATCCCGCCTCTGCCGATAAATACACCGTTCGGGACCAGCTGGGAGCCATTTGGCGTTTCCGCCGCATCGATAATAAAATTTACTTCTTTCCCGCTGGCGTCTTTTCCGGTTAAGACCAATCCCAGCGCCTTCTGCATGGGAAGGATAGGTCCCGTAACTAGCACCATTTTTTGGTTGATCTTGTCCTGGTCATCAGCCGGAAGACGTTTAAAATCGGTGGTAGCGCTGAATTTTGTCAATTGAGCTAAATCTTCCATGGCCTCTTTTAAGCGAACCAGATCAGGCACGACCCGGTAGGTTTTGCCCAGGACGATTCGAATCGCTTCCGGGATTCGAGATGGAGGAGGAGCCGGCGGCTCAGCCGTTGGGCGCAGCGGAGATAATGTTACTACCGGTGGAAGAGCGGCTGCTCCCGGCGGCGGCGCTACGTAATCCGGTGCCAGCGGAAAAGGCGAAAAAGGTGAAGTGCCGACCGGCGGACGCGGCGGCGGCAGTGGCTCTGTTCGCGGTGGAGCGGGAGGCTCCGCGGCGGCCCGACTACTTAAAATCAGGCGTCCCAGTGCGCTGTGGATAGCAAGGCTTGAGGGAATTTCGTTCCTGGCTGCTGTCGCCAGCTGTATGTTCTCTGGATTAGACTCTTGCGTTAGAGTCCCAAACGCTTTGTAGGCGTTAACAATGGCGACCAGACCTTCTTTTTCTTCTCCGGTAAAAAGATCGAGAATATTCGAGGTATCGTTGCCGGCTTTTTGGCGGGCGTAAAGCGTAGCGGCTAGGACTTCCTTATATAGGGGTTCGCTCATGAACTCATAAATTCTACTTTCGCAGTTTATAAGCGCTGTGTCTTTTTTATTGTAGGCATGTTTTCTTATTCCATACCTTATTCCATAGACGGCGCCCTGCAACCCTAAAGCAGTGGCGAAAAATTCTAGACCAGAAAGGACAAATGGGACCCAGACCGGGGCGCTCAAAGACAAGCCGATCGCTCCCACAAAAGGAAAAGCTAAAGTACCGATGGCTGCGGTAGCCGTTGAAACGATAATTGTTCTCAGCCATTTAAAACGCGTTTGATCGATTTTTCCGGACGCTGCTTGAAAATCGGCATGTACGCGCTGATGTTCATCCAGCTCCCCTTCGACAGCTTTTTTACAGTTCGCAATGGTATCGGAAGGCACACGAGGGACCGTCACGCCCGGCAAGATTTCTGCGGCGGGTGGCGGAAGCGGGACTAAAGTATCGGGAGGCAGCGACCCTCCGCCGGCGGAAGCGGTCATTAAGATTTCGGGAGAAACCGATTTGATTCCCAGGCTTCCCGCCTGTGCCTCGAGCAAACCTCTGACGGGGACACGGCCGAATAAATAAGTAAAAGCTCTTCCGACCACTCTTTCGGCGGCGAGCCAGGCTCTATCCGCAGACTTAAGAATTCTATTCTGCGAAGTTAAAGCCTGCGAAACTCTTCGATCTATCCTCTCCAACATATTAATATTTCTCCTTGGGCTTTACCATTCATTAAGTTATCGGCACCACTTTTGAAAAATTTCACTATATTTGCAAAATAAAAAGCCCCTCCTTACATTAATAAGAAGGGGCTGACCCAGCACCAGACGGTGCTGGGCTAACAGGCACATTCTTCTAATTGTTACTGCTTGTAGTACGGCGGATAAAGCACCGCGCCGTTCACCAGAGTTTGCCCGTTCTTTCCTTTTATATCACAGGGAAAGCTGCCGGTTAATCTTTGAGTCAGGATTTTTTGAATAGGAATAACGCCGCTGGCGTTGCCGGTTCCGCTGGCCGGAGTAAGCGCACCAAATCTGCAGGTGGCGGAAAGACCGTCGGTAGTATTGTCATAGTTGGCTGTCCAGATCTGCCAATTAACCGGAAGATTAGAGGTAATATCATAATCCAAGAACGGAACGGGGCCGGCAACGGTAAAGGCCTTGGGTAAGGGATTGCCCGGTGATGCCGGCGCGTCGATGGGCGGCACTGACCAGAGGTAGCTGATGCTCTGGGTTCCTCGGTCCAGATCTTCGACTATGGCATAGATGGGAGCTCCCCAATAATCCACCGTTAGAGATGCTGAATAGACGTTCCCGTTTTTCGGCATACTGGCGGTTGAAGTTCCGGCATGGAGGGTGACCCTGAGATTGGAGGGGTCACCGTCGCAGTCGGTGGCAGGCTGATCGAAGGTGGCCTGACTGCCATAGGTGAGGTGTCCCAGAGCGTTCAGACTGGAGCGATTGACGGTCAGCCCGCCAACCAGCGGTTGGTTCTGACTCTGGGCGCAGGAAGTTTGCTGAACAATGGGGGTGGCGTAGTAAGGCGGCCAGAGGGTGGCGCCGTCTTCCAGCACCGATCCGTTTTTGCCAATGATGTCGCAGGGGAAAAAGCCGGTGAGCTTTTCGGTCAGCGGCGTTTCTATCGTAATGATGCCGCTGATGTTCCCCGTTCCAGAGATAATCCCGAGCGGACCAAAATCGCAAAGCGCCAAGAGGCTGTCTGTGGTTTTATCGCAGTTGTTGCCGTAAATTTGATACTTGACGGGCAAGTTTGAATTAACGTCGTAATTTTCTCCCGGATCGGGGCCGACCACGACGAAGGCCCTGGGTCGGGGGTTAGCCTGACAGGAAGAGAGATCGGGTGAAACAATAGGAGGCAGGGACCACAGAGAGCTGTCGGCCGAAGTATCTCGATTTCTGTCCCGCACCTGGGCGGTGATCGGAGGCCCCCAGTAAGCGGCAGGAATGGTGGCGGAATAAAGAGCCCCATTTTTTGCCATCGGGTTGGAAGATGATCCCGCAAGGAGAATAACTTCCAGATCGGAGGGCTCGCCGTCATAATCGGTCGTATTGGAAAGATCAAAGGTCACCAGGGACCCATAAGTTATTTGTCCGCGCACGTTGATGCTCGCCGGATTGATGCTGAGCGCGCCCACTTTGGGCTTATCCGAATTTACATAAACGGTAAATTCTTTGCTTGCCTCAGAGCTTCCCTGTCGTGCTATTAACGTGATCTTGGTCTCCCCGGACTCTTGAAAAGTGGTTGTAACATAATAATTATTTTGTTCGTCTATTTGCGCCCCGCGCCTTTGATCTCCAATAACGAAGCCCACCTCCAGAGCGCCTTCGCCGCATTGTGGAACGATGGTATCCCGGGATTTAGTTATTTTAATCGGCTGACCCACGTAAACGACAGCGGGTTCGGTTTGAATATCCCCGTCAATTCGCGGAGCGTAGCACTGGCTGGAGGTTTCCTGAGCCGGCGTGGGCTTGTAGAGAGTGACCACGTTCGGCTTTACGATTTCGTCGCCGGTGTTCGGATTGTAATAAATAAAGTCTCCGGCAATCGAAGTGGCGGGTTCATACTTGAAGTTCTTCTCGATCTTTATTTTCCCGGTAACGGGGTCAGGATAGAAAGTTTGATCTCCATCGCGGAAGTGGACAACAATTCTCTGGTGATCGAAATTTCCATCGCAGTTGGGGACGGGGGATTCGGGTTCCCAGGTTACGGTTACACCGGCCTCGGATGAATAATCCTTTTCATAAAATGGAGAAGGGTCGGTAGAGGTTGGATCCATATCTTTGTAAAGTTTGAAATTTGGCTCAACGTTATCTTTGCAGGCCTGGCTGATATTGTTAGAACCGTTCGGGCTGCTGACGCAGGCGGCGGCGCCGCCGGTTTTTCCACCATAAGATGCAATATTCAAAAACCGGCTCCAGAAGCTTATTTCTTTCCCGGGATCAGGTTTTGACGCGATCGGGCTGCCGGCTGCGGGATTCGGCTCATTTTCTTCGATCGGAACGCTTTGGCCGTTGGTATAATCATAGATCCCCACCGGCTTGCCGTTTACATTATATATATAAGTTATTCCGTCCACTTTATCCCCCTTCTTTTGTTGACAGATAATTTAATAAAGTGCAGTAAGCGATAAGTACAAACCAATGAAAAATGGCTACCACAGCATTTTTTATGACACCCATAGTTCTCAGCCATTTTGATTGCAGCAGGCGGTTAACTTCATTGAATTTGCTCACATTCGCTTCTTTTAGTGCAGATAAATATTTTTGAACCGGTGAATTTGCTCCGCGCGATTCTAACTCTTTTATTCCTCCGCGGTAAATTAATTGTTTGGCGATGAATTTAGGATTTAAATCCTGGGAAGATTTAACCATTTTTGCAAGTAGAACAGGTTCAACTTTTGGGATAGACTTCTCAGCTTTTACTGCTCCAATTATTTCCAGGATTAATCCTGCGGCCATAAGAAGGCGAACTGGAATAGCAAATCCCAAAATGACAGAGGATAACCACCCGATTTTGACAGGGGTGTCAACCAAACCATTTTTAAGACTGGGATAGTTTGAACGAGCCTGTTTTAACTGGTTTTTAAAAAGTGTTTTAGGATTAGTACATTTTACTTCAGGCATCAAACTGACTTGTGGTCTTATACTAATGGGAAGAGTTCCTGATGGCGCAGGAAGCCTGACGTGAGCAGGCTGCAGTCCCGAGGTCGGTATCGCAGGCGTAAAAATTGATCTCAAGCGTGATAAGGCAATATTCATCTTAGCATTTCTCCTAATATATTATCGGCAACTTTTACCATAAATTTCACATTTTTTACCAGCGCAATCCGGTGGTGCAGATGCCGTAGCTGTAGCTCTTCTGGTTGACCCAGGCGCAGTCAAGGACCAGAACCACACCCTTGCCCAGATGGACATCCAGCCCCAGGCCGGCTTTAAAGCCCTTGGGAGAATAGACGGATTTACCATTTTCAAATCCTCCGTAGGGATAGGCTAAATTGAGCCTTACTTTTGCCTGGTCATAGTTGTCCAAAAAGAGATCGGCTAAATCCAGGTTGTACCAGACAGCCAGGTTATAATCGTCACGGATTATTTTTTCGCCGCTCAGGGTGAAGGGGCCGCGCCACCACTCTCCGCCCAGCTGAATGTTCGGGTGCAGATTTACTCTGAAGTTGGCGTAATAGCTGTTATAGTCGGATTCTTTGCGGTTGACGGCGGCGGAACCAACGAGAACAATCCACTTATTGGAGTAAGAAGCGACAAAAATAGCGTCCTGCTGGCGGAAGTATTTCATTTCGGCCCGCGGATCGCTGTAGACATTTTTTTCTAAAGGCTCGATCTTGAACTTTCCTTCCAGGGTAAGATCATGCGAGCGGACATTAAAGATCTCGAGCGGCCTGAGTTTGGCGCCGAGATAAAGGTTGTGAACGCTCAGCCCCCTGGCCGAGTCTAACTGGTAAGAAAAGGTAGGGATAACTAGGGTCCCCTTAAAAAGCGGCAGCTGTACTTCCGTAAGGAACCGGTTTTCGATCCGGCCGCTCCTGTCAAAGAAGCTTTGATTTTCTAACTTGAGATAGTGATCTTTCAGGAAAGCGCCGGTCCGTTCGATCTCGGCTTGCAGCTCATCGTCGTCGGGCACGCTCTTGCCGTATTTTTTGGCCTCATCAAAATAGATGACCGCCTGTCTTCGGCTCACTTCCTGTTGTTCCAGTTTGGCCAGGCCGAGGTAGATCCGGCTCAGCAAAATTTTCCGGTCATCGGATCGCTTCGGAAGGGAAGGATAATCCGCCACATCGATCGCCAGCTCGTAATAAAGTTTTGACCTGTAATATTGGGTTTGTCGGTCATAGTCGCTAAGCTTCTTCCCCCCGTAGCGGTAGATCTCGCCCAGCCCCCGATAGGTTTTGGCCAGGATGATCTTTCCTTCTTTTGATGGATCCTTGTCTTTCAGCAGATCGACGGCCTTATTATAAGAGTCCCTGGAGGCGTTAAAGTCCTGGCCGGACCAGCGGTAGGAATAAAGATTGCCGAGTAAAAGATAAGCTTCGGCTTTGGTTCGATCGGCCAGCGGCGCCAGATAAGATTCCCGCTTGTCTCTGACATCCTGCGCGTCTGAAATAACACTTATGAGTTCATCTCTTGCCTTGGCAAAATCCTTGTTGCCAATGTAGGCTTCAACCAATCTGAAGCGGAGCCGGAAGCGGAATTTTTCATAGCCCAGTTTTCGGTCGGCAAATAGTTCTTTCATTTTCTCGCGAGGGATGACCGGGTTTTGCGCGGCCTCGATCGACTTGTCCCATTCTTTTTCCAGGGAGTGCGCTTCGATCAGGCCGAGGACAATTCTCTCCGCCAGGTCCGGGTCTTTTTCTTCCACGGCGATCTGGGCGGGCCGGCTTTCGCCGGACAGGAATTTAAGGAAGGGAGCGGCTTCTTTTTCTTTTCTCATTTTGGTCTCGGCCGCGATCAATTCTTTCAAAGCCAGCAGCTCGGGGTTATTTTGCAGGGCGGTCTGATATTCGGACATCTTATCCTTATCCAGCATGGCGAGAACGTCCTTGAACTTCTTCCTCCAGAGCAGGGCTTCGGCCGTTCGGAGGTAAATTTCGGCTCTGAATTTAGGTTCGAGAGCGGCTCTGGCCTCCGGGCTGATTTTATCGAGGATCTCATCCAGCGCCTTTATTTCGGCTTCTTCCAGGTCTACTTTGGCTTCGATCCCCAATAATTTTTTTCCGATGTAGACAATTCTATTCTGCAGGTCTTCATCGGTCCGATAGGCCTCGATCAGGTCCTGGATGGCGCGCGGGATGAGGGGCGAGGCGGGCGTCTCGGAAGTGAAGATTTTTTTGGTTTGTTCCTCTAATTTACCGATCGCTTTTGGATTGTAGGTTTCATTGAGTCTCATGGTTGCTTCAGCCAATCCCAGCTGGGCCCGGGGATAAGCCGGAGAATTTTTTAGCACTTTAAGATATATCTTAATTGCTTCGGAATGATTGCCCTGCCAGTTCAGGACATCGCCGAGAGCGGCCCGGGCAAAGTAGTTTTTGGAGAACACGTCGATAGCTTTTTGCAGGGCGGCTTTGGCTTCGTCAAACCGCTTTAAGGCCGAAAGCAGATCGCCCTTGGTTTGATAGGCCGAAGACCGAACGGTTCCTTTGAGCAGAGGAATTCCCAGATCATCCCTGCCAAAGGACTTTTCCGCTTCCTCCAGCCCTTGAGCCAGGAGGTTCTCCCGCTTTTTTTTGTTTTCGATTTTCCCGGCATTGACAAGGTAGATCTTGGCGAGCCAGATGTGGGCCTCGGCTTTTACTTCGGGTTTACCCCCTGCGATGGCCTGATTAAGCAGTCCAAGCGCCCCGTCCCTATCGATAGGATTCTTAGAAGCTTTATCGCCATTAAATAGTTTTAAGGCCTCAGCGGTTTTTCCCATGTCCAAAAGAACGAATGCCCGGCGGGCCAGGATTTCGCCCAGGGATCTTTTTACGTCGGCCATGGATTCAGGGTCAAGAACGTTTGCGGTCGAGAGAACTGCGCGCAGTGTCTTTTCGGGATGGCGCAGCATTTCCCCCTGCCTGGGGATGTATTCTTTAGGAAGGCCTTCCCGGTATTCTCCCGCCACCACCATTTGCATTTTTGTTTTCCAGATCTTGGCGTAAGC
>Ga0315277_10013500_pt1 | contig 10174 bp, 7 predicted proteins | sample YL17G05_15_MG_FD_203695 | JGI IMG/M metagenome (GOLD analysis project Ga0315277, IMG submission 203695) | Sediment microbial communities from Yellowstone Lake, YNP, Wyoming, USA - YL17G05_15 | ecosystem: Environmental > Aquatic > Freshwater > Lake > Sediment | place: USA: Wyoming | collected...
AATGTGATAATGATAGAAGATCCGAGCACTAGGAACAGAAGTCCTCGGTCATAGAATTGTCCTCCGAAGACTATGATATCCAGTGGGACGACGATGAACGGCAGTATGAATAATGCAAGAATATTGGCTGGTATTCGAATCATCATTCTCCTTTCCTGTGGGATGCCGCTATCAGGTCGCCGTCGCTTTGACCTTTTCAGCCATTTCTGCATCATCACTATGAGAATCGACACCAAGGCCAGCAACACAAAAGCGCCAACGACGCCTGTTCTTATCAAGGGAGGAAGCGGGAAGATATTTTCTGCTGTCCTCATCGATACTGTGCCGACCGCCGCGCTAGGCAGAGTGCTCAAATATCCAAGCCTCTGAAAGAGAATGTCCAACAAGAGAGTCGAATATGCAACGGCATTGGTGAATAGCCATCCGACCCATATCAGGAAGAAAATGGATATCGGCCAAGGTCTTTCGGTCTTCAACGGTGCCTTTCGTTTCAATAGCCGATAGCCCCTGAGAGCTACTTCTCTCACCACCAAAGCCCCGATAAGGAAAATGACAGTCGTCGGATGTGATACCACAATAAAAGCGAAAGCGGCAATCGCGGCAAACAACCATTCCAGACCATCTTTCTCCAAGAAGACAAAGAACAGGATCCCCACGACGAAACCAAGGGACTGAGGTGAGAAATGGACCTGAATCCAAACGTTGGCAAGGATGCAGATAATCAGAGCGAACCTATAGTTGAGTCCCGGAACATAACATCGAGCGAATAGATATAGTGAGAGCAGGGTCATCGCGGAAGCGAAGATCGGATAGAACCGTAGGTAAGAGAGGATCGGAGGATCCCCAAGGAGAACGTAGTGACCCGTCAGTACGAAAAAGCCTGGATAGTTGAAACCATAGGAGTCGACATTCAAGTCCGCCACGCCTGTTCGAATCATGTTGTCGACTGTCTGAAAATGAGTGTAGGAATCCCAGACCGAGGGATAGGTCTCGAAAAGTGAGGGAGCACCCCAGATTGAGACAAACATCAACAAAGCTTGGAGGAAGAACAGATGTTCGTTGTGGTTCCTAATGCCCAAAACCATAGAGAACAATATGATGGAGATTCCCAGCCAGTATCCCAATGGAACTATCCCGAACAGACCGAAAGGGGTCTTAGGAGAAATCCACCCGACGTCGAATCCGATAGATGAACTCAACACCACAGCGAAGCCGGCCAACGCCAGAATCGCCAATACGGACGATCTTACCCTCAGGAAACCTATGGTGTCCTTCAAGCCTTTCCTCCCGATCGGAACAATCCCCTCGGTAATTGAGCCACTCCCAATATTAATACTCCCATCAATTAACGAGGGTTTCGTTGTTATTTTAGCGGGTGAAGTAGATAAACCATCGAGCATATCCGGTGCTAATGTGGCTACCCGGTCATCTCGCGGTCTCCTTTCTGGCCTGCACACCTCTTGTCCTGTATTACTGCAGAAGGAAGGAGAACTTGATGCTCATCATCCCTTACATCGCCTTCTTCGCTGTCCTCCCCGACTTCTTGCACTTCGAGGATTTGAGGACCTTCAGCCATAGCATGATCGGACTCACGATTCTCGTCCTGATGGCGCTCGTGGTGCTCCATTTCCTTTTCAAAATCCGTAGAGCCCAAGTCCTCATCGCATCGGTAGCTGCTGGTGCCCACCTGGGTGCGGACTGGCTATTTGGTCATTTCTTTCCTCTGTATCCATTCTCCAGCAGATATGAGTCGCTCAACTCCTTCAATACGTACATCGACATCCAGGCGGAGATCGTGATATTCTCTGTTGCGTTCGTCGTCTTCATGATCATTTTCCTCTCGGCGCGGACGATTCGAAGATCGACGGAGCTAAGCAATAGCGAGAAGTGGAACGTCGTGATCCTGATCCTTCCGTTCCTTGGGATGGAGCTCCTGGAGGCAGCATATTTCCTGCAGAACATGGCCACTGTCGGTTTGGGAGTGTCACGAATGGTTCTATTGATTATCTTCTTGACTACCATACTTGGGAGTGTAATATTGTTGAGGAGCGTCATTTCACGGCGGCGATGATGTCCCGGAGAATGCTGATAATAGGCGGGAAATCACAGAGGATGTTTATCGCAGGACATTATCAAATTGGATAACATTGAAATAATCTGGCTCGAGCGAAAACGGTCAACGACCTCGCTACTTCTCTGAGAAACATTTAAGTATAGAGACATGTAAATTAGGGATACTCCGAGGGAGAACAAGACCTCTCGGGGTCGACGGCAAATAATAAAGCCGAGAAAAACAAGGATTCTCGGACCGAAGCAAAGCAGGCTTCGACCGAGTTCGTAGGGGGAGGAATACAACGTTTCATCAATCGGGACAACGTTCAGACTCGTCTTTACCGACCCGCCCAGTCGTAACTAGCAGGGAGGTTTAACCTTGAATCCGGGCGCGAAAGTAGTTGTAATGATCCCTGCACTCAACGAAGAACGCTGTATCGGAGAGGTCATCGATGGTATCCCAACCCATGAGCTCGAATCAAAAGGCTACGAAGTAGACGTGATAGTGGTCGACGGCCATTCGACCGACCGCACCCTTGAGATAGCCAAGGAGAAAGGCGCCAAGCTGTTCACGCAGCATGGGAACGGGAAAGGATCCGGTATGAGGCAGTTCTTCCTGCTTCGGAACCCACAGGAAGTTGTCCTCAAAGCGCTGTCCTTGAAATCAGGGATCGATCTGGACCTCGACGCCCTCTCGGTTTTGCTCGACTCAAAGTTCGTCATCATGCTGGACGGAGATGGAACATATCCGTCCAGATACATCGCAGACGTCGTGACGGCTCTCGAGAAAGGAAACGACGTCGTGCTTGGGTCACGTTTCAAAGGCAGCATAGAGAAAGGCTCGATGACCAGACTGAACTACTTTGGAAATGTCATGCTGAGCCAAATGGCTTCCCTGCTCTATTTGAAGCCGGTGACGGATCTGTGCACTGGAATGTGGGGGTTCGATACCCAGGCTCTCAAGAACATGCGACTAGACTCGACTCACTTCGATATCGAGGCCGAGATGTTCGCGGAATGTGCCAAGAACGGTTTGAAGATTGGTGAGGTGCCAATCGAGTATCTGAACAGAGAGGGCGAATCGAAGCTCATTCCAATGGAGGCTGGATTCATGATCCTCAGGAAACTAATTCAGAGAAGATATGTGACCGCGAAAAGAGCACAGGCAGAGCCGGCTTCAGAGAAAGAATCAAGTCATGCGACAACCCTTGCCCAGCAGTAGGTCGAGGGGTATGAATGAGAGTCGCGATCGTAACGCCCGAATTCTTGCCGAACTGGGGTGGAATTGGCACTTACACTGCCCAATTGGCGAAGCATCTTCCGAGCGACTATGACGTTCACGTAATCTCACTTAGCAGGAGGGAAGAAGATCAGGAGGAGAGTCACCGTTCTGACATAACAGATCGCATTACTCTTCACACATTAGGTATTGCAAGAGATACGTTTCTGTACAACAATCAATTCCAGGTGAATCTATGGCGCAACTTCAAGGCGCTTCAGGAGAAATATCACTTCGACATATTGCACGCGAACCACGCCCAGATGCCTGATCTCATACTCAAACTCCTGAACCCTACAATCCCCTCCATAACAACGGTCCATACGACAATAGCCTCACAGCGAATCGGGACGATGCGCGCGGATCTCGGTCTGAGGCAGTTGGAAAGATCCGAGAAGATGACATATCTATTATATCCAGCATTGTCGATGACCGAGCGGATATATCTTCGGCGGTGCGAGAACATCATCTTCGTATCAGAGTACATTCGAGGTCTCTATCAGGCCTCTTTTGGGCGTCCCCGGTGTTCGAGGATAATACACAACGGGGTCGATACGTCTATGTTCAGACCAAGAGACAGGGGGGAATGTCTCGAGCACTTTCCGATGCTGGATGGGATGAAGAACATTATCCTGTTCTCGGGGAGGCTGATCGCGCTGAAGGGGCTGGACACAGCAATCGCAGCATTCTCCAGAATCATCCGGAGCACAGACGCGCGCCTCGTGCTTGCGGGGGTCGGCAACTTTGAACCCTGGAAGAGGATGCTCGAAAGCAACGGAGTGCCCCAGTCGCAATACGTATTCCTAAGTCGAGTGCCCTATCATGAAATGCCTTATCTCTATCCGCTCGCATCCGTTTTCATCCTTCCAAGCTATTCCGAGAGCTTCCCAATGACCATATTGGAAGCGATGGCGTCCGGCTTGCCGGTCGTCGCTTCGAGGGTCGGCGGTATACCTGAGATGATCAGAGACAGGCAAGATGGTGTCCTTTTCGAACCAGGTAACCCTCTGGTGATGGCGGAGAGCATTCTCAGGATATTGTCAGACAAGACGCTCAGCGATAGGACAGGGGACAACGCACGGATCAGGGCCGAGAACGACTTCAGCGCGACCAGGATGGCTATGATGACATCGGAGGCCTATGCAGATGTTGTGAGGGGTTGTGTATGAAAGTGCTGCTCGTAAACCCGCCGCGGTTCGATGGCATCCCTGTCATCAGGGAAGAGAGATGTGAGATAACAGAACGGTACTCGGTGATCGAACCGTATAGCCTACTACAAATTGGAGCTCTCTTAAGGATTCAAGGCTGCAAAGTCTCACTGGTAGATATGAACGGTTTCGGACTAGGATACGGAGCCCTGAGAACCGCACTCCAAGTAGAGAAACCAGATGCAGTGATCTTCAGATTTACGCCAACGACTTTTGACTGGGATATGAAAACAGCCGAGATCGTAAAGGAGAATGACGTCGGAACGAGGACCGTCGGAATATGCTGGACGCTCCGGACGATGGCAGAAAGAGTGTTGGAACAGTCTCCTGCTTTGGACATCTATATCAGACACGAGTACGAGACAGTTACACCACAATTAGTGGGCACATTGGAGTCAACCTTGGATCTGGAGAGACTCCAGGGCATTGCATATAGACAAAGCGATGATGTGAAGATTACGGAGGATGCAGATCCGTTGAAAGACTACGACTCGATGCCGATCCCAGCCTTCGACTTGCTCCCATCCATAGAACCCTACTACGTAACGGCACCAGCCGGAAAGCCATTCTCCATTCTGTATACGAGCAAAGGATGTCCGTTCAAATGCTCGTTCTGCACAGTCGCCGGCACGGAATGGAAACCTCGGTCGGCGGACAGGATTGTCGAAGAGCTCAGATACCTGAAGAGGAGCTACGAACTGAGAACGGCGTCATTCTTCGACGAAACGTTCACGCTGGACAAGAAGAGGGCCGTTAAGCTCTCCCAAGCCTTGATAGAAGAAAGGCTCGACATCGACTGGTACTGCAACACGAGGGCTCACCTCGTCGACAGAGAGCTCCTCACAATCATGCGTAAGGCGGGATGCCGGGGCATCTCCTATGGGATCGAGTCGGGCAGTCAGAAGATCCTGGACTCGGCCTCGAAGCACATCACGATAGAACAGGCGAGGAACGCGATAGTATGGGCTAAAGAGGCGGGCATCAAGACATTCTGCAGCTTCATCCTCGGCTTACCGGGAGAGGACTGGGGGACTGTCCAGGAGACGATACGCTTCGTGAAGGAGACCTTGCCGACGAGCGCTCAGTTCAACGTCGCTGTCCCGTACCCGGGGACTAAGCTGTACGAGCAGGTTTACGGCGACGACGGCGCGAAGGAACTAGACTTCAGGAAACTGTTCCAGGACAGCGCGATCGCCGGGACCGAGTCGTTGAAGCCAGCGGACTTGAACCGGGCCAGGCAGATGGCTTATAGATCATTGTACTTCAACCCGCGATGGTGGACATCGAACGTCCGCCACGTCATGCGAAACCCTGATGACTTTGAACTGGCTTTTAGATACGCAGTTAAAGTCTTGGACAACTACTTAGTCCACGGAATGAAGGATGCTCACTGATTGCGCGATGATGAAAGATGGATACACAGACCATAGTCATGACGTCAACATTCTATCCTCCGTATCATATCGGAGGGGACGCGATGCACGTGAAGTATCTGGCCGAAGCACTGGTGCAAAACGGCCACGAGGTTCACGTGCTGCACAGCATCGATGCTTACAGGCTGAAAAAGGGTGTGAGAAGACGGGCGATGGAGGAAACGGCTGTTAATATCCATCAAGTCGAAACCGCGGTCGGGCGACTGTCGCCTGCGCTCGCATACCTCACCGGAAGGAATCGGAACGCTGAAAGAGCGCTCGAGCGCATGATCAAGGAAGAGAGGCCCTCATTGATTCATCATCACAACATATCTCTGCTCGGCATCGAGATGCTGAGGATCGGTAGAGTCCCGAAGCTTTACACAGCCCACGACTACTGGCTTCTTTGTCAGAGAAGCGATCTGATGTACAAAGGGAAAGATATCTGCGAGCAGCGAAAGTGCTTGAGATGTTCATTTTCCTCAATGAGGCCTTACCAGTATTGGAGGTCGAGAATGCTGTCTGGAGCAATTCACGGCGTCGACAGGATCATCGCCCCGTCGGAGTTTATGGCGCACCTGCTCGAAAGCAGACTCAGAGTGGACTCGGTCGTCATCAGGAATTTCGTGCCGAGACTTGATGACATAGGGACTGCGCCAGCGGAGCGGCGGCATTTCGTGTTCGCTTCCGTTCTCGAGAGGCACAAGGGTCTGGATCTCCTCATCGAATCTTTCAAGTGTGGAAGGTTTGATTCAGAGCTGCATATTATCGGCAGTGGAAGCTTGGAGCCACTAGTGAGGCGTTCGGAGAAAGAGACGGAAGGCAAAGTGAAGCATCTCGGGTTCATCCCGCATCGCGATGTCGTGAGGGAGATCGCTTCATCGCTCTGCATGGTGATGCCTTCCACCTGGTATGAGAACTCCCCTCTATCCTGCATAGAGGCACTCTCTCTCGGCCGGCCTCTTGTTGTCTCGCGGATGGGTGGACTCCCAGAGCTGGTTCGAGACCCAGAGTGCGGGATCGAGTGCGACCTGACGCCAGACTCGCTCTCCGCAGCCCTGAAAGCGATCGAGTCGGATGATACGTTGAGGAAGAAGCTTTCGGAGAATGCCATGGCCAAATATGCTAAGCAGCACACCCAGGAACGCTATCTCTCGACGTACATGAAGCTGGTTGAGGAGGTGTTGTGCAATGCCTCCTAAGGTGGCGCTCATCAATGTCGGATTTGAGCTTTGGGAGCCGGACGTTCTCCCACCGCTGCTCAAAAGCCCTCCCTTCGGCATCATGTATATCGGAGCGTATCTTCGCAGCAACTCTTTCGAAGTCGCTCTGTTCGACTGGAGCGGAGAGGAGCTCGGAGAGGAAAAGAAGTCTGCGCTGCGGGCGTTCCGGCCAGACATCGTTGGAGTTACGGTCCTCGTCAGCTCCTCGATTCTCAGGGCGATGGAGGTCAGCAAGTGGTCGAAGGAAATCGGCGCGGCGGTTGTCTGGGGAGGGCCGGAGCCGACGGTGCTGGCCGAGATAACTCTGAGGGACGCCCCAGTTGACGTCGTCGTGATCGGAGAGGGGGAGCTGACGATGCGCGAGCTCTGCACAGCTCTCCATGACCGGACGAGACTCAACGACGTTAAAGGCATAGCGTTCATGGAAGACGGGAAGGTCGTGTTCACGAGCCCGAGGCCGAGAATAGAGGATCTCGACACCTTGCCGATGCCGTTGTGGGACTCGATGGGGGACATCGGAAGGTACGCAATCCCTTTCTACGGACGGAAGGCGATCCCGATGAACACGAGCAGGGGCTGCCCGAATACCTGCACCTTCTGTTATACCAAGAAAATGTGGGGTTACAGATGGTATGCTAAAAGCGCAGAAAAGGTCCTGGAGGAACTGAGACTCATCAAGAAAATCTATCCGCCGCTCGGCGGCGTGCTCTTCGACGATGACCTCTTCGCCGGCGACATGAAGAGGCTGAAAAAGCTGTGCGAGCTGCTGATCGAAACGAAGACGGACATTCTATGGAACTGCGAGCTCAGGGCAGATGAGATCAGTGAGGATCTTGCAGATCTCATCAAGGAGGCTGGCTGCCGCCAGGTGTGTGTTGGAGTGGAGTCTGGGTCGCAGAGGCTGCTCGACATGACACTGAAGGGCGTGAGATTGGAAGACATCAAAGCAGCCTTCGACACCCTGCACGAAGTCGGGATAGAAGGCGTAGCTATGCTGATGGTCGGCCTGCCGGGGGAAACCGAGGAGGATTTTGCGCACACCAAGCGTTTCCTCGATAGACTGGAAGCGGACTGTTACATGTTCGCAGTTTATGTGCCATATCCCGGCACAGAACTGTACAAAGTTGCCAGGGAGCGTGGCTTCGAGGAGCCGAAGACCTTGCAAGAATGGGCGATGCGTGGTGGGGAGCATCATACCATGATAAGCAGAAGGAATCTTTCCGAGGTTCCGTGGCAGCGCATCGATAGGTTCATGACGAGGATGGCGAAAAAGGCAAAGAGGATGAGATACTGGAGGGAATTCAAGAACTCCCCCTTGACCGCCCCGATGCGCGGAGCTAAGCTCCTGTTGAGAAGCAGGAAGCCAAACCTGTGAGAGCGGCGCGATAGATATTTAACTAGATTTGTGCCTGCAAGATAGATGGGATCGTTCTTGCTCGAGCCTCGAGTGCTCTCGACGATTGCCGAATTGGAGCCTCTGCGAGAGCGGTGGGAGACACTGAGGAAGAAATGCAACGCTTCAGTCTTCATGTCATTCGATTGGGTCCGCCTCTGGCTGCGACACTTCGAATCGGTCGCCTCGCCGAGAATCGTCGTCTTGGAGAGGAATAGCGAGATCGAGGCGATCGCCCCATTCGTTCTTGTGGTGCGATCGAGCATGGGAATTAAGATCAAAAGGCTGATGTTTCTGGGCAACTCATCGGGTGCGGCCGAAGCATACGACCTCGGTGTCATGTGTATAGGAGAGGAAAGGAAGATTGTCGATGGAATCATGGAAGCGCTGCGGGAAATAGACTGGAATCTGATGCAGCTGCTAGACATGCGTGATGAATCGTTTCGCAATGCACTTTGTGAGAGAGTCGAGACGGAATGGCAGATTGATCGGCCAGTGAGGACCTCCTGCCCCTTCGTGAATATTCCAGCATCCGGCGACATAGTTGCGCTAGCCCAATCGAGGACGAGGCGGAAGATGAAGAGAATCACATCGACTCTCGAGGGCGAGGGAAGGCTTCATTATAGACTGGGCCGTTCGCCAGAAGAGGTTATCGAAGCGATGAAGATCTACATCAGGCATCATCGCGAAAGGTGGGAGAGTAAGGGGGGCAGCATCTTCTCGGACGACAAGCTTGCGTCATTCATGCTCGACATCGGACGCGAGCTGTCAGAGAAAGGTATCGCGGAAATGCACGAGGTCCTGATCGACGGCGAAGTCGCTTCCCAGGCTTTCTGCATCAGGGACGGAGACTGGATGAGAGCATACCGCATAGGCATAAACAACAATTTCATGGACTTCTCCCCAGGCTATCTGGTTGCATATGTCGCGATGAGGGATGCGCAGAAAAGGGGGTTCAAGGTCTTCGACTGGGGAAAGGGAGAGGAGGAGTTCAAGTATCTAATGGGGGCCGAGGACAGGTATCTTTTCGGCATCGAAGCGAAAAGGGGACAGCTGGCGCTCATTTCAAAGATCGCGTCGTTGCCGGGAATCAGGACGGTCGTTGAGAAGACTGGAGTGAAAGAGTCGACGCTGAAGGACATGTACAAGTGATCCAGGGGATCAGAAAACCTCGGCACCCGAGTGCACCTCTATGCCTTTGCTCGTAATCGAGTACGGCTTGACCCGCCTTGAATGGTTGATCCTTCTCATCTTGACTATCCTGATGGTCAACTGAATCTCACTCTTCTCCGCTGGCTCCTCGTAGCGCAAAGAGATGACGCCGTCCGCCGTATATTCTATCAGTCCATCTCTCGAGACTAGAGGATTATTGTCCTTGACCTCTGCTGTCATCAGGCAGGTGGCTCCGGTCTTCTTTATCATCTGGACAAGATGAAACAGATTTGACCTCTTGTCGTGGTCCGAATCGAAAAGCATGTTCAGCAGGGAAATCGAATCAATGACTATCCTGGTAGCACCGAAAGACTTTATGAAATCCGGAAGGTCGCTCTTTATGCGAGAGATCGTTGTCTTGGCATCGGTCGGCTCCAATTTCACGATGGACAACT
>Ga0315277_10013501_pt1 | contig 10173 bp, 12 predicted proteins | sample YL17G05_15_MG_FD_203695 | JGI IMG/M metagenome (GOLD analysis project Ga0315277, IMG submission 203695) | Sediment microbial communities from Yellowstone Lake, YNP, Wyoming, USA - YL17G05_15 | ecosystem: Environmental > Aquatic > Freshwater > Lake > Sediment | place: USA: Wyoming | collected...
AACGTGTTGGATTGGGGCTTTTAATGAGGATGAGACCAAGAAGATTCTGAGCATTCCAGAACATGTTAGGGTTGTGGCCATGACTCCGTTGGGATATCCAAATCAACCACCATCGCAAAAATCTAGAAACAGCTTGGATCAAATAGTTTGCTATGAGAAGTACGAATGAAAAGGAGGCTCGCTTAAAGCCTTACTAAAGACATATCAGGTGGTCCGGTAATTTCTTCCCCTAAATTTCAGTATTGACCAAAACCTAAAGAGATTGTAAGGTTACAGAAGTTGCCCCTGTAGCTCAGGTGGATAGAGCAACGGATTCCTAATCCGTGTGCCGCGTGTTCGAGTCACGCCAGGGGCGCTAATCCTTTCAATAACTTCCATGTTTTGTGCCCTTGAAATCCGTTGCGCGTTTTGATCGATTGTGCCTAAATTGTGCCCGTAGAACCCAAAAATTTTTTTCACCTACTCTGTGCCTCTTTGAATGGAATAACCTCACCGCGCTTGTTTTCCTCAATTTCCACCTCTGAATTTAGCTTCTCATGGTAGGTCTGCATCTTCCTTGCAGCTTCTTTAAGATCCTGGTCACTGACGATGTTATACCGATCAAAGACGCTCCGGGTCTTGTGCCCTGATACCATCATAGCCACTCTTTCGGGAATACCGGCCCTAATCATGTTTCTTACTCCTGTTCTTCTAAAGTCATGAAAAAGCTTCGTAGGGACCATCGCCACTTTCCCCTTATCCTTTTTGGTCTTTCTTACAATCGGATTTCCGTTGTCATCTCTTAAAGGCTCACAAAGCCCGATTTTGATGCAAGCTGTCTTCCATGCCCGAGTAATCCTTTTAATTTGTTTCCCGCCTCTGTGGAAGACGTAAGGGCAGCCTAAACGCCGATTCGCGTAGACGCTCTTCATTTCCTTCATCAACTCTTCATTCGGATAGATCGTCCTCGCGTTTTCGTTTTTCGTCTCTCCGGGGTTCAAGGTAATGATTCCTTGTTTGAGGTCAACCTTATCCCAGGTGAGATTCAGGATTGCCCCCGCCCTCCACCCTGTATGATAGGCAAACGTAACAACGGGCTTCAAATAATGGGGTAGGGCACTTCTCAGGTTCAAATACTCCTGAAGTTCAAAGAATCCCTTGCGCGTGTTCGTTTCCTTCAGCATGGGGATATAGGGAATAAGATTCACCTTTGGAGGGGTACTCTGCACCCCAAGGCTAAACATCCTCTTCAAGACCGCCAACTCCCTGTTGATTGAAGCATTGGAAAGCCCTTCCTTCATCCTTTTTTCAATATGAGCTTTGATCTTGTCTGTAGTGATGTCCGTTGCCCTCATGCCCTGAAAGGATTTCTTGAGGTAGCCAATCGCCCATTGAACCCTTTTTAAAGTATCCCTTCCATTCACCGTGTAGTCAGTCACTAAATCTTTTGAGAGGTCATCGAAAGTCACCTTGTCAAAGTAGATCCCCGGTAGCTTCCCTTCTGCAATTTCGCCTTCCCTCTTTTTCAGTAGACGTTGGGCCTCCGTGATTTTTTCAGTCTTAGAGGATTCGCGGTAAGGCTTCCCATTCCGATAATACTTGATCCAGTAGACATTACCTCTTTTGTAGATACAACCCCTTCAACTCACCTCCTCTTGTTCGATTGATTTGTGAACCTCTTATACATTTTCTCTTTCCGCTTCTTAATTTCTTTGACTCTGTTACGAAGCTCTTCTAAATCCATCAATTCAACCTTTTGGTCCTTCTTCCGTCCTATGGGTATCACCCCCTCTTTTTGACTTCAAAACTAATTCTCACAATCACCTACAACAAGACTTCTCACCTCTGCCACCGGCCCATTCAAAATCTTACTTCTTCGCAGGCCCATACTGCACACAACTCGACAAATCCCCAATCGTAGGTTCTTTTTGACATTCAGGGTGCGTATAGAATTGATAGAAATATGGACTGAATACAATGAATGGGGCGACTGCTGCTACTCCTAATGCAACAAATCCAGCTCCTCCTGCTCCCCCACCAACCGCTACCAATGGGACTGCAAAACCTGCCTTTGCCTCACTTGCCATAAACAGAAACCCAACTACAATAGCCAATATGATTAGTTTTCTCATTCTTTCTCGCCTCCTTTCTCTTGACCTTAAAATCAATCGCCACAATTCGTTTAAACAAGACTTCTCACCTCTGCCACCGACCCATTCAAAATCTTACTTCTTCGCTGGCCCATACTGAATACATCTCGATAAATCCCCAATCGTAGGTTCTGTCCTGCATTCTGGATGCTTGTAGAACTGATAGAAATACGGACTGAACACGATGAGCGGGGCGACTGCTGCTACTCCTAATGCAGCAAATCCAGCTCCTCCTGCTCCACCACCAACCGCTACCAATGGAACTAGACCATTTGCCTTTGCATCAGTCGCCATAAACAAAAATCCTACTACCATCACCAACATGATTAGTTTTCTCATCTTTTCACCTCCTTTCCCATTTATTTGCATACTGCTTGGTATAAGACCCCCTCTGGTTTTTCTGGTGAGAAAAACCAAAAATTCTGGTTTGGAATATCTTTTGAAATAAGGGTTTTTTTATCTTTGGAATATAAATGGGACGATAAAAATCTAATCTTTTTATCTGAACAATTTAATTCTGCTAAAATCATAATATGGTCAGCATTGGGAAACTCAATCGCAGGTTGTTTGGATACTTCCTTTTTTTTGAATTTCTTCGAAAAAACTAATTCAAACCATACTCTAACAGTGTGGTTGGATGGGTGAGTTATACTTTTTACATCATAGTAATAAACCCCATCTTCATCTTGATAGAAATATTTCCATTTGGCTTCCCGCTTCTCCGCACACCCAAAGATAGCAAGTCCGATAAAAATAACTCCCAACTTAATTGATAATGATTTAATTCAGGTCACCCCCTTTTCTAATTGCTCCATATTCCAAAAAGTTGGCCCAAAAAGCCTATCACTAAAAGTCTAAATCCCAATTTATATTTAACTGGATCAGGAGGAACTTCTTGAATTCCATCTTTAGGGGTCTGGGCTTTTATCATTAAATACACGCCAATAAATGATATACCAAGCCCGATGCTTAGAAAAAATTTATTAGTAATAATTGCCATTTTTATTTTGCCCTCCTTTCATATTTCTTCAAACCCTCATCAATCATCCTTCTGATGATCTCTGAAACTTTAAGTCCCATTTTCTTCCTTAATGCTTTGAGTTTCTTATGCTGGATATCTCCCAAATAAATATTGGTTCTTTTCATTAGTAAATCCTCCTTTCAAATATAATATACCCCATATATACACCGTTATTTTTATTTTGTCAAGCTTTTTCTTTGGACTCTCTCGTGTCGAAACTTTCTTCCTGAAACATTGTTTTTACATTTTTGTTCTGCCATACAACATTTGAATTAGTAATCAATAATTCTTGTTGATGTTTACATTCAAAATCAATAGATTTTATCAAGCCAAAGGATTTCAAAAAACTAATCTTCCCACAACCCAACCTCAATCTTATGGAGTGGTTGATGAGGAGGGACAATTGGAAAATGCCACCATGAAACCTCCAAGGGGGTTTTGTGCCTCCGTAGAGGCTTCATTATATGTGGACACCCCTGAAGATATTCAAAAAGTAAAAACCTTCATCGTCTTACCCCATTGAGACTTCTTACCTAGATTGATTCTTTACTAAAATAATTTGAGTCCTGCGAAAATTATCTCCTATTGATTTTATCAACCCAATAGGTTAGTGTTTTTGATATTATTGAAAGGAGGTGAAACTGAATGAAGAAGCTGCTTATTCTTATGATCGTATTTTCCCTCGCTTTTTCGACCCTCGCATTCGCCGATAAGACCAGAATGACTGCAAAGGTTGGAGATGAGCTCTACGTTTGTGCCTGCGGTGAAGGTTGTCCATGTGACATGATGTCAAGGAACCCGGGGAAGTGTACCTGTGACAAGGACATGGTAAAGACAAAGGTGACGAAGGTAGAGAAGGGGAAAATTACGGTTGAGGCAAGGAAAAAGCCTTTCGTGAGCAAGGGGAAATATGCCTGCGATTGTGGACCTGATTGTAAATGCGATACAATCAGCCAGAATCCAGGTAACTGTACTTGCGGCAAAAAGATGATGGAGGTAAAAGCAAAGGTTAAGAAATAACAAATTTAAAAAATAAATCGTATTCGTTTGTCAACTATCAAAGGCAGGGTCAAACATGATCCTGTCTTTTTTGTTTCCACATTTCCACCTATAATCATCAACTCCCAGACCAAACTGCTATTGAAGATAAGTAGGTGGAACGTTCAAATCCATAGAAAGCCATTATTGGCATTGTGAGCATCTTTTTTTACAAGTAACACTCCCCCACAATGCGGACTACTGGAATTTTGGCGCAAACCACCCTTCTGATTCATATTGACGCCTACATTCTGATTATGTACACTTTTAATATATATGGGGAAGGAAAGGACTCCGTTCAAAATTCTTCACTTCGTTGGCGCCCCTTACGGGATAGAGCTTAGAGATATATAACATTTACGAAAGGAGACGACATATGGAAATACATGAAGTAATGGCAAAGAGGAGAACAATTCGCATTTTTAAGAAGAAAGCTTCGGAAGAACAACTCAAGAAAATTATACTGGCGGGCACCCAGGCGCCCTCGGCCGGAAATTCCCAGCCCTGGGAGTTCATTATTATTGATGATCAAAAGACTATCGATCAAATTGCGGAACGAAAGTATCAGCTTAGCTTAACGATGCCTCCTCGTGCTGGAGAAGGACAGGATAAAGTTCAAGAGAGGGCGGTCGGTCAGAGGAAATCATTCGAGAATGCGAGTGCTGTTGCAGTCTGCCATCAGAAAGGGGCGGCGGCAAGTGCCTGGCTTTGCATCGAAAATATGTCTCTGGCTGCGGTCGCCGATGGTTTGGGAAGTGGGATCGTGGTCTTTTGGGGAGAGCAGGAAAAGGAGGTCAAAAAAATTCTTGGTATTCCGGAAGATTATGAATTAGCGGCTGTTCTGAAAATAGGGGAACCAGGGGAGAAACCTTCTTCCCCTCCGAAGCGACTCGAATTCAGCTGGTTACATAGAAACAAGTTTTAGACGAGTGTGATGGCAGTTTTTTTATGGAATTTGATGAGAGGACTCTAAGTGATCAAGGCAGAGTCCCAAATGGTCCTGCCTTCTTTATTTATTTCAATCGGAAATCTTCAATAAATTTTACTTGCCCCATATGAGGAGTAGTAGGTGTACTCCTCAAAAAAAGAAAGTCAATATTCAATTGTCAAAGAGCAAGGCAGGTCTTAGACCTCAGTTTTTCATTAATCAATCTTCTTTAATAAATCTATACTCTGTGTCATTCATCTGATTTACTATTTGCGAGATGCTCCATTTTCTTGCTGCCCTTTGTAACTCTTTTTTTACCCATCATCTCTACTCCATACCTTCCTTGAAGTTTTTCAATTTTTTCCCGCAGGCTAACATCCGCAATTTGAAGAAGGTTTGAAAACAACCCCCGACTTTTTACCTATACTTGCTAAACGCTGACCACCAGATATCGTTGCAAGATCCGCCAGCGGTGACGGCAAAGGTCTGTGGATGGTGAGGAGACCTCGACCCAAGACAGAAAAGAGAAGTAGGGTTCCCCTGCCTATCACAGGCAGTCACAGTCAGAGGCCTCTCTTCCCCTGGGGGATGGGGTATGCCCTCACTATTAAACATATGTCTCCTTGTTCTTCTCGATGTAGGTATCCATGTCCTTCACGTCTATAAAGATTCTCTTGCCGGTTCTAACAATGGGCAACTTACCAGCCCAGATTAGCTCACTCATCTACCAAAGAGTCCTTCCCATGTAATATCCTCCCTCCTTGATGGTATATAGGCGTTTGGGCAAAGGACTTCCTAATCCGTGTGCCGCGTGTTCGAGTCACGCCAGGGGCGCTTTCTTTTTAATATTTTATAAGTCTTAGATTAATCAAGAATCTCACTGATCTGTCGAATTGGGGTGGCATTGGTAAAATTAGGTATGTCCCCTCGGATGATCGACCCCTTCTCAGCCACTCCACGGTCATAACCATCCTTGGAATCAAAGTAGAGATGCCCGATACAAACGTAAGGTGCGGATTGTCCGCCACTCCCAGAGATTCCCTTATCCACTTCCGTTTTGATCAATCCGAATGGTTTCAGAAGTGTTTTCACTAATTCCATATGCTTCGTTCGATAATAGTCGATATCAAACTTAACCGCCTCCTGATTTGGATACATGACACTAACCCTGAACATAATTGATCCTCCTAAGAATTAAAATTTTAATGACGATGGGAAAATATAGAGGTAAATTAAAATATTGTCAAGAGAGACACGCTCCCGATTCTTGCTTACGGCCATCATAACCATCGATCTGCTCTCTTGCTTCAGATTAAACCCCGTTAGAAAGGGTGGAGCTTTGAACCCCACCCTCAATAAGGAATGAACATTTTTTATCCCCATTATAAATGGTGGGGCTTTCTACGGGGTAAATGGGGAGGGAATCCATCCAAAAATTTGCTTGCCAATAAACGCCTGGTTTGATAATTTTTAGTTCTCAAACAATATCCTAAATGGGCAAGTTAGGTCCTAAGGGTACGGGAAGACGATTCCTAAATAATTAGTGAAAGTACTTATAACGCGTGTGGTGCTTTTTTCTTTATAAAAATGAAAGCTGAAATCGTTGCCATTGGATCAGAACTCCTCCTCGGTCAAATCGTCGATACAAACTCCTCTTACATTGCTAAACGACTTGCAGAAAATGGGATTGAATTAGTCCAGACCGCAACGGTTGGGGATGATCTCCAACAAATGAAAGAGGTCATAAGAGAGGCGGCCAACCGATCTCAGGTCGTCATCACTACAGGTGGTATCGGTCCCACTGAAGATGATCTCACCAGAGAAGTCATTTCAGAAGTCTTCCAAAGACCTCTTACCTTTCAACCTCATCTCATGGAACAGATCGAAACCCTCTTCAAAAAGCGGGGTTTTCGAATGGTTGAGAGCAATCGAAAACAGGCTTATATTCCAAAAGGGTCTATTCCCATCGAAAACCCCAAAGGGACAGCACCGGGATTTATTGTTGAACACTCAAATGGGTCGATTATTTCCATCCCAGGAGTTCCCCCAGAGATGGAATATTTGATGGAAAATACGGTCATCCCTTATCTTAGGAAACGATTTGATATCAAGCATGAGGTTATCCAGTATAGGGTTTTGCGCGCCTGTGGGCTTGGAGAGAGCGCTATTGGCCTTCAAATCAAAGATCTGATGAAGGAGAGTCGGAAACCCTTCAGTGGGGACACTCGCCTCAATTGGGGACATTAGGATAAGAATTACGGCCAAAGCCCAAAGTCCCGAAGAAGCCTCAAATTTGATACAAAAAATGGAACAGGAGATCAGAAAGCGGGTCGGCGTCCTGATCTATGGTGTGGATAATGAAACGCTACATGGAAATATTGCCAGGGAGTTGGAGAGATTAAACCTCACATTATCTGTAGTCGAGACTTATACAGGAGGAATCATCTCTCAGAAATTGTCGAGTACGGGCAGTACCTCTTTTGTTCAGGGAGTAGTTCTTCCAACCGAAGCCTCCCAAAAAGGATTTCTCAGTTTGTCTTCAGAAATATTTAACTCCCTTAAAGAAGATTCAAAAAGGTTCACTGATTCCTTAGCCCAAAAAGCTCTAAATGAGTTTAAAACAGATCTTGGACTTACCATGTTTGGGAAAATTGCTGAGAAACAAGGAGAGGGAGAATATCGAATAGAAACCTATTATTCCCTTTCAACTTCTACTGGAATAGAAAACCAAGAATACTCTCTGGGCGGTGAGCTCTGGATGGTTCGGGAAAGAGCTTCTATAATCGCCCTCGACATGTTGAGAAAATATCTGCTTAAACAGACCTAATTCCAAATGTCAAAATCCCAATGTCAAATGAATGTCAAAATCCAAATTTTTAAAAGTAGCTTTGACATTTGAGCTTCGGATTTGATTTTGTATTTGCCTGCCTGCCGGTAGGCAGGAACTTTGTTATTTGACATTCTCATTAGTTCCAGGATGAAAGGCCAGATAACATGCCCAAGAGAACCATCCGGTGTTCGAAGTGCGGAAATGAAATAGAGGTCTACAAAAATCCTATCCCTACTGTGGATATCATCATTGAAATCGAATCAAAGGGAATCATTTTAATCAAACGCAAAAACCCACCCTTTGGTTGGGCCATTCCGGGGGGATTTGTAGATTATGGCGAATCTTTAGAAGAGGCCGCTATCAGGGAAGCAAAAGAAGAAACTAATTTAGAGGTGAAATTAATCAGACAATTTCATACTTATTCAGATCCCAAAAGAGATCCGAGACATCACAGCATTTCAACGGTTTATATTGCAAAAGGGAAGGGGAAACCTAAGGCTAAGGATGACGCATTAGAGATTGGAATTTTTAATGAATTAAACCTGCCTGATGAGATCGCCTTCGACCACCGCTCCATTCTGAAGGACTACTTTAAATCAAGACAATGATTGCCTGTTAAAGAACAATTAGAGAAAATTTTAGCGGAATCATATTTTTATTGACATTCATCTTAGATCGGATATTAAATACGTCTATGACCTAGGAGAAATTTAGCTTACAGACGTGGACTAAGTTCGAAACTGTCCTACTTATTGTTGACGTACCAATAAGGAAAGGGGGGCTAACTATGAAACCAAAGCAAAACAGAGGGATGTCTTTTCACACGATCATGTCTCGAACGGGTCTCCTGATCGTTCTGGTAATGATATGCGGCCTCGGTATCAGCTTCGTGGGATTCACCGTATCTGCCGGTGAAAAGATCACCTTCAAGAGTGCGGATCCCACCGTGAGTGCTCCGATCCCAGCCACGGTGTTTCGTCCTAAAGGTACGGGCCCGTTCCCAGCAGTTGTTCTCCTCCACGTCTGCTCTGGGATCAGGGCATACGATTCCAAGTGGGTCGAATGGTTGGTAAATTTGGGCTATGTCGCCATCCTTCCGGATACCATTTCCCCGCGAAATGTATCCACCTTCTGCGGGGTCAGTGGTGCCCCGGACATCCGTTCCCAAGCCCTCGACGGCCTTGGAGCGCTTGCATACCTCCGGAGCCAACCCGATGTCATCCCCACTAAAATCGCGGTCATGGGATGGTCTCATGGGGGCGCCGCTACCCTGGTCTCTGCGAGCGCCCGCTTCATCAACGCGACCAACCCTGCAGGCGGCGGCTATCAGGCCGCGATCGCATTCTATCCGGGCTGTGCAGCGTTCCAGGACGGCAATTTGGCTACCCCGCTACTCATGCTCATGGGGAGCGCCGATGACTGGGATCCCCCTGGCCGATGTGTCGAGCGTGGCACGGCCCTGCAAAACGCTGGCACTCCAGTTGAGTGGAAGGTCTATAAGGGTGCGATGCATTGTTTCGACGAACCTGGCCCAAACCGCGAGGTTCGCGTCTCTGGACGTACTTATCATTTGGGGTACGACCGGACCGCGGCAAAAGACGCGTATGATCAGGTCCAGCGCTTTCTCAGGACCTATCTGCAGTAACTCGGTGACGGTGTCAGACTATCCTCTGAAATAACCGATGTTCATTTGTGAAAAAATTCAAGCAGGGTTGAGATTGGTTTCTTTTCCAAGCATGCCAGAGCTTTCATGGGATGCTTGGAACTGCCTGTTATATATGATTATTAGAAATGGCTCTGCCCTTTTGTGCATCTTCAACCAGAAATGTTTAACATTTTGGTGCGAATCAGAGTAGGAGGTGTACTTTTCAGATGTCCTAACTTAATTTTTTAAGAGCTTCTTCAATCCGATTCAACCCTTCCTTGATATCCTCCATTGAAGTGGCATAAGAAAGTCTTTCAAAGGGGTCAGCTCCGAATTCAACCCCTGGGACAACAGCCACTCTTGCCACATCTAAGAAAAAATCGGCTAAATGCGTTGAATTTTCAATCTTCTTGCCTTGATAAGACTTTCCATAATGGGAAGAGAAATTTGGAAATGCATAGAAAGCTCCTACTGGTTTATAACAAGAGACTCCTGGGATTTTATTTAAGCGATCCACAATATAGTTCCGCCTCTGGGCAAAGGCAGAAACCATTTTTTCGACTTCATTCTGTGGGCCGATGA
>Ga0315277_10013504_pt1 | contig 10172 bp, 8 predicted proteins | sample YL17G05_15_MG_FD_203695 | JGI IMG/M metagenome (GOLD analysis project Ga0315277, IMG submission 203695) | Sediment microbial communities from Yellowstone Lake, YNP, Wyoming, USA - YL17G05_15 | ecosystem: Environmental > Aquatic > Freshwater > Lake > Sediment | place: USA: Wyoming | collected...
GCATGGGGAGAGCTATTGTCTGGAAGCACAGAAGATTTCGGGAGCTATGTTTGGCTGACAAGCTGCACAGAATGCAGCAGGAGGACGCGATCTACGGAAACTGGCGACTGCCACGAACGAGACTCTTGGTGGGCAGTTACCGAGGGGAGGTCTTTACGACACCTCCTGACGACGGGAGGGAGATGGCGGCGCGAGTCCGGGAAGGCGGCAGATGCGCCCCGGAGTATCTGGTAAGGCCATTTGAGTATACCGATCATGATCCGGAGGCCTAACAAGTCACCGAACCAACCGCCGTTGGCGCTTTCCACACAGCTTCCGCGGCTCACGTCCTGGGTCGGCGGTGGCTCATCTGCGTTGGTGAGGGTTGAGGCCGGCCAGCGGCCGAGTCCGCCGAACAAGCGCAGGAAGTTGTCCTCCACGCGCACCGCAAGAGTTTCCAGCGGTTCACCCAGCAACGTGCCGGCGAACGCGTAAACCGCCGCCAGGTTCGCCGGGTGGTTTAGCCGCTTGCCGGATCCGGCGTCGGTCAATGGATGAATCGTCGCCCCGCCAAACCAGTTCTGCGTTCCGCCTTCCGCGTTTCCCGTTTCCGGGAGGAGCTGATCCGGCGCGTCGGCGTTCCTTCCCGGCTACGAATTCCGCACCCAGCTACGCCGGCACAAACTCGATCTGAAGTCTCCGGCCCAGCGCTTGTCCGCAAGAAGACCACCGCCAAAGGCCGCGTTCCGTTCAGGGTCACAGTGTATCAGGAGTGGTACGGGCGTCAAGCGGGGCCACGGCATCCGGCGCGACCGGAAGTGGCGGTCAGCCCGAAAGACGTAGCGCAGATTGGTAATCTGCCGTGTCGCAGGTTGGCAACCTGCGGAGCGATCGAACGGTCTGCCGACTGCCAGTCGGCGATACAGCAGATTGCCAATCTGCGCTACTACGGCTGCGGCGGCTGCGCCGGCACGGTCCAACCCGGCCAGGCACTGCTCCACTTCCAGTCTTCCGGCGATTTGCATAACCGCGCGTTCACGGGATTCATCCGAATGTAACGGCGGATGCGTGATTTCTCCTCGTCGTTGCGAATCCAGTGGTCGTAGGACTCGCGCTGCCAAAGCGTCTCGCCCGTCCTGCCCAGAATCAGATTCGCCTGACGCGCAGTGTGGCGCTTCCGGCTCCTGAGGATTTCACTCAGCGTGAAATTCGGCATCGGCCAGAGGATCAGGTGAATGTGATTCGGCATCACCACCCAGTCGTCGAGCAGATACTGCTGGCCGTGGAAATATCGGAGCGCGTCGGCAACCATGTCGGCGATATCGGGACGGCGCAGATGACATTCCCCCGCGCCTTGATCGAGATAACGCTCGATCTTGCGGCGTAGGTCGCGATGGATTTCCTCGGCTTGCTCGGCAGGAGCCCTGGCCGGGAGTCGGCGCAAGGCCTCGGCGTGTTCGCGCTCGAACCGAAGCAAGACCTCATTCGGCAATGAGTCCGTGAGGCGAAACGTGACAAAGTAGGAAGCTCCTTCGAGTTTGACGTGGGGCAAATAACCGCGGGAATGAATGCCGCTGCGAAGCGGATTGGGTGATGGATCGGGAACGCTGTCGGCGCGCAATTCGAACTTCACGCGCTCCAATCCGGGATTGGGGTCGTTGGCGTTCACGGAGAATGGGGTACCAAAGCAGCATGCGGCTGGCAACTTTGCATTCGCCCCGGTTGCCGACTGCCAGTCGGCGACACAGCAGACTGCCAGTCTGCGCTACGGTCCCAGCAGTGACCGCCACTTTCAGTTGCACCCTGCTGCATCGGCATTTCCCCGGTTCGGGTTCACCCGCCAAACAGCCGGCGGAAGTTTTCCTCCACGCACGCGGCCAGACTTTCCGCTGGTTCCCCAAGCAATTCCGCGGCGAACTCGTAAACTGCGGCCAAGTTCGCCGGATGATTCAGCGGTTTGCCGGTAGCGGGCTCGGTCAGCGGATAACGATTCCGCCCGTCCGGGAGGAGCTGGTCCGGCGCGTCGGTTTCGAGAAGCAACCGCTCGCGCGGGACGTGCCGGAATGTCTCGCGCTGGCGGTGCTTGCGTTCGTGCGCGAAGTAGCCGGGCAGCGAGAAATACGCGCCCAGGTCGGCGAGCGGTTCGACCATTTCCCTCGGCCCGCCGTAGCTGTGCAGGAGAAAGCCCCGCTCCGGGCGCGGCCCGGCCTTGAGCAAATCGAAAAGCCGCCCCCACGCTTGCAGGCAATGGATGCTCACCGGCAGATTCCGCTCCGCGGCGAGCCGCAGTTGCGCGACGAAGAGTTCCTCCTGCCCGTCGTAGGCCAGGCCGGGCTTCCAGCGATCGAGGCCGATTTCGCCGACGGCGGAGGGCACGGCGTCCAGGAAGCTGACCAAACTGCGCCGGCCTTCCGGCGAGCGTTCGTGGACATGCCACGGATGATAGCCGAAGCTCGGCAAGACCTCGGGATGCGCCTGGGCCAGCGCCAGCACGTCCGGCCAGTCGGCTTCGCACGAGCCGTTCACGACCATGCGGGTGACGCCCGCCTGCCGGCACGCGGCAAGCAACTCGGCCTGCCTCCCGGCGAAGCGCTCGTCCTGGAGATGATTGTGCGCGTCGTAAAGTTTCATGCCCGCGGTCACTGAAGTTTCCACTGCTGGCGCTGGCGGTGCAAGGCTGCATTGCGCGAGTCACCATTCCGAAAATTCCGTGGACTCCGGCGGCGGTTGTGCAAGACTTTCGCCATGAACAACAAGCTTTCCCGCCGTTCCGCCCTGCGCCGCCTCGCCGGCACTGCCGTGACGGTCGCCGTCGTTGCCGAAATGCCCCATCGCCTCGCCGCCACCGAATCCGCCGCACCCAAACTCAAGGGCCGCATCAACCACTCCGTCTGCAAATGGTGCTACGGCAAGATTCCGCTCGACGAGTTTTGCGCTGCCGCGAAAGAGATCGGGCTGCAATCGGTCGAACTGCTCGAAGTGAAAGATTTCCCGACGCTGAAGAAACATGGCCTGACGTGCGCGATGGTTTCGGGCTGCCCGGGCGGCATTGGCAGTGGGCTGAACCGCTTGGAGAATCACGACAAGATAGTGGCGTGGATGGAGCAAGCGATCCCGCAGGTGGCAGAGTTTGGCGCACCGAACGTTATTTGCATGTCCGGCAATCGCGCCGGCATGAGCGACGAGCAAGGCATGGAGAATTGCGTCATCGGGCTGAAACGCATCGCACCCATCGCCGAGAAACACAAGGTCACGGTCTGCATGGAACTGCTCAACAGCAAGCGCGACCACAAGGATTACATGTGCGACCACTCGGCGTGGGGCGTGGAGGCTTGCAAGCGCGTCGGCTCGGAGCGGATCAAATTGCTCTATGACATCTATCACATGCAGATCATGGAGGGCGATCTCATGGCCACCATCCGCGCGAACCACCAGTACTTCGGCCATTATCACACCGGCGGCGTGCCGGGCCGGGGGGAAATTGATGACACGCAGGAGATCAACTACCCGGCGGTGATGAAGGCAATCGCGGACTCGGGCTACAAGGGCTTCGTCGGGCAGGAGTTTGTCCCAAAACGTTCCGACAAACTCGCTTCGCTCCGGCAGGCGGTGCAGATTTGCGACGTGTGAGGGGCGGTGTCTGGATTGAAGTGAGGGAGGCAACGCGCCTGTGTGGATGCCGCCGGGGCACTTTGGCTGATGCGTTCCACGCCTTCCCTCGCGCAACGCTTGATTCCCTGCGCCAACCTGCGTGCCTTCATGAGGGCCTACTGGTCCACGACCTGGACCTGCTTCACCAACCGTCGCGCCGCATCCGTAATCAAATCCTCTACGTCTTCCGCCCACCGTTGCGCCGGCAGGCCATAGACGATGAAGGCAAAGTTGCCCTCGTAACCCCAGCGGCTGTTGGCCAGCGGCGGAATGTCCTCGCGCAGCACGCGTAGCGACGGGATGTAGGTCATCACGTCGTTGCAATAGCCGGCCACCCACGTCTGCGTGCCGAACTCCTGCTTGAACTTGAGCGCGTAATCCACCACCGGCTCGCCGCCGAGCGTGAGCAGCAGTTGCCGGTCGCCAAACTTCCAGGCCTGCAACGGAAACGGATACTCCCGGATGAACGGTTCTCCGGTCTTCAACTCGTCGAGCAACCGCGTTGCCCAGCGGCGCGTGATGGGCGAGCTGTTGTTCGCCATCTTCTCCAACTCGGCCTGTGTCGGCGCGGCGCCGAGGTGCAGCGGAACCATTTCCATCTTCGTTGCCAACTTCGGCGCGAGCGTTTGCTGCGGCGTCAATAGGACTTCCTCCGCCGCCGACGCGAGCATCCGTCCGTAACGCTCCGCGAGGAAAAGTTCGCGGCGCGGGATGGGGTTTTGATCGCCCGCGCAACCGCTGAAGAACATGGCTTGCGCGCCGGGGTGGCCCTGTTCGAGCGCGAGTTGCGCGAAACCGGCGTAGTCGCCGCACCACTGGTAGAAGTCGAGCGTCGTGTTGTGGCAGGCGTAGCCGCAAAGGACAGTCTTCAGTTTGCCGTCGGGCAGGAAGACCGCGAGCACGGGCACGGCGTGGTCCACGGGGCCTTGGAGCGAACCGCTGGCGATGCGTCCGGGCACGGTGGGTTCGGGATTGTTCCGTCGGTTAACGGCGAATGCAGTCTTCCCCTGCCCCGCCGCCAGCCGCGCCGGCGCGAGGTCCGCCAGCGCCTGGCCGATGGTGTCGAGGATTCGAGCTTCTAGTTTCGCAGAATAGCTCTCGATGCGCTCTCGCTGCGTGTCGTCGAGCGGGTAGATGTCGTAGAGCGCGCCGCGCAGAACCGGTCCGCAATGCGTGTGCGAGGCGCTGAGGATGACCTGTTCGGGCCCGAGTCCAAACTTCTCCTTCGCGGCCCGAGTCGTGTTGCGGTGGATGGATTGCGGAAAACCGAGCAAGTCCGTGGTCACGACGACGGCGCGGCGTCCCGAGGCGTCTTCGAGGGCGAGGACTTTGAGCCAAAGCTCGGTGGCCTTGCCGCTGGCGGCGTTCGTGCGGCTGGCGTAACCGGCCATCCACAAAGCATCGGTCGGAGTGATGACGGCTTTGGCGGTGCCGGCCTTCCAAAGTTGTTCAGCGGCGTGCAACGGCAGGAAGGCCGCAGTCAGGAGCAGGTAAACGAGCCAACGGCAAAGCATCCGGTTCATGGCAGCCAGTGTTGGCTGTGGCGGATTGGCCGCAAGATTTTTGTTGCGAAACGGCGGAGATGGGTTTACTTAGCCCTATCGTTTGAGCCGGTCACGGCTTGTATGATTCAGAACAAAGCGAATGATTAAGTTGCAACCGAAGAGGGTGTCTTGAGCCGCCCTTTCTCCCCACGTAGTTCCTCTGCTCCCGGTTCGTTCATCAGGGTCAACGGCAAAATCCGTGCCCGCGAAGTGCGCGTGATCGGGCTGGACGGCAAACAGGTCGGTATCCTCTCGCTGGGCAACGCGCTCACCATGGCCCGGCAACACGGCGTGGACCTTGTCGAGATCGCCGCCACCGCCACCCCGCCCGTGTGCCGGTTGGTGGACTTCGGGAAGTTCCGTTACGAGCAGGCCAAGAAGGACAAGGAGTCGAAGAAGCACCAGCACGCCAACAAGGTCAAAGAAGTCCAGCTCAGCGCGAAGATTGACCCGCACGACCTCGGCGTGAAAGTCAGCCACGCGATTGATTTCCTGTGCGACGACATGAAGGTAAAGGTTGCCCTCCGGTTTCGCGGACGCGAGATGGCGCACACCGAATTCGGCTTCCAAGTCGTGCAGAAATTCCTCGCCGAGGTGGCGCCGTATGGGCATCCGGATTTTGAACCGAAACTGGTGGGCCGCTCAATCCACGTGATGGTCAGCCCGCTGCCGCGCAACAAGCGCGCCAAGAATCCCCGGTTGTCGGGTGAACCCCCCGCGGAACCGTCGGGCAACACTGTGCAAAAGCCGCCGCCACCACCGAAGCTGGCATCTGCAAAGGTGGTGCAACCGAGCACGCCGCTCGAATCCACTCCCGCCCCGTCGCCGAAATCGAGTGGGTTCACGAACAACCCGTTCGCGCAACTCGACCTCCAGTCGGCTTGAGCACGTCGCCGCCCGCCTGACACTCGCGCACGACGGTCGGAAAGCCGCATTCGTCGCACACGGCGTTCGCGTGGTCGCAGAAATCCCGCACGATCTGGAGCAAGCCTTGTTGCGCCGCCGCTCCGCGCAGTGCCTTCGCGGAAGCGCCACCGAGCAACCGTTGTCGAGCAAGGCGCAGGACCGCGTTGTCCTCCGCCGCGGGCCACGTGAAGTAACGCGCCTCCAGCGACGCGCGCACGCGCTGATTGCCACCTTCTGCCGCACGCGCCCACAACCACGGCAGAACGACATTTACCGCCAGGTCCGTGGCGCGGGTGGCGCCGAGCAGCGGTTGTGGCTTTGCCAGCCGCGCCGAGCGGAACGTCCAGTGCCACGACCAAAACTCATCGCGCGGAACTTGCAGGGTTTCGAGAAGCGAGTCCGCCAACACGGCAGGTTTGAGTTCGGCGACGCACCAGCGCTCCAATCTTTCGACAAGGCTCCCGCCAGCCAGCCAGTGCGCGGCCAGCGCCAGGCGACGTTGCGGATGGTTGGCCGGACGCAAGCCATGAAGATGCCACGCGACACGCGGCAACATGCAATCTTCAAAGCCTTCCCGCTCGCGCCACCACTGGTCCCACACGCGCCGCACGTAGCGGTCCGCCGTCGTACCCCTCTGACTTACTTCCGCCGGTAGCAGCCCGCTTAAGCCGAGCAGGCGCGATTGGAGGGTCTGGAGCGCGGGTTTGCCCTCGGTCCAGCGGGAACGCCGCTCTGCCAGCCAGTGCATTGGCCAGATGTTGTGCTTGTAGCCGAGCGCGCGGAACAGACCTTCCCACAGCGCCTGCTCCCAGCCGACGACTCGCGCCCGCGCCTGAAATTGCGATCCCTTGCTTTGGAGCCGCACGGCCGCGGCCTCATGGAGCAACGCCGTCAGGCGCTCCGGCGAAAGCTCACGCAGCGGCGCGCTGCATCGGCCGCGCAACTTTTCCGGCAGCGCGCGCCCCGATTCGCCGCCGAGCCACACGGCCAGTTCGCCTACCGGCGCATCAAGCGCTTCGCAGATGACGAGGATTGGCGGACGTTCGGTTTGGAGTTCCACGTTCGCGAGGTTTGCCTTGCGCCCACCACCTGAAGGCGGAAGTCCAAGCGACACCCGGTCCGCTTCCCAGACGACGTGGAGGATGACGTCTTTGAAATTGGGATTGCAATCATGGCCGTGGGCGCGCCAACCACTCGCACGCAAATCCACCTCCACGTCGCCGCGAACTGGCGCCGCGTCGCCAAACCGCAGCAGAGCGTCGCGAAAGTCCGGCCCGCCCTCGGCGCTGGCGAAACCGGGATGAAGCACGAGCACGGGTTGGCCGTCCAAGGTCTGCAATCGGTCGCGGTGGAGGCGCTGGTGGAGCCAAATGGCCTGGAGCAGGCGCTCGGGTGGGGCGTCGCCGGCGTCGCGCAAGAGCGGGAGCACGCCGCAGCGTTCGCGGGCGAGGGCGTAGAAGTTGGCGGGGCGCGGCGACACTGGCGTTGCTTTTGCGCCCGAGGTTGCGCAAAGTCAAGCCTGTGTTGCCGTGTTGGCGAGACCACTTCCGCCGACGCACGTAGGCGGCTGCGCAGGCAGCCAGTTTGAACGAAACCGCCCGGTATTTTGCCTGTTTATGGAGATTGTGAGAACGAACTTTTCATTGCCTGACTGCCGGGGCTGCGCGCCTTGGATCACGGCCTTGGCTGCCGCCTTGCTCGCGGCGATGACACCGCGAACCTTCGCCATCGAAGTGGACATCCGGCGCGATGCCACGGTGGAAGCGACTGCGAAGACGTTGCCCAGCGTCGTGAACGTTGCCACCACGACGATTGTGGAATACCGCGACGCCTACCAGGACTGGTTCTTGCGGTTCTACGGACGACGCGCACCGGTCGTGGGCCGGCGGGAAGAGCCGGAAGGTATCGGCTCGGGCGTGATCATTGATGAGGACGGGTGGATTCTCACGAACTACCACGTGCTCCAGCGCGCCTCGCGGGTTTTTGTGAAGCTCGGCGACGGCAAGGTTTACGAAGCGGAGAAGCGCGTGGCTACGACGCAGAAAGATGTTGCGCTGCTCAAGTTGCTGGCCAAGCCGGGTGAGAAGTTCCCCGCGATCAAGCTGGCGAAGGACGACGACCTGTTGCTCGGCGAGACAGTGCTGGCGCTCGGTAATCCGTACGGCTTGGGAACGTCCGTCACCCGCGGGATTCTCAGTTCCAAGAACCGCCGCCCGGCGTCCGGCGACGAGCCGCTGGGAACGCAAGATTGGCTGCAAACGGACGCCGACATCAACCCGGGCAACAGCGGCGGACCTCTGATCAACCTGCGCGGCGAGTTGATCGGCATCAACGTTGCCGTGTACCGCGCTGAGCAAGGCATGGGTGTGGGTTTCGCCATCCCGGTCAAGCAGGTTTCCGCGGCGTTGAGCGAGTTTTTCTCGCCCGAGGTCAAGGACGCGCTGTGGTTCGGCGCGAGCGTCGGCGGCTTCAGAGCGCCCCTGCGAATCACCGAGATCCAGGCCGGCAGCCCGGCGGACAAGGCCGGCTTGCGGGTGGGGGAACGCATCCTGCGCATCAACGGAGAGCTGGCGGAAAGTCTCGTGGATTTCAACCGGTTGCTCACCGCGAACAAGGATCATACCGCCAAGCTCCAGGTGCAACAGAGCGGCGAGACGCGCACGGCCGAGGTGAAGCTGGTACCGTTTGACGACTTGATCCGCCAGAAACTTGGACTGACCTTGCTGCGGCTTTCCGATCAGACGGCGGCAAGCTACCAGATCAATCCGGGCGCGGCCTTGTTCATTGAGAAGGTCGAGCCGCGGAGTCCAGCGGACAAGGCACAGTTGGAACGGGGCATCCTGCTGACCGGCATTGACGGCGAGACGACAGGCGATTTGCTGAACGTGGCGCTGGCGCTTTCCCGAAAAAAGGCCGGCGACCGCGTCAGTCTCTCCGTCGTCATGCAGCGGCGTGTAGCTCCGGGCTACGCTGAATTGCGCCAAGGCATGGTGGAACTGACCGTGCGCTGACGGCGCGTTTTTGTTCGCGCCCGCCGCCGCCGCGCGACTACACTGCGCACCAGAATCATGAGCGCCGATTGGATGATCGAAGTCGCGAACCTGACCAAGCGTTACGCCGGTCGGGCTGCGGTTTCCGATATTTCCTTCAACGTGGCGCGCGGCGAAATCGTCGGCCTGCTCGGCCCGAATGGCGCAGGCAAGAGCACGACCATGCGCATCCTGTCCTGCTTCCTGCCGGCCTCTTCCGGCACCGTGCACGTGGCGGGTTTCGATGTCTTCGAGCAATCGCTGGAGGTCCGCAAACGCATCGGCTTCATGCCGGAGAACAACCCGCTGCATCCCGAGATGCGCGTCCGCGAGTATCTCAAGTTCCGCGCGCGGCTCAAGGGCCTGAACCGCCGCCGCTCGCGCGAGCGCGTGGACGTGGTGATGGAGCAATGCGGATTGACGGACGTGGGCCGGCGCATCATCGGTCAACTCTCGAAAGGCTACCGGCAACGCGTTGGACTGGCGGACGCGCTGGTGCACGAACCCGAGTTGATCATCCTTGACGAACCCACCATCGGCCTCGATCCCAACCAAATTCGCGCCGTCCGACAGTTGATCAAAAGTCTCGCGGCCTCGCACACGGTGCTGATCTCGACGCACATTCTGCCCGAGGCGGAAATGACGTGTCACCGGGTGCTCATCTTGTTCGAGGGCCGCATCCTCGCGGCGGACACGCCGGAGAATTTGCAGCGGGTCATGGCGAGCAATAGCCGCATCGTGGCCGAAATCGCCGCGCCGGAAGCCGAGCTGCGCGAGGTCTGGGCGGCGACGCCGGGCATCGAGCAATTCGACGTTTCGCCGGGGGAGGGAGAGTTTTTCCGCTGTGCGCTCACACCCCGGGATGGCGCCGACCTCCGCGCGTTCGTGTTCGGCATTGCCCGCGACCGCGGCTGGACCTTGCGCGAGTTGACGCGCAACCGGCATTCGCTCGAAGACATCTACGTGCAGGTCACGCGCCCGAGCGAGGAGGACGAGGCTTGATGCGGGTCTTCTGGACGCTCCTGCGCCGCGAACTTGGGGCTTACTTCGCCTCGCTGAGCGG